>Ga0335077_10007680_pt1 | contig 13348 bp, 10 predicted proteins | sample Lox_Sample_31_FD_207151 | JGI IMG/M metagenome (GOLD analysis project Ga0335077, IMG submission 207151) | Soil microbial communities from Loxahatchee National Wildlife Refuge, Florida, United States - Lox_Sample_3.1 | ecosystem: Environmental > Terrestrial > Soil > Wetlands | place: USA... | reverse complement strand
GCGTCCGGCTCTCCGCCGACGGCACCCGGATCGCCGCCGCCGCGTCCAGGCCCGACGTCGCCGGGAACAGGTACGAGCGGCGCGTGCTCGCCGGCCCCGCGGACGGCACCGGCGAGCTCGCCGGCCTCGGATCCGCCGACGAGACGCTGCCCGCCTGGGCGCCCGCCGGGGACGCGCTCGCGACCGTCCGCGGCGACGCGGACGGCTGGAGCGTCTGGCTGCACGAGACCGGCCAGGGCACGTCCCGGCCGGTCGTGGCGTCCTGGCCGGACCCGGTCGAGGAGCTTGCCTGGTCGCCAGCCGGTGACCGGCTGCTCTTCGTGGTGCGCGAGCCCGCCGACCGGGAGTACTGGGAGACGCCAGAGGACCGGCGGCCGCCGCTGCGCCTCACCACGCTGCGCTACCGGGAGGACGGCACCGGCTGGACCGCCGGCCGGCCGCGGCAGGCCTACGTCGTGGCCGTCGCGCCGGGCGCGCGGCCGCGCCGGATCAGCTCCGGCGGCCACGACGACTCGGGGTTCGGCTGGCACCCCGACGGCCGGCGGGTCGTGTTCGTCTCCCAGCGCGAGCCCGGCCTCGACGGCACCGTCGTGAACGACGTCTACCTCCAGGACGCCGGCGGGGCGGGCCCGGCCGTCCGGCTGACGGACACGAGGTTCGAGTGCGCGCAGCCGCGCGTCTCGCCGGACGGCGCGACCGTCGCGTTCATCGCGATGGACGTGGCCGGCTTCCCGTCGGTCACCGACGTCGCGGCAGTCCCGGTCGCGGGCGGGCCGGTCACCGTCCTCACCGCGAGCCTGGACCGCGACTGCGGCAGCCTGAGCTGGGACGCCGACGGCACGCTCACCGCGCTGGTCGAGGACGCGGGCGCGATCCACTGCTACCGGCTCGACCCGCGCGCCCCCGGCCGGCCCCGGCGCGTCGTCGGCGGCGACCGCCGGGTGACCAGCCTCGCCGCCGCCGGCGGCGCGCTCGCCTGCGTCGTGTCCGGGCCGGCCGACCCGCCGCGGCTCGTCGTCGCGAACTCGTCCGGCGAGGAACGGCAGGTCTACGCGCCGAACGCGGACCTCGCCGCGGCGCGCGATCTGCGCGGACCGGAGCACCGCGTCGTGCACGCGCCCGACGGAACCGCGATCGACTCGTGGCTGACCCTGCCGGACGGCGAACTGTGGCACCCGCCGTTCCCCCTCCTGCTGTGCTTGCAGGGCGGCGGCACCCAGTACGGCAACCTGTGGTCGCACGAATTCCAGGCGCTCGCGGCGGCGGGTTTCGCGACGCTGCAGCTCAACGCCCGCGGGTCGGCCGGATACGGGAACGCGTGGCAGCGGACGCTGTGCGGGCCGGCCGCGGTGACGCCGGGCAGCGGCTGGGGATCGGTCGACATCGACGACGTCGTCGCCGTCGTGCGGGACACGCTGGCGAGCGGCGCCGCGCTGGACGCCGGGCGGGTCGGCGTGCAGGGCGGCTCGTACGGCGGCCTGGTCACGACGTGGCTGCTGGGCACGACCGACCTGTTCGCGGCCGGCTGGGCCGAGCGCGGCCCGTACAACCTCGTGAGCCTCGCGGGCACCAACGACGAGTCGCCGTGGTTCTTCCAGACCTACCTCGGCCGGAGCGTCGTGGCGGACCCGGCGGCCTACTGGGCCGGCTCCGCGCTGCGGCTCGCGAGCGGGATCACCGCGCCGCTGGCGATCGTGCACTCGGAGGAAGACCGGCGCTGCCCGGTCCAGCAGGCGGAAGAGCTGTTCATGGCGCTGAAGCTGCTCGGGCGCACGGTCGAGTTCATCCGGTTCCCCGGCGAGGGCCACGGCCTGACCCGGACGGGCAGCCCGGTGCACCGGCTGCAGCGGCTGGAGCTGATGATTGACTGGTTCGGCCGCTGGCTGCGCCCGCAGCCGCGGCGGCCCTAGCGGTCAGCTGCCGTCGGTCGGGACCGGCGTCCAGGTGATCGTCATCGTCCAGTTGGTGGACGCGTTGTCGGTGGTCGCGAACGGGCCGATGAGCTCGAAGCCCTCGGTCTGAGACGCGCCGAGGCCGGCCCAGCAGCGGCCGCGCTGGCCGAACTCACGGTCACACTCCGGCGTGCCGCTCAGCCCGGAGAAGTCGGGCCTGCCCGTCGGGCTGAAGTTCTTCACCACGTACTGGTCGATGCCCGGCGCGCGATGGCGGGAGCCGTTGCAGGTCGTCGCCGGGTCGCGGCCCAGATTGCACAGGCTCCACCCGTTGCCGCCGTCCGACGGAGCGGCGCTCGAGCCGTTGATGTACACGAACGAGGCGATCCCGGTGTTCGTGATCTTGATCGGATAGACACCGATCGGGTCGGTCTCACCGACCCAGCAGATGCCGTTCGGGTAGCCGAGCCTGCTGCCGGTCGAGGCCGTGTTGTTGCCCTGCTTGCCGCCCGCGCAGTTCCCGAACGTGGCCTTGACCGGCGTCACGGTGATAGACCGCACGTTGGGCACGGTCTTCAGGGACAAGTTGAGCGACGCTGCCTTGCCGTTGGGCTGAGTGGTCGACTGGCCGAAGCCACAGCCCGCGACGAGGAGGCCCGGCAGCAGCACAGCGGCCAGCTTCCAGCTACGTGACATCTGCATGCTCCTGCCCTTCGGGGACATCACCCGGCGCCGCCCTCCGCTCGATACGGACCCTGAACCCGGAGACCCGGAAGAAGAAGGCCGCGGCCCCGAGCACGATCAGGCCGCCCAGCGCCGGCAGCCACCAGGCGGGCAGGCGGAACCACGGGCTGGACACGGCTCCCGGCGCGACGGTGAAGTCCAGGCTCGTCGCGGCGGCTACGCCCAGGTTTGCCTGGCCGGCCGCGATCTGGCCGGAACCGTGCGCGACCACGTCGCTGAAGTACCGCCCCGGCTTCGCGGTGGCAGGGACCGAGAGCTGCAGCGGGAGGCTGGCTGACTGATTGTGGCTGAGGCGCACGGGCGACGCGCTGACGTGCACCCAGGACGGCGGAACGGTGCGGCCGTGGCCGGGAGAGATGCGGTCGATCTTGAGGAGGACCGACTCGTCCTGGGTGCCGGTGTTCACCACGTAGACGGCCGGGAGCTGGTAACTGCCGCCAGGGTGCGCCGCGGTCTTCAGGCTGACCGGGCCGGCCTGAATGCCGACGCCGATGCTTCCCGCTGCCGCCGTCGCGGCATCCGCAGCGGCTGCCGTGGCGGCTGCCGTGGCGGCTGCCGCAGCGGCGGCGGCGAGCAGGCCGAATAGGGCCACTGGCACCACCAGCCAGGGCCGCCGGTTGAGGCGCGCGCGCAGCTCGGACACTCCAGGCTCCGGCCGCCTGTCCGGATATACGTCCTGTAACAGGCGGGTACGGACATCTCACCATGCGTCACTCAGACTGTAACTGATCACTAGGCGACCACAAAGGCCCCGAGTGCCGGGTGTCGAACGTGTCGGAATGCGGGCGCTCTCGGCGGCCGGCTACCAGCTCCTGCTGGCGGCCGCCAGTCCGCCGCCGCGGCTCTGCGCGTCGAAGTCACCGGTGCCGTCGGGCACGCCCATGCCCGGGGCCGGGTACTTCTGGTTGCCGCTGGCCGGGACGTTCTCGGGATGTCCGCCGCCCATCGACATCTGCTTGATCTTCAGGTACCTCGCAGCGTCCTTCTGCTGGCTCCTGGCGATCAGCGCGGCGGCGCACGCTAGTCCCGCGATCAGCAAGGTCTTACGCATCGAACCGGCCCTCCTCGTCGGTATACGCAGAGCCCTTTCCCAGCTGGCAGCGACCTATGCCGCGGCTGGCCGCGGGCGGCTAGCCCTGGTGACTCCAGCGCGGGCCGACTGCGAGCCAGTCAGACTCCCAGGCCGCGAGCCTGTGCCGGTCGAGGAACCGGCGCGCGATGCCCGTCAGGGTCAGCAGGATCATGGCGATGACGCCCATCACGATGAAGGTGACGGTGTCGATGCGGTCGGCGAGTCGCGCGGCATCGAGCGGCGGCGTCTGCACCCGGCCGCCATCGTTCAGGTAGATCTTCTGCAGGTCACCCGCGCGCGACCCGGCCACGACCGGCACCGCCCCGGTGTGCTGACGGCCGTCGAAGGTCCATCTGGCGGGAACTTCCTCGGTCCAGAGGTTCGCGCCGTGATCGGTCTGCGCCGGCCCTGGCGCGGAGCGCAGGAGCCGGCCGGTCACGACGTGCCACGTCGGCATCGCCCTGGCCACCGCCGCGTTGTCCGACCGCGCGACAGAGCTTGTCAGCGCGGCGGCGAGCGGTATCACGGCGACGAAGATCAGGATTGCCAGCGGAGTCAGCCAGGCAGCTATCACGTCAGATCGGCGGCGCAGCGGATTGCCGTCCAGCCCCATCCGGCGCTTCAGCGTCAGCCACATCGTCGTGGGCCGTGCTGCCATGACTACTCCATCGGCCCCCAGGCCTGCATCATTGCAACCTAGTCTCGAGGGAATTCTCCCTCTCTCCCAGGTCGTTCCGCTATACCCAGATCGGCGCCACTCATGCGCGGGCCCGGCGGCACCTGACGTTCCTGTATCCCAGCGATCCAGCGCAGACCAGGACAAGCCAGCGCGGCAGGGCCCACTCGCTTCCCCTGATCCGCCTCGATGGGCACCAGAGGGCAGAATGCTGCCTCTCTTTGGGCTCCGGAGGCGCATCTGCTGCCCCATCGGTGGCCCTGATGGGGCAGCGATCCGCCCTCTGCTGCCCCACCGGCGGCCCGGATGGGGCAGCGATCCGCCCTCTGCTGCCCCACCGGCGGCCCGGATGGGGCAGCGATCCGCCCTCTGCTGCCCTACCCGCACAGCTGCGCCCTCGGACCGCCGCCGTTTCGGGTGACGGCGAGCCAGCGGCCGGGTCGCCCAGCCAGCGGACGGGCCGCCCGGCCAGCCGGGCTGATCATTCGCCGACGCGTTCCAGCGCTAGTGCCCTGACCTGCTGCGATCCTGGAGAACACGAGTCGGCGAAGTGCGATCAATCCGGGGATGACACAGGTCTTCTGGCTAGTGTTCGATGCGGCCGGTGACGGGGGTCGCCGGATCGAGTTTCCGCTGCTGAGTTACGGGGGGCGTCAGATGGCTGCGTCGACGGATCATCCTGGCCGCAGGGCGATGCTGCGCGCGGGCGTGCTGGGCGGCGGGGCCGCGGCCGCGCTCGCCGCGACCGGCGGCGCCGGGGTGCTGGCGGCCGCGGCCCGGCCGCCGAAACCGGCGGCGTTCGAGCTGTTCGCGCAGCAGGACCTGAACTTCGAGACGCTGTTCACGCTGGGCAGCGCGGGCTACGGCGCGGCCGAGGTCGGCGAGGTCGTCACCGCGGTCAACGAGGTCAACCGGCGCGGCCCGACGTACCAGCATTACTTCGACGTGTTCGCCGCGCTCGCCGGGCGGACCTCGATGCTCGCCGGCGGCGAGCTGAGGTCTGGTCACAAGGCCAGCGCGCTCAGCGCGTACCTGCGCGCGGCCGCGTACTACGACTGCTGCCTGTTCTTCGTGCTCGGCACCAGCCAGCGCGCGCACGAGGCGGATGTCTACGCGCGTATGCAGCACAACTGGAGCCAGGCCGCGCTGCTCTTCGACCCGCCGTTCCAGCCGGTGCGGATCCCCTACCGGAACACGTGGCTACCGGGCTACTTCCTGTCGTGCTCCGGCAGGCCCGCGCCGGCGCCCACGGTGATCCTGAACAACGGCAGCGACGCACAGAACGTCGACCTGTACGTGTACGGCGGCGCGGCGGCGCTGGAGCGCGGGTACAACGCGCTGATCTTCGAGGGGCCTGGGCAGGGATCGATGCTGTTCGAGCGGCAGGTCCCTTACCGGCCCGCGTGGCAGGACGTCGTGACGCCCATCGTGGACTGGCTGGTCACCCGGCCCGACGTCGACCCGGGCCGGATCGCGCTCACCGGCTGGAGCATGTGCGGGTGCTCGGTGATCCAGGCCGCTTGCTTCGAGCACCGGCTGGCAGCCGTCGTCGCCGACCCTGGCGTCCTGGACGTCTGGCGCGCCTGGCCGCCCTCGGTGCAGAAGCTGCTCGCCAGCGGCCTGCCGAAGGCCGAGGTCAACCACATCTGGATGACCGAGATCGTGCCGCACCTGGACGCCGCCGACCGGTTCACGCTCGCGAAGCGCTCCGAGCTGTTCGGCCGGCAGTTCCTGCTGGCCGCGCGCGCGGGCAGGGTGTTCGGCGACCTGTACAACCTCGGCAAGACGATCATGCAGGTGAACTGCGAGGCAACGGCGCCGAGGGTGCGCTGCCCGGTCCTGGTTACGGCGTACCAGGAGGACGCGTTCTTCGGGGCCCACAACCAGGCGGGCGATGTCTTCGATCTGCTGCCCGGCCACATCGACAAGCAGCTGCACTGGTTCACCGTCGCCGAGGGCGCCGAGTATCACGACGCGCCGATGGCACCGCAGACCCGCAACCAGGTGGTATTCGACTGGCTCGACGGCGTGCTGGCCTGATCGGCGAGCACGCTATCCCCGGCAGCGCCCAGGCGGACGCTCACCGCGTTCGACATCGGCGCCGACGGCGGGCTGTCGGGCCGCCGGGTGTTCGCGAGCGGTGTCGCCCCGGACGGGATCACGATGGACGAGGAAGGCGCGATCTGGGTCGGCACCGGGTTCCCGATCACGCGCGTCGCGCGGGGCGGCGCGATCCTGCAGCGCGTCGAGCTGCCCGCGGGCCGGGCGCCGTTCGCGATGATGCTCGGCGGGCCGGACCGGCGGACGCTGTTCATCTGCACCGCCGAATGGCGGATGGCCGACAACCACGTCGTCAACCTCGAACGGCTGACCAGCGGGCGGCGCACGGGCGAGATCCTCGCTCTCCGGGTCGACGTGCCCGGCGCCGGCCGGCCATAAGCGGCACCGGCTGCTGTTCGTGCGGCGGCGCGGGCAACTTGCGTTCCTTGCATGAGGCTCCGGCACGGGAACGGCGGGTGGCGTGCGCTCGGGTGTCCTGCGCTACGCGGGCGTCGTTATGAGCGGCATGTCGTCCGTGCTGTCGCGTCGGCCGGGGCGGGAGATGCCGCGGCCGAGGCGGGAGATGCCGCGGCCGAAGACGAGCTTCTCGTATGCCGTCGCCGGAATCGTGGTGGTGCCGGCGTGCGGCTCGCCTGCCTCGTTGCGCACGGCCGGGATCGCGAAGAACTGGAACGTGATCGTCGTGTCGCCGCGGCGGCGGCCGGGCTCGACGTCGAAGATCGCGTAACCGTAGGCGTCGCGGGCGTTGACGGACGCCGACCAGGTCGCGTCCTCTCTGGCGTCGGCGCCGTTCCGGGTCAAGCCGGTCGCGTGCGACCCGGTGATCGCGTTGCGACGCGTGATGACCTTCGCCTGCGGGCGGCTGGTCGCGGGGTCGGTGCCGTAGACGTTGGACGGGCTGTTGCTGCCGCCGCAGCCCAGCACGAGGAACACGGTGCCCTGCTGGGTGTCCCAGGCCGGCGTGCCGTTGTAGTCGGCGGGCTCGGTGGTGACGACGCGGGGCCTTCTGGTGCTGACGGGCTCGCCCCTGGCCTGGTCCGGGTTCGGCGTCGCCACGATGCCGCGGTAGTCGGGGTCGTAACCGCGGACCGGGTAGGAGCGCTCGAAGTTGTGCTCGTGCCCGGACAGGACGAGATCGACTTCGTACTTGTCGAACAGCGGCAACCACGCCTGCCGGATGCCCAGGTCGGAGCCGTTAGCCCGCGCGCTCGAGAGCGCGCACTGGTGCATGAAGACGACGATCATGTCGATGTCCTCGTCTTCGCGTGCGTCGCGGAGGGTGCGCTCGAGCCAGAGCGTCTGCAGGTTCGGGGTGCCGTTGGTGAAGTCCGGCCGGGCCGAGAAGTCCTCGTCGCTGGCTGCCAGGTCGCCGGTGTAGCAGCGGTTGTAGGTGACGGTGCCGTTGGGGATGCTGACGCCGGAGGAAGTTTCCAGTGGCCTGGCGGCAAGGGTCGCGCTGACGTAGCCGGCGCCGCTGTCCTGGTAGATCACGTCGTCGGCGTCGAGGCTCACGAAAAGAACCGTGCCCACCCCGAAGGCATAGAAGTTGCCGCGCAGGCGGTTGCCGTCGTGGTTGGTGACGCCGTTGTCGGGGAGGCGGAACCGGCTGAGGTAGTGGCCGTATCCGTAGGGGCCATTCCAGTAGTTGCCCGCTGCTGCCTGCCGCGCGGTGCCGCCTGGTGCCGTGCCCTCGTTGCCTGCGTGGTCGCAGGCGCCGAACTCGGTCTCGTGATTGCCCAGGGCAGGCATCCAGGGTCTCCTGGCGGCGGATCTCGAGATGTTGACGCCGAAGTCGCGCCAGACGCCGGGGGCGTTCTGGTAGTCGAGATTCGCGTAGCTGACATCGCCGTTGAGCAGGTGGAACAGCGGCGGGCCGGCGCCGTCGCCGGGGTCCTCGATCGCGTCGACGGCGAAGTGGGCGTTGTCGGATGACTGGAACCACTGGTTGCCGGAGGCGTTCCGCGCGCGGGAGGGAGTCCCCAGGTCGCCGTAGGACGAGAAGCGGAACCTGGCGCGGCCCCTCGGGGCGGTCTGGAAGTCGGCGCTCGCGGTGGCTGGGTTCGGGCTGGCGCCGTCGCTGACCTGGTAGTAGTAGCGGGTATCGGGCTCCAGGTCGCTGAGCTCGACGTGGTAGTGGTACGTGGTCTGGCTGCTCAGGCCGTCGGTGAAGGAGACCGCGCTGGCCTTCCGGTAACGCCTGGTGACGTCGAGCGGCTCGGGCTCAGGCAGCCAGATGATCGTGCCCGGGTTGGACGCGGTGACCGGGCGGGTCGAGTAGGCCAGTGCCGGGGCTGGCATCGGGACGCTGCCGGGCGCCAGCCAGGAGACGGTTACTGATGTCGCCGGGTCGCGGCCCCAGGTGAGGTGCAGCTGTTCCGGCGCGGTGGCCGTCGGAAGGGGCACGGTGGTGGCCGGAGGGGCGGTCTGCCGCGTGGTTGGTGCCACCGGCTAGCGGACGGCGGGGGGAGCGAAGGCTGAAGGTATCACGTACTCCGATTGTAGCCGCCGCCAGTTAACTGTCAGTAACCGCGAGATGGCCGGGCCGCTACCGTTAGCCGTCACGCACCGCAGTGACTCGCTCGCGTCCGCGCTTTTGCTGGCACACTTTCGGGCAGACTGCGGCGGAAGCAGGGTCAGGCGGTTCCGCGCCACGGCATGGAGGGGCGAGCAGATGACATCCGCGCATGAGTCGATGAGCGGCCTGCTGCACGAGGCAGGCGAGACGCATCATCGGGTATTCCGGATCGCCGACGGAGCCGATGATGACTGGGCGACCTGGTATGCGGACTGGCAAGCCCGGCGGCCACGTTCGACCGAAACGCGCATGTAGCCTGGTCCACCAACAGGCTTCCGTGGCCTGTGGCGCCAGTGCAGGGTGAGGTCCGTGACAACTAGCGAGCCCGTCGGTCTTGTAGTCGGCACCGTCGCCGCGACACCCCTGCAGTTCTCGGTCGCGGTCGGCCCGGAGCAGTACCTCCAGCTGGATGACGTCGTCGTCACCTCGCGCGAGCTTCCCGGCCAGAAGCCCGTCCAGGTCTCCGGTGTCGTCACGAACGTCGAGGCAGTCCATGAGGGCGCACGATTCGCCTCCGACGTCTTCCTCATCGAGCAGGGTGCCCTCCCCGCCGAGGTCGCCGAGATCGCCCAGGTCTCCGTCACCAGGGTCGAGCCCGAGGTCTATGTCCCGCCCATGCCCGGCGCCCCTGTCTTCCGCGCCACCGGCAAGCAGCGCGACGAGGCCCTCTACTTCGACGAGATGGGCGACCATAAGGTCCCCGTCGGCTTCGGCCGCGACGGCAACCCCGTCTATCTCAACTTCGAGTTCGTCGACGGCACCCGCGGCGCCCACATCAGCATCTCCGGCGTGTCCGGCATCGCGACCAAGACGAGCTTCGCGCTCTTCCTGCTGCACTCGATAATCAACTCGGGCGCCCTGGGGCAAGAAGCCCACAACACCAGGATCCTGGTCTTCTCCGTCAAGGGTGAGGATCTGCTCTTCCTCGACTACGCCAACGCGCGGCTCAATCCTGCGGACCGCGACAAGTACGGCAGCCTCGGCCTGCCGCCCGCCCCGTTCCAGAACGTCAGGGTCTTCGCCCCGCCCCGCCCCGGCGACCAGCAGGGCACCCCCGACGTTGCGGCCAGGGACAAGGCGGTCTCGCCCTTCTACTGGACGCTCACCGAGTTCTGCCAGGACGAGCTGCTCCCGTTTGTCTTCGCCGACGCCGAGGACGAGCGCGCCCAGTACACGATGCTCATCGGCCAGGTCGCCGCGCGGCTCAAGCGCGACGCCAGCCCCGCCGGCAACGACGGCGCCGTCAGAGTCGCCAACGTCGACCCGGCGAACGACAGCATCATCCGGTCCTTCGGTGACCTCGTCGACCTCATCGAGGCCGAGCTCACCGACGACCTGACGCGCACCGCCTGGGTCACCGGCGCCGCCGTCACCGGCAGCATCAACGCCCTGCTCCGCCGCCTGCGCTCCGCCGTCAAGCCGCTCAACACGGTCATCCGCGGCGACCTCGCGCACCGGGGCGAGCGTTCCATCACCACCAGCAGGGCGCAGGTGACCGTCGTCGACCTGCACAACCTCCCCGACCGCGCGCAACGGTTCGTCGTCGGCGTGACCCTTCGCGGCGAGTTCTCCAGGAAGGAACGTCAGGGCACCGCGCGACCGCTCATGTTCGTCGTACTCGACGAGCTGAACAAGTACGCGCCGCGTGAGGGTGACAGCCCGATCAAGCAGATCCTGCTCGACGTGGCGGAGCGAGGAAGATCACTGGGCGTCATCCTCATCGGCGCCCAGCAGACGGCCAGCGAAGTGGAACGCCGGATCCTGTCCAACTGCGCGGTCAAGGTCGCGGGCCGGCTCGACGCGGCCGAGGCCGAACGGCCCGAGTACGGCTACCTGCCGCCCGCGCAGCGCGCCCGCGCGATGCTCGCCAAGCCCGGCACGATGTTCATCGCCCAGCCAGACATCCCGGTGCCGCTCGCGATCGACTTCCCGTTCCCGGCCTGGGCGACGCGACCCAGTGAGAAGGGCGTATGGTCCGGCACGGACGACGGCCCCAGGGCCCCGTCGGACCCGTTCCAGGCCATCCCCGGTGCCCGCGACGACCCGCCACCCTTCTGAGCAAGGGCATTTACCCGCAGGTTCCGGCCGCTACTCGGCCATGAGATCCGGTATCCGGGCACGGCGCTGGACGCAGCCAGCATGATGATGGGCGTCCTGCGCAGCGTTAATCTGCTGCTGTTGCATCAGCCCCTGGAACCAGTCATAGACCTGCTGGTCGTTTGCCGACCTGCTGCTCGCATCCTCGCTGATGATCTTGTCGAGGTCAGACCACTCCTCCGCCCGGACGTCGTCACGGCCCGCCCGAGGACTGCACTGGTGTCGCCGGCGGGCAGGTCGTGATCGGTGAGTACCTCGCTGACCGCGTTGTTCTCGAACGCCTGGACCGCACTGGCGTACTGGTCCGGCACGGCGCCCGGATTGATCACCGGTGGCGGAGAAACGTCCGCGAAGGCACTCTGCGCCGGTGCCGCGATGATCGCACCCCGACACAACCAAAGACGCCGCCACGACGATCTTGGTCCAGCCGATTCTAGGCATGCCGCTCGCCCGCTCCCTGAAGGTCCCGGAGCGATTCTGCGGACCGGCGCGCGATTGCACATCGGGCATTTGCCCGGGTACCGCCGACGTCTCGCTTGTCTCGGCCACGGCGCCCATGCCAGCCGGGAGACCGCCGGGCACTGCGGCGCGGCGGGTGCGCACGCGGTGAAGGCCGGCGGCTTGGCGGCCATGCGGGTCACTCGGGGCACATGGCCGCCGGGCCGCGCGGCGCAGACTCCGCTACCCGCGAGCCCGCGCTCTAATCCACCACCCGCCGCGCGTCCATCCGCCACGGCACGCGCGCGAGGCTAGCCGACGGCCAGCACGTAGCGGACCTCGGCGCTGTCCGGCAGCTGCCCGGTGACACCGAAGCCCAGGCGCTCGAGCAGCCGCCGGGACGCCACGTTGTCCGCGCCGGTCACCGCCTCGATCTGGCGCACAGATTCGGCCGCGGCCAGCCGTCGTACCAGCGCGCCGGCCGCCGCGGTGCCGACACCCTGGCCCCGCGCCGACGGCGCGAACGAGTAGCCGATCTCTACGCTGCCCGCGGCGTCGGGCGGGCCGTGGGTCCCCAGGTCACCGACGATCCGGCCGTCCGCGCGACGGACCGCGAGCCAGACGGTGGGCAGCACCGCGGCCGCGCCTGAGTCGATGTCGCGGATCGCGAAGCCCATCGCCTGGCGGATCCGGTCGTGCAGCGCCCCGTCCTCGAACGAGCGCGTGACCGGGCCGCCGTCGCGGACCTCGGCCGCGACGGTCCGGGTGACCGGCCGGATCTCGACGCCCCCGGCGTCGATCGTCCATGCCCGCAGCCAGTCAGCCGAGCCAGGATCCAGGTTCGCGGTCACGAGGGAAGACCCTAGAGCCTCAGTCGGTCAGCGACGCCACCGGCTCGGGCTCCGCCGCGGCTCCGGTTCCGTCCGAGCGCCTGCGCCGCGGCGGGATCGTCCTGGCGGCGTCCGAGTCCCGGATCGTCAGCGCGCACGGGATGGCGAGCAGCGCGAACGCGGCCCCGATCAGGAACGCGACCCGGTACGCGGTCAGGTTCGCCACCGGGTGCCCGGCCACCACGTGCACCGGCCCGACCAGCACGATGAACGTGGTCAGGATCGCGACGCCGACTGCGCCGCCGAGCTGGCGCAGCGCGTTGAACATAGTCGACGCCTTCCCGGTGGCGGCCGGCGTGATCGTCGCGAACGCGGCGGCCTGCAGCGGCACGAACACCTGCCCCATCGCGAGGCCCAGCGCGAACATCAGCAGCCGCGGCCACCACAGGCTCGATCCTGGCCCGAGCACCGCCAGCAGGCCGATCGTGAGAGCGACCCCGACCAGCCCGATCGTGATATGCCGCCGCGGGCCCAGCCGCGGGTACAGATAGCGCGCGGCCAGCTGCGCGCCCGCCATCACCCCGATCGCCTCGGGGAACGTGGACAGCCCGGAGTTCAGCGCCGTCAGCCCGCGCCCGTCCTGGTAATACAGTGAGATCGCGTACAACGACCCGAGGAACGCGATCGACGCCAGGATCATCACGCCGTTGGTGGACCGGAACAGCCGGTTCGCCAGCAGCCTGAGGTCGACTATCGGCGCGGTAACCCGAAGTTCCACGACCACCATCAGCGCAAGCAGCACCGCCCCGGCGGCAATCGTCGCCAGCACGTCCGCCGAATGCCAGCCCTTGACCGGCCCCTCCGACACGCCGTACATGAGCAGGCCGAGGCCGAGCCCGGACAGCAGGAACCCGGGCAGGTCGAAACAGCCGGGCTCTGACATCGGCACGCTGCGCAGGAAGA
>Ga0335077_10007679_pt1 | contig 13349 bp, 15 predicted proteins | sample Lox_Sample_31_FD_207151 | JGI IMG/M metagenome (GOLD analysis project Ga0335077, IMG submission 207151) | Soil microbial communities from Loxahatchee National Wildlife Refuge, Florida, United States - Lox_Sample_3.1 | ecosystem: Environmental > Terrestrial > Soil > Wetlands | place: USA... | reverse complement strand
TGTATCCAGACCTCTTTCTCATCCGGCGTCATCCACTCAGGAGCAAGACCGAGCGGACGGTCTGAGACAGGCTCAGATTCGCGAGCTTTCTCGCGCTCGGGATGCTTGATAAAAGCGCCACGAGTCTCCAGAATTGCCGTTGGTGTAGGATTACGACTCATCGTTATTTCCATTCTCCGTGAACATCCCAGTGACCGTGCTTGATTTTGAATCTCTGAACTGCGCGGTTGTTCTGCTGAACTTGGTCACGAATAGCACGACGAGCAGTGCTCGAATACTGTGCCTTACCAAAACCATGCTTGACCGGGATGTCGCGGGCAATGCCAACTTTCCATCCAGCTAAATTGATGCGATAGGTGTAATCAGCATCTTCTGCACCATATTTCTCGTCAAACGATTCGTCGTAATAACCGACCTCATTAATCATGTCCCGGCGAAAATACGTACAGCCATTACTGCTCGTCTTCACAAAAGTAAGCGGAACATCCTTACGAGGGCGCATCTGTAAATAACTGCCCATCGCGCCAATTCTGGCATGAGCTGATACCGCGCCAATACGTGACTCCGAGTAACACAACTGTTGAAACTTCTCTATCGGGTCAGGTTCGAGAAAGTAAATGTCATCGTTCAGATTCAGGATGTCGGAGTCCGGCTCTACGGCATACCAACCGATGTTATGATTCGCAGCCATACTAAAGACTTCAGGGCCTTGGATAATTTCCCAGCCCGGAGCATGTTGAATAAAGTCACCATCACGAACGAGAATCTTACGAACAGAACGGTCAACTGTGTCATCAAGCCGTTTCCGAAATTCATCGAAGATGTCTTGGTATCGCCCGAGCGCAACAACGGTAAGTTTCGGCGTCATCCATTCCCTCACTGAATCACAACCGCGTCAGCGGGCAACGAGCCCGACATAATTAACTCATACGCTTTATGGCTCTCCGCGATGTGGTCAGCCAAAAGACAGTCGGTCGCTTTGTCACTGTTGACTTGGCTGACAGCCCAGCCGAGTGAGTAATCTGTTTTCATCGGCTGACGAAGACGATTCAAGCATTCATCAAATGCGTTCACCATCGTCTCAACTGCGGGATTGACCGATTGTTCAATCGTTATCGGTGTCCACATGCCGTCATACTTCGTGACATCTATGACCATTCCGTGCGGAGCTTGATTACTGACCTCACGGATTCCGCCAAGAGTGAGACAATCGACTTTGGCATTGAAACCACAAACGAGCAGCGGAGTTCCGCCGAATCGACCTGTCAAATATTTCAGACTTGACCCGGTTCCATTCAAATCGACGATTAATGTCTGACCACTCAGACGTTCTTTCGCGTAATGCGCGTAATCTATGCTCGGATGCCAGCGGGTCACACGCGAGGTATAAAAATATTCAATCTCGTAGCTCGCGAGCCGACGCATCAGCCGCTCAAGCAAGAAACAATCACGAGAGCAGAGAAGTAGACGAGTAAATCCACCGTCTCGCATCCGCTTGTCAATCATCTGTGCAGCGAGATACAGAAACGGGAAGTTCCGCTCAATCTGATGCAACTGCAAACCGCGCAACACTGGATTGACATTATGAGTTGTCAGCCGTGCTTCCCGCATGACTAAGCCAAGCTCGCCGCATGTACGTTCGTGCGGTGTGAAATCGGCGAGCGTAGTCAGTTCGGCGGGAATATTTTTAGCTCGCGGAGAACGAACATCACAATGCAAGTTGTCACCCAAATGACCTTCCGACTTTACTGTGTTCCAAATCTTCCCTGTTGCTTTTCCGTCCTCTGTGCAGACAAGTTCATTGTTGAGTCCGCACACGGTTCGGAGAATCTCAAGCGCTTTGAGCGGTGTATGGTAATCAGAGACGATGACATCCTCGGGACGAACTTTCGCGACATTCTCAGCGATTGAAATATGCTCCTCGACAGGGACTTCGCCCGCGTTCATTCCCAAGCGTGATGTCGCCAGAGTTCCAAAGAGGTCATACGTCTTCATTTTCGCCGTGCAAAACCTTCCTGTGTCGCCGTGTGTCTGTCATGGTGCGGTTTACACATCGCGCGGCATCGCGCCACATCGAAGAAAGCGTCAACGCCCAGAGTCTCTACAAGCTCGCGAGCCCTAATTGGATAATGGTCGACAACAGTTGCTGCCAGCAGACAACCTTCAGGGTCTTGACACAGAATGTCGCGTCTCAAGACTGAGTCACGGGTTGCTTTCCATCGTTTCGAGCGATACAACTTCCGAATCGGGTCATCAGACCGATAACGGTCATACAGGAGCCGATAATCAATTGCGCGATTAGTGACCTGATGTTTCTGGCAATACTTCGATTGAGGTAACGCCTTAGACATGCAATCACGACACAGACTTGAAGTCGGCATTCAGGATTCCCGATACCAAATCCTGAATTCAAGATAGTTATGGAACACGAATCCGGTTGCACCTTCCTGATACGGCATATTCCAATCTTTCTCAATGAAGACAGCAGATACTTTTGTCGAATCGCTGTCTGGCAGAGTGCCTGTGTACGCTTGCAACAGTTGACGAACTGCATTCGCGAGGTCACGACAGACATAGAAACCGCTGCTGACGCCCGCTTTTGAATCAACAAAGCAGTGGACGCCGAACAACCCCGCCCGAAGTCCGGACGGGCCCGTCACCGTGTATGTATCACCCGTTGCGACGCGTTCGAGAATGAGATACGGAGGTTTCGCACCTTTTGGCGCTAGACCCCAGTAAATTTGTGGGTTTCCGGATACATCATTCGGAACAATCGCGGTCACGTCAGAGCTGGCGGCGATTTCCTGTAACAAACCTTGCTCTAAACTCATTTAATTGCTCACCGTGTCGTTAATCACAAACGTATAAATGTGAAGCTCTCGTTGCATCCCGTCAGGGTCATAGAAGCTGTCTATTTCATGCAACTGATTCCGCAACTGAATCTGACAGCCGCCATCAATGCTCCAATTAATCGGATAGCGAATTATTATTTTGTAGCTTGCCGTCCCAACCCGGGTTTCTTTTGTATCGATTTCACGCCCGCGCCACGGACTAACGTTCGCGTGAACATTTGTCGCGACCGTAATCGGCGTATTCGGTGTTCCGTCAGCGGCTTGCCCAGCATTTGGGTTGAGCACAGTGACGGAAGCATTAAATGCCGATGAGGGCAAATAGCGAACACCCGTTGATGCTTTGCGAGGTAATGTCATAGCGTTATCGAGGGATTCTTGCTGTCCTGTAGCTGCTCAACATCATGCAGAGCGTTCCCCAAACTTCATTCGTTGGGTCAACGGAGACGATTGTTCGGTTTTCCCAGAAATGATTCGCGAGAAACATAATCGCCATCTGCAACCGAGAAGAGACATCCGCAGGAGTGCTCGTATTTCCAGCCCAGTAAGTTATCTGGATACAATCCTGTCGGCGGTCAGTCAGAGGCCACCAACTACCGACTGCAAGAGCGAGCTTGCTGTCCTGCACGTAGTAATTAGTCGAGTTCCACGTACACAAGACACCGTTCTGGTCGAAGTAAGTCACGATGCAGGGATTCGCCCAAACCTGTGCGGTGCCCGTGTCGCTGTTATTCGTGTATGACTCGGGTGTTACCACTCCAGCGCCTGCTGTCGTATAAAAATTATTGAACTGTGCGGTAAACTGTGAATCGCTCGCGGTCAACACCTTCAATGGAACGCCGTTCAAAAACGGTACTGTGCTCGGTGTTGTCGATGGGTCACTGATATCACCCTCGGCTGTATCTTTTAATATGACGACAGACCCGACCGCAGGATTGAGAGTCGTTGTAACTGTCACTATGTTGTTCGCCACAGCGACAGCAGTGACATTAGCCGGACTGCCTGTGAAAGCTGGCACTTGCGCCGGACGCCGAACGAATTCAATGGAGTCTTTCGTCGGGAATCCCCACCACCACCACGGGGTGATTGCGAATGCATACGACAACTCGTACTGCAAAAAGTTGCGAGGGTCATTCGTATTTGGGAAAAAATCGAGCGTGTAATAGACCTCTTCGAGCTGGCAAGCCCACTGTGCCATTGTTTCAACTTGGTCAGTCGCAGCGTCGATGAATACCTCTAGCAATGCGTAGTCATCCGTCTCGACCTGCGGAGACGAGCCAGTGACATATTGCTGCGGAACATCGAAACGACCAAATGCCGCGAGACGTTCAGGAGTAATAACCGGACTGGCTGCAGGTGTAATTATGCGTTGGAGCACTGTTCTACCTCCTGAATTGCGCGGCTGACCGACGCACGGTCTCTTTTTAATTGCCGTGAGATTTCACTAATACTCATAGACGGATGTTCTTTCACGTAGTCACGTATTTCCTGACGGCGGTGTGCCCATCTGACAGATGTCGCTTTGCCTACTGCTTGTCTTTGTGCTTGAGATTTGACAAGACCTCTGTTCTTTAAGTTGGGTCTTCCTTTTAAAGGACTGGGTCTTCCATACAATGGGTTGTCTTTTCCTTTACGCCCAAACATAGGATGTTTGTCCCCAGTCAACCGTACTCCGTCGCCGCCATCGGTTAAATTAAAACCATTCGGACGCTTTGTATTTAACTCAGCAATGAACAGACGTTCCATTTCTTTCGCTTGCTCTGGCGTGTTACCAGAGCCTATCTGTCGCACATAAAAATACTCACGCCCGTGTTTGCGAATCGCAGCACGGAGGTACGGAGCACCACTCATAGTGTCAGATGACAAATGATGCTTAAACCTATCTTGAATAGTCTTGCCGTCCGTCAGAATGACTCCGACATATCGCATCGGACGTTCATAGTCGGGATGTGTGCAGGTAATCACATAGACTGGATACATTTCGACTTCGGCTTACTTCCGGCGTTCAATCGCGATATGTTTCAGACGCAAGTCAACCTTGTAATCTGATTCATTCTTTGGATTGCCGCGTCGAGATACTTCAATGCCGTGTTCTTTACACAACCGCAGCAATTTGGCATACGCTTCGTCCCTGTGTGATGCCGGGATGACTTCGTCTTGGTCAAACCGAGCGAGTGCATCACGAAGGTGTGACTTCGTCTTTTCGTCTGTTGAGAAATGCCATGGGAGAGACCACGTCGAAGTGTCGTCCGGGTTGCCGACATAAACGAAATCACCCGCAGTCAAATGTTCGCCATCGACCTCTTTTGTCTTCACCTGATTCTTTAACTCAGCCGGAGCATTCTTGAATCGCGACAAGTCGAATGAGTTAGAAACTCGCTCGGCTGAACCTTTCTTGTCGGCGAACTTGTTCTCAATCGCTTCGTCATCGTTCATCCAAGTCTCATCGTTCATCATCTTGAGAACTTTGTCTTTTGCCAGCCCGGTGCGAGCTGTATAAATGTCGGCGATTGACTCAGTGACTTTGTCGAGCGTGTCAGCGAACTCGCGGACAGTTGCCGCGTCGCCCATTGCCATACCTTGAGCGGGGTGAATCATCATCATCGCGCCCTTGTTCATAGTCACTGTGCTGCCCGCCATCGCGACGATTGATGCCGCCGACGCAGCGAGACCGTCAACAATGACATTGACTGGCTTGCCGCTAGACTTGAGCAAATTGCAAATTGCAACACCCTCGAATGCATCTCCACCAGCGGAGTTGATTCGCAGCGTGATTGTGTCGTAGTCCTCATCTTGATTGAGCGCATCTTGCACCATTGACGCGGTAATGCCATCGCCAAAGAAACCCTGACCGATAGCGTCGTAAATAGAGAGCGTCAAATCTTTGTCAGTCTTCGCCGCGTTAAAAAATCTGGTTTTATTCATGGGTTAAGCTTCCTCTGTAATCTGAACGAGCGCTGCTCGTTGTTCATCAAGAGACAATGTCTTGTACTTCTCGCAATATTTGTTCGCGGCATCAGGCGTACAGTTCAGTACCTCAGCGACGAATTTAGGGTCAATCTCTGTCTTTGCAGACTTCCGCAGAATGCGGTCTGCAAGAGAATTCGCGATTGTCCGCAAGCGAGCTTTAGTCTTAAGAGCTTCGTCTTTATCCTCGCCTGTTCCCTGTGCATCAGGCTCGGGGTCGGGAGAGTCATTCGGCGAATCGTTTGGTGTCCCGGTTCCTTGTGGCTCTGGAACGAGCTGACCGGGAATAAAGAATTCCTGTTTTGCGATGTCGAAAATTACGGGTGTGCCCGTCCCGCCACTCAAGAAGTCGCCGCCCTCAATGGTGTCCATGTCTTCCAACTGACGAGCTTCGTTAGGCGTCATTTGGAATGACTGGATTTTGATTTGATTCGTCTTGGCTCTATCTTCAGGAGAGCCACGCAGAATAATATCCGCGCTGTGCTTCGCATAAAGTCGACTGCGGTCAGAAGGTGCGATTAAGTCCCGCGTAATCGTCTGTTCAATTGCGGTCGTGTAGGGCAACAGCGTTGTGTTGAAGTACTCGTCCAAGAACGCTGAGCTTGATGCGTAAGTCGAATTCTGTTGACCGAGACCGAGCTTTACGACGAGCGGAGCGCCGCCAAATAACCGTGCAACTGTTTCTTCGTTCCATTTGCGAGACTCAATGAGCTGACTCTCTTGGGCATTGAACGTCATTTTCTGCCACGTCCCGCCGTATGGAATGATGCTGAACTTACCCGCGTTCTGTGAACCCGCGAAGTCTTTTTTCAAACGGTCGACGATGTTCTGGGACTGCTCTTCGGTTATGCCGCTCGATTCAGGGAACGAAATAAATCCGCCCATCCCGAGACCGTTGGCGAAATTACGTCCGGCAGTTTCTTCAGCCGCAATAAGAACGCTGATTGCTTCCTTTGCCAGCGCAATCATTGCCGCACCTTCGATACCGATGCCTTCGAGATTGTGAGCGCTGACGTGCCAAATTTCGTCCTGATAGAACTCTCTGAAACGTCCGTTTCCGCACTCGTATCTGAACTTGAGGACTGGAGTTTTTGTACCGTCACTCGCAACTTGTGCCTTCGGGTCGCTGTAGTCCCATTTGACGCTCATAGCCCATGCGTTCATTGGAACGAGTTCGATGATGTCGCCTTTTTGATTTGTAATTTTCTGGCAAAAGCAGTTGCCATTCATAATCAACTGCGAAGCGAGAAACCAGCGCATCTGATACGAAGTCTGCCAACGATTCGGAACGTCCTTCAGAATTGAATAGAGCGGATTATTAAGCGCTGGCTGTGTACGCTGTCGACCATTAACAACGTTTGTCTCGCGGAGAATCAACGGCATTTTCGCGATGTCATTTGCGAGCATCTTGACCGATGCGAGGACAGCCGCGACACGAATTGCTGTCGCGCGAGTCACGGGCTTTCCAGCGCTCGACGGGAATCCTAACAATGCCTGAACTAAGTCAGCAGACGGAGCTGCTAATGTACTGGCACCTGTGTTACTGAACTTTGCTTTAGCTTCCCCTAAATCTATGAGTGTTAGAGCCATGCTTGAAACCTCGTGCTGTTATGTGTCCTAATCAAGAGTCACTCCGGGAAACTGCTGTTCAAGATTTGACGGGGACTGTTGTTGACTCGTCATAAACCAAAACTTTTTCGTCGCTTTGACTGCGTTCTCTGGAGCCAACGTTCGAGCGAGCGCCATGATGAGAGCAGCGGGCCCGTCAATCTTTTCGCGCTTGCGGTCTCGCGATGGTTTAATAAAGTTCGTACCTTTTTGGGTGTTCCACCGAAGATTAGCAACCTGCCAACGCATCACCGGATTCCGGTCATGCGCGAGGTCACCACGCAATACCATCCGCTCGAATTCACGGCACGGTAAATTCATCTTGAGATGTGACTGCGGAAACGAAACTAACTTGTTGATGTCGAATCCCCGCGAATCAAGAGTGCGAACTAACTCCGCTGACCAAGCGTCGTCATAAGCAATCTCTTTCAAGTCGAACTGTTTTGACAATTCAACGATGTCCTGAGCAATCTGCGAGACATCGGTTAAATCACCGGGAGTTGCAGTCATGAATCCTTGTTGACTCCAAGTGTCATATGGGACGTGGTCACGATGACTGCGTTCACCAATGGAGACCTTTGGGCACCAGAAATATTCGATGACGCGATACTTTTCAGCCGTCGTTTTTGGCGGAAAAACTAGAACGAGTGAACTCGTATCAAGTTTTGGTGCAAGGTCAATCGCTGCAAAGCATGTCCGACCTGATAATTCTTTCAAGGACTCAGCTCGCAGACGCTTCGGGTCAGGATGATTGCTGATTGGCTCTCGTGTACATAAATCCCAGCGAGCAATTTCAATTGCCGGGTCTTCCGATTCGTCGCTCCAGATATTGAGCGCGAAACGTTTGAAGTCTCCTATCGCTGACGGCTTACCTTCGGTCTCGTGAAACTCTGAGCGCAATGTTTCGATGTCAAACAAATATCCGAGCGCCGGATTCGATTTATACCAGTTGCTCTCAACGCGAAAGTCGTCACCGTCATCGAGGGTGAAAAAGAACGGGAGATATTCATCATCCTGCGTATGACCGTCGAGTATCTTGCAACCGTACTCGTATTCATTCCAGCAAACGCTTGTTCCGCCCGCCGATGCTCCTGCCGTGCTTATCTCGATTAAGAGCGGTTGCTTCCGAGTGCGACCGCCCATCTTGAGGATGGTGTATAAGTCGGCTGACTTCCAACGATGAATTTCGTCGAGTATCGCCGCAGAGACGACCGCGCCATCTTCCGTTCCTGAATCCCGCGACATCGGAGTGAGCCGGGAGCCCGTCTTTGGGACATAGAGAGCGAGAACAGGTTCGTTTCCGCTCTGACTAATGACTGACTTGAGGTCACTGTGTCGACCTCGCATCAAGACAGCTTCATTAAAAACTGTCCTTGCTTGCTTGCCCGTTGTCGCCGCACAAAAGACGCGAGCGCTCTGTTCGCCGTCTGCTATGAGGTGATAGAGCGAGAGAGCTGCGCTGATTCCTGACTTCCCATTCTTCTTAGCTACGAGGAACAACGTTCGCCGGAATCGTCGCGTTCCGTCTGCTCGTTTCCAGCCGTAAAGTATCGCGAGCCAAGCTTGCTGTGCAGGATAAAGTTTTAGCGGTTCCGTTCCATTCGGCGGAATACAAAACGTCTGACAAAATTCAATGACCCGGTTCGCTGCGTCGACATCGAAGTAAAGCCCGCGCTCGTCACCGACTTCTAAATCGTGGACGTGCCGCTCAATAGCTAACTGCTGCCATTTGCAAGCGGTGACCGAACCATCGCGAACACCCGAAATGTACGAGTCAACTACTGGATTGACAGAAATCATTCGGGCTTTCAGGCAGCAATAACAAGTCGAGACGGTTCAGACTGGGTTGGTTCGGGCTGTGTCGGTTCGGGTGTCGCTTCTGTGGCTTTCTCTTCTGTGACTTTCGCCTCTGTGTCTTTCGCGGCAATCCACGCTTTGATTTCTTCGGGAGTAACGCCGTTGAGTTCGAGCAAAAAGTCAATGCAGCGAGAGAGGGCAGCAATTATCTGAGCTTGTTTCGTCGCGAGCAGCTTGTAGGGCTCCATCCCGCGAGCAATCTCAAGACGTGTTGGATTTCCGCGAAGAAATTCTGCATGGGCATCTGCAAGATTGAGGTTATGGTTCATGAGTTGTCTCCTGAAGCTCTTTCGCAGTCGCAGTTACGCGAGTTACGCGGTAAATGAACAACCCCATGGCATCCAGCCAACTCCTCAGGGATTGGACAACTGTCGATGTGATAAGTGTCGAGCAGCGCGTCGCGGAAATCTGCCGGAAGTTCGCGAGGAAATGTATCGCTGACCACAGAGACCTCGCAGTTGACGTAAAATCAGAAACTAATGACGTAAAATCAGAAACTATAATTTTGGAGATATGTGAAAAAATCGGCGGCGACGGGTCTCAGAACTTATTCGCTCAAAGATTCGATAGGCATAGGGGTCAATGCGATGACGGGCATACGGGGCTCATTATTTGCTCGATTGACGGCTCGACTCAGGTTTCGACTTCGCTTTCCTCGGTCTGTCCTTGAATATCCTGCCCCATTCCGCTTGGGTCACTTTACTGCTGCTGACTGGTAGGGTGAATGATGTCTCCAGATATTTCATTAGGGCCGACCTTCAAAATCTTCGCGACGCGCAAGCTTCGCAATGACAGCACCGAACCACAAGATAGGCGCAAACTGATTTGACCATTCGCCCAGATTAATCAAGAGGTCGCCGATACTCTGAATCGATGTATGAAAATCAAAGTTATCTGCGAGCAAATTGAGATGAGTCTCAGGTGTCATCAGACAGTGGACATCGTCGATTGATACGAGTCCGTGAGGATAAAGTCTCGGAAGTTCGTAAGGCTGAATGACCTTGATGTTTTTCCCGTCGTCCGTCCAGTCATAGAGCTTCACCGGATTAATACGAACCGGAAATGTATCATTGTTAGCAATGAGTACCGCTTGATTCGAAGCAATGCCAGTCCACGTCACAACGAGCGGAGCGAGAACTATCCAGAGCAGAGTCTTGCGTAGAAAATTGAACATCAGGACTCCTGCGACCATGAAGATGGGCTGCTGGTCGCGTTCCAGCAGCCCTGTTCGCTGAGGTTATCGTTTGAGGAGAATTGGCTCAGCGTGGAGAAAAAGCGATTGACTGTCGTTCTGGCACGGTTTACCTGCCTACGGATTTGAGTTTGTAGTGCTCGGCGTCGCCAAGTCAGTAGAACAATTATTTTTGGTTTGTTTTCAATGACTTGATTTTTTCTGAATGCGATTTTCAACGAGTTACAGAGCGAGCATCATGGATTATGTAGGAAGAAATAATTAGCCGCGCGATTTGTTCAGGGAGTAAGTCTATTTATTAATAAACGACGCGAGGATACTCGCTCACAAAAGACGACTGACTTCTACCGTGGAGCAGTTACACGTTTGTTGGTTCCCAAATGCCGGGTCACGGGAGTGACCTCGATGCTTCCGGAGCAGCGAAGGAGTCCTTCGCTGGTCAGTTACTCTTGTCGTTTGAAATACTTCCGGAGCCGCCGGGGAATCCCCGGCGGGTCAAGTTACTCGTGTCATTTGAGAGACTTCCGGAGCACACGCGGAATCCGCGTGTGGTCTGTTTATCCTAGGTCTCGGAGCCGGACAGAATTCCTGTCGGGTCAATTACTCGTGTCGTTTGAGATGCTTCCGGAGCAGACGCTGCATCGGCGTCTGGTCAATATACTCACCCGACAGTCGAAAAATAATTCCGCCAAGTTCGACTGACGAGAACCACAATTATTTTCGGCTTGGATTGAGAGACTTAGCGATTTCCGTGAGCAACAATTGACCTTTTCAACAAGATAGTAGGGGAAGAAAGAAGTTGATGACGATTTGCTGAGTAACCACGACGCGTTTATTAATAAATGACGCAGCAAAAAGTCACTAAGTTCACTTTTTTCTTGGGTTACTCGCCACTCCCTGTTACACTGAAAGAGTAAGGCAAAACACTCGCCCTCTGCGTCAAGTCAGACGCACAACAAGTACCGACGACAAAGAAAATTCTCGAATGAGGGATGACCTCGTCTCGGGAAATTTGTATTGAGCCCAGCTTGGGCAAATTAAGGAGTACCTATGTCACATATACCTTATGAACTGTCAACACTTTGGTCGGAATATTTCACATCACCCTTTCCAATTGCATCCGAGAGTTACTGGGAAAAATATCCAGTTGAGGTCATCCGTTTCGCCTTCAGTGAACTCTACCGAAAATCGAAGGTCTACAACTTTCCAACACTGGCGGATGCCTGTCGGTTTGCCACAGCAGTCATGAAATCGCACATGCGGTCGCGCGAATTAGAACTCTTGCCCGCGCCGGAGCTACGTTCAATCAATGAGGGTGAATAGATGAGACTGTCACAACCTCAAAAGAAGGACGACGCAGCCCTGACTCTGCAAGAACGCGCAGTCCTTCACTATGCCCTGATGCAGATGCGGGACGGATTATTCTCTGAGAGCATAAACACAACTGCGATTGCATTAAATTCTTCGCGAGGCTCAATTAGCCGACATTTTGACCAACTCGTTCGCAAAGGAGCTTTTGAAATCGTTGAGCGCAATCGCCAGTCAACAGAAGGAGTTCCGCTCCCGAGTGTTTATAGACCCATCATGCCTGAGAGTTGGAAACCTGTAGTGGGTGTACCGCCCGTGGAACAGGGCGCATCCACTAAGGGATTACACAATGAGGGATTACACACAATGAACAGTTCAATGAATATACATAATCAGTGTAATGCTGTTAACAGTCCAAATGGGCTATATCCCCTCACGGGCGGTACACCCCCGCCCACGGGCGGTACACCCCCGCCCACGGGCGGTACACCCCCTTATTCCACGGGTGAAATAGGCTCCCATTTCACCAGTGAAACGGGCTCCGCGAACGGACATCCCGACCCACGCATTATTAGCAAGAACGGGAAGCTTTTTCTGAAGCGAGGTTCCAATGATTAATGCAATTTTCGACGAACTCGATGAAACCAAAATCATCGGCAGCGAATTTGAGGGAACAGTCACATTGTTTTTGCCAGTTCCGGAAGGTGACAGCTTCGATGACTTGCTCCTCGACAGCTGTCGCGCGATTTTGTACAACCCGAGACTTCGTCAATCAGTCAACGGATGGCGACGGTTGTCAAGCGACCTCTTCAAGTCCGAAGGTGTTCCGTCTGAGTTACTCCTTGAAACAGTCGCGCGATGGATTCAGTCGGGTAACTTGCGGGATGTCTCACAAGTCAATGAGGCTCTTGCAAACTACCTTGCTTGGGCGACTCGTATGACTGAGCTGGGAATTTTCTCGCGAGGGCTCAATGGCTCTCCGGAATGGCAGTTCGACAGACTCGCATTACACCAGCTCGGCTGGTTTTTTGGAATTGCTGGGAGTCGACCGTTGCCGACGAAGAGTGAATACCTCGCTGAACAAGCGGCGGCGAAACAGCGATGGGAAGAACAGGAGCGAGAGAACGCGAAAAAAAGTCGGGAGATGCGGAAACTAGTAGACGAATACGAACTTGAACGCGCGAAAGAAGCTCGTATCACTAATTTAATACAAAAGATTGCTGCGAGGGTTTTCCCGTTTCCCGCTGAAATTGATTTCAACGCGGACGAAATGCTTCCCGAGCACCGACAGTTATACGACGAAGTACGCAAAAATCGCCGAGAGTTCAGGGCGATTAATTACAAGTCAGTCAGCCGGAAAGTTGATGAAGGGCTCACCGATGAAGATGTCGAAAAATATTTTCGAGATTAGAAAGGAACAAATATGAATGATGAAAATCAAAATCTAGTCCGTCATCGCGACATCGCGGTGACCGGATGTCAATGCAAGAAATGCGCGGCTCATCGATTGGAAGAGCTGCGGGACTCTCGAGTTGACAGTTTGGATGCGAGCGATTTAATTCGACATC
>Ga0335077_10007678_pt1 | contig 13350 bp, 8 predicted proteins | sample Lox_Sample_31_FD_207151 | JGI IMG/M metagenome (GOLD analysis project Ga0335077, IMG submission 207151) | Soil microbial communities from Loxahatchee National Wildlife Refuge, Florida, United States - Lox_Sample_3.1 | ecosystem: Environmental > Terrestrial > Soil > Wetlands | place: USA: Florida... | reverse complement strand
AGGACGTCGGGCTCGACTATGCGCTGTTCAACCAGCGGATCAGCGGTGCCTTCGACTGGTACACCAAGGACACCAAGGATCTCATCTTCACTGTGCCCGTGGCCGCGGGCACTAACTTCTCCAACCTGGTCACGACCAACATCGGCACGATGCGGAACCGGGGATTCGAGTTCAGCTTGAACGCCAGGATCCTCGATCCCCAGGACGGGGGTCTGAGCTACAGCGCGGCGTTCGTGGTGAGCCACAACGCGAACACGCTGCTCAGCATCAACCCGAACCAGGGGGCCACCCAGATCGACATTGGCTCGATCGGCGGCGGCACCGGCAACACAATCCAGGTGTTGCAGGCGGGCTACCCGGTCAACTCGTTTCTGGTCTGCAGACAGTTCTACCAGAACGGCAAGCCCGTCGAAAACACCTACTACTCGCTGGTCCAGAACGCCGCCGGCGACAGCACCGTGCAGGGGTGCACCAACAACGCCCGGCCGTACCACTCGCCGTGGCCGACGTTGGAACTGGGTCACACTTCCAGCTTCACGTATCACCGGTTTGACCTCAGCTTCACCCTCCGGGCCCAGCTGGGCAACTATGTGTACAACAACGTCGCGGCTTCGAATGGTTCGTATCAGAACATCACCTCGGGGAACGTCACCCCCACCAACATGGATGCCTCGGTGCTCAAGACCGGGTTCATGGCGCCGCAGTATCTGTCTGATTACTATGTGGAGAACGCCTCTTTCCTGCGGATGGACAACATTACGCTCGGGTACTCTTTCCAGTATGGCGGGAGGCCGTGGCGTGCGTACGCGACCATCCAGAACGCCTTCACAATTACCGGGTACAGCGGCGTGGATCCGACCGCCGGCCTGAACGGGATCGACAACAACATCTATCCGCGCTCGCGCACCTATTTGGCTGGCCTGAGCGTCCGGTTCTAACGGTACGACGGTACCAAACGCCTTCTCGCGAGGGACCCAGATCATGAACTTCCGAACGCTCAGGACCGTCGCCATGGCAGGCCCGCTGCTGATCGCCGCGGCCTGCACCGACCCGACCGTCGCACCGTTGAGCACCGTGAACAGTGCCAACATCTGGAACGACCCGAATTCCTATCAAGAGTACATGGCCAAGCTGTATGGAGGCCTGGTGCTTACTTCGCAGATCGGGCCCAACGATCCGGGGTTCCAAAACGGCGACATCAAGCTGATCGACGAGGGCACGTCGGAGTGGCTGCGGCTGTACTGGTACATGCAGGAACTTCCGACCGACGAAGCAGTGATCGGATGGAACGATCCGGGCGTGCCCGATCTCAACCGGTGGCAGTGGACGGCGACCAACACCATTACGCAGGCGATGTATTACCGCGTCTATTTCGAGGTGGTCCTGGTGAACGAGTTCCTGCGTCAGACCACTCTCGACAAGCTGAATTCCCGGGGCGTCTCAGCCACGCTCCGTGCCCAGGTCCAGAACTTCCGCGCCGAGGCCCGTTTTCTCCGGGCGTATGCGTACTGGGTCGGGCTCGACTTCTACGGCGGCATTCCTCTGGTCACCGAGGCCAACCCGATCGGCGGGCCGCCGCCCAAGCCGGTGACGCGCGACAGCCTCTACCACTACGCGGTGAACGAGCTGAACGCGATCGTCGATTCGCTGCCGCAGCCCGCTGGGGCCACCACCTACGGCCGGGCGACCCCGCAGACGGCGCAGATGCTGCTGGCTGAGCTGTACTTGAACGCCGGTGTCTACACCGGGACGGCTGACTACGCTGACGCGATGACTGCCGCGGCCAATGTCATCAACTCCGGCCATTATACCCTGGAAGCGAATTATCGGGACAACTTCACCTCTGATAACAACCTGTCGACGGAAGTCATTTTCGCGGCCATACAGGACGGCAGCCACACCCAGACGTGGGGGGGGATGACGTTCATGGTCCACGCTGGCTGTGGGGGCAACATGAAGCCCGCGAACTATGGCATCGACTACTGCTGGGGCGGTTACCGGCTCAAGCAGCAGGCGCTTCGACTCTTCAGCCCCGGCGATGCGCGAGGGTCGTTCATCTACGACTCCGCTGCAGCATCAGCGGCTGGCGATACCGCCGCGAATGGCGTGGCGAATGTGAGCGACTCCGTGAGCGACATCACGAACTTCCAGAAGGGGGCCGCGGCGCCCAAGTTCACCAATCTGACATCCACGGGCGGGGGGGCTTCCCAGACCACGATGATCGACACCGACTTGCCGATCTTCCGGCTGGGCGAGGCCTACCTGATTTACGCCGAGGCCGCGGTGCGCACCGGAACCAACCTGGGTCTTGGGTTGACCTACTTCAACGACCTTCGGGAACGCGCGTTCGGTGATGCCACCCACGACATTACCGCGGGGCAGATGACCCTGGATACCGTCCTGGCAGAGCGCGGCCGGGAGTTGCTCTTCGAGGGCCGGCGGCGCACCGACCTGATTCGATTCGGTCTCTTCACGGGCGGAACCTATCTGTGGGCCTGGAAGGGCAATCAGCCGAGCGGAACGACGACAGCGCCGTATTTCAATCTCTACCCGATTCCGCAGAACGAACTCAGCGCAAACCCGAACCTGACCCAGAACACGGGCTACTGAGGTTACGCTTCCGACCGTGGGCCGCGGCCTCGCCATCCGGCGCGGCCGCGGCGTTGCGGCCTCCCTCTTCAGACTCGTTGGATCTGTGTCGATTCGGTTGGGGCCATTCGCCCTCGTCAGTCCTCTTGATCGACGATAGGCCCCCGACCGCGGCCTGCGGCTCCGTCTCCGTATCGCGCCCCACGTCCGCAAGCCTGCTGGGCTGCCCGAGATGTGGCCAACAAGACGCATTCATCCACCGCTTCGAATGGAAGTGGATCGAATTCGGCCGCGAGCGCGAAAGGTGCTGTGCCCGGCCGGGTTCACCGCAGTGCAGGTGTCCCTACCTCAGGCCGCGGCACCGGTCACTGCCCATCACGTCAACCTGAGTTCCGGGACCGTCCCGTGTCCATTGCGCACCGAACCCTCGCCGGCCTAGGCGCTGGACTGCTCATTGCCACTCCGCCAGCCAGAGCGCAGGCGGACGCGCCCGCGACGACGGCGGCCCGTCCCCGCTTTCCTTTCCCCGAATCCACCTGGGTGCGGTCCAGCGCGCTATATGAGGTGTTCGTCCAGGACTTCTCGTCGTCAGGAGACTTCCAAGGAGTCGTGTCTGGCCTCGATCGGATCCAGCGGACGGGTGCGAATGTCGTATGGCTCATGCCCATCTTCCCGATCGGCGTGAAGGACCATAAGGGCCAGCTGGGGTCGCCCTACGCCGTCCGTGACTACCGCGGCATCAATCCGGTCTACGGCACCGCCGCCGATCTCCCATGGGTCACCGAGCACCCGGAGTACTATGTGCGCGATTCGACGGGAAACCCCAGCGTTCCCCGCGATGAGAAGGGCAAGCCGACTGATTGGACCGACGTAGTGCAGCTGGATTACCGGAACCCTGAGCTTCGCCGCGCGATGATCAGCGAGATGCGATACTGGCTGGACGAGTTCGGAGTCGACGGGTTCCGGGTAGACGTGGCCTGCTTTGTTCCGTTCGGCTTCTGGCAGGAGGCCCTCCCCGCCCTCAGAGGCTCGGTCTCCCGTCGCCTCCTCTTTCTGGCCGAGTGCGAGGATCCGCGGATCCACCGGGCGGGATTCGACCTGAGCTACGCCTGGGAGTCGCGCAAGCGGCTCATCAAGGTATGGCAAGGCGGCTCGGCTGCCTCGTTCGTGGCCGATGAGCTGGGCGATCTGAAGCAGCTGCCTCCCGGGGCCGAACGGATGCGGTTCACGACCAACCACGATCAGACGGCATGGGAAGCGCCGCCGGTCCGCCTCTTCCGGGGAGACGCTGGCGCCCGCGCGGCGTTTGTGGCGGCGGCGCTGCTGCCGGGTCGGCCGCTGCTGTACAACGGTCAGGAGGTTGATAGCCCGCAGCAGTTGCCGCTCTTTGAACGGGAGCCGCTGGCATGGGACCAACCGGGGGCCGCGGCGGCCCGGGCCTTCTACCACCGAGTCGTGGAGCTGGCCCGGACCGAGCCGGGGCTGATCGGTGGAGCACTGACGCCTATCGAGACCAGCGCGCCGAGGAACCTCATCGCCTACGGCCGCGGGCCCCTCGTCGTGATTGTGAATCCGTGTTCGCGGACAGTCACCTTCAGAGTGACGGGGTTCGCGGCCGGAACCGTGCACGATCTCCTGTCCGGGCGCGACCTCCGCGCCGACCGCTTCACCCTTCCACCGTTCGGTTCGCTGGTGCTCCGGCGTCCATCGGCATGAGCGCGACTGCCTGGCCAATAGGGTACATCATCCCCCCGACGAGGGACCCATGATTGCCAGAACGTTCGGGCTGGTCACTGTCGCATGGGCCGTGGTGTCCCTGCCAATCTCGCTCACCGGTCAGCGCCAGCGATTCTCCATGGACCCGGGCTGGCGCTTCAACCTGGGCGACAGCTCCGGCGCGGAGCAGCCGCGGTTTGACGATCACCTCTGGCGCCGGGTCGATCTGCCGCACGATTGGAGCATCGAAGGCACGCCCAGGGAAGACGCCCCTGGCGGTGGCCGAGTGGGCTTTTTCCCGACGGGCATCGGCTGGTACCGGAAGGCATTCCGGCTGCCCGCGGGATCGCGCGGCCGAATGGTGAAACTGGCCTTCGACGGCGTCTACATGAACAGTGATGTCTGGATCAATGGACACTACCTCGGCCACCGACCGTACGGCTATATCGGCTTCGAGTACGATCTCACCCCGTTTCTCATAGCCGGCGTCAACGTCGTGGCGGTGCGCGTGGACAATGGGCGGCAACCCAACTCGCGCTGGTACACCGGGAGCGGCATCTATCGTCACGTCTGGCTCACGCTCGAGGACGCCGTCCACATCGGCCACTGGGGGGTGTGGGTGACCACCCCGACGGTGGACTCGTCCGGGGCAGAGGTGATGACCAGAACGACTCTCGAGAACCGGCGCACCACGGCCTGGACCGGGGCATTGCGCTCGGTCGTCGTGGATGCCGAAGGGCGCGAGGTGTCCCGAGGGGAGGCACCGGTGCGCCTGGCTCCGGGGGATACCACCCAGATCGAGCAGCGGATAACGGTGCCCGCGCCGAGGCTGTGGTCGATTGAGGAACCGGACCGGTACACCCTGCGATCGGAGCTGGTCGAGGGCGCGCGCACGGTGGATACCATGCTGACGGCATTCGGCATCCGCACCATCGCTTTTGACAAGGATCAGGGGTTTCTGCTCAACGGGAAGCGAGTGAAGCTGCGGGGGGTCAATCTCCATCATGATGGCGGTATGGTGGGCGCGGCCGTGCCGGAGGCGGTCTGGGAACGCCGGCTCCGACGTCTCAAGGCGATGGGGGCCAATGCCATTCGCACCTCCCACAATCCTCCAGCCCCGGAGTTCCTCGACCTGTGCGACCGGCTCGGCTTTGTCGTGATGGCGGAGGCGTTCGACGAGTGGACCATCGGCAAGGTGCCGGAGGGATACCATAATTACTTCGCCGAATGGTCGGAACGCGACTTGACGGACTATGTGCGCTGGGACCGAAACCATCCTTCGATCGTCCTCTGGAGCGCCGGGAACGAGATCGGGGAGCAGAGCACACCCACCGGAGCGGACGTGCTGCGGCGTCTCGTGGCCCTCTTCCACAGGGAAGACCCGACTCGGCCCGTCACGACCGGTAACGACCAGATCTACGCGGACGGGCACCCGGCTACTCTCGCCTTCCTCAGTTCTGAGGATATCGTCGGCTACAACTACGTGGATCGGTGGCACGAGCGCCGTGAGCTCTTTGCCGAACCGGACCGTGAGGCCCATCCCGACTGGAAGATGGTCGGCACCGAGAGCGGCACGCTCTTCCAGTCGATCGATGAGCGCTACTCACTCGGCGACGACGCTACGACTCCACACCCCAACTACACCAGCGGGATGATGGAGGCGGAGAGGCTCTGGAAATGGGTCACGCTGCACGACTACTTCGCCGGCGACTTCATGTGGACGGGAATGGACTATCTGGGGGAGAGCTTCTGGCCGTTCAAGGGCTTCGCCTCGGGAGCGCTGGATATCACGGGGCAACCCAAGGACGCCTTCTATTTGTACCAGAGCCTCTGGGGCAGGGAGCCGATGCTGCACCTCTTTCCTCACTGGAACTGGCCGGGGCGGGAAGGGCAGGTGATACCGGTGCTGGCCTACACCAGCTGCAGCAGCGTCGAGCTGTTTCTGAACGGGCGCTCGCTGGGTGAAAAACGGCTGGAGTTCCCGGCCCAGGGCACGTCCGGTGGCTGGAACACCTACGCTCTCCCGGTTGTGCATGCCACGACCAACGATCTTCATCTGAGTTGGGACGTCCCCTACGAGCCCGGCGTGCTCCGCGCCGTGGGGCGCACCCGGAACGGCCACGAGGCGTGCCACGACGAGATCCGGACGGCGGGTCCGGCCGCGGCGCTGCGCCTCGCGACCGATCGGGATACGGTCACAACGCGGCGCGGCGACGTCGCCCAGATCGAGATCCAGGTCGTCGACTCGGCGGGGACGGTTCTGCCCACCGCGGAACCGCCGGTGCGGGTCCAAGTCGGCGGTGGGACGCTCCTGGGCCTCGACAACGCCAACCTCCAGGACCACGACTCCTACCAGGCCAACCCGCGCCGACTCTTCAACGGGCGCGGATTCGCGGTGGTCCGTCCAGTGGCCGCGGGTGCGATGCGGATCACCGCCACGTCCCCGGGGCTGGCCAGTGCGGCGCTTCAGCTGGTGGTGCTGTCGGCGCCGTTCGAGCCGGCGATCCCGGACGCTCGTTAGCGGGTCAGCCTCTCCCCGTTCGACACTAGGTTGCTCGCGCCATGACCTCGCTTCGCTCTTCTTGCCATCGCTGGTGGCGATACCTGATCAGGGGTCTTTTCCCGGTTCTGATCGGGTCTACCGGCGCGCTCGCCGCGCAAACACCGGCCAACCGGGAAGTCTACCTGGATCGGGCGGGTGTGGTCCGCTGGAAAGATGATCGCTCCGAGGTAGCGCTCTTCGGGGCGAACTACGTGCTGACCACAGCCTCCGATTATCGAGCCGCGGGGTACCTCCACGCCGATCGCAAGCGGATGATCGTCGACGACATGGCCCAGTTTGCCCGCCTCGGCTGGGACGGCATCCGGCTCACCTTCTGGGGCGACTGGGAAGCTTCCGACAGCGCGGGCAACCTGCTTCACAACGAGCATCTCGATCTGCTCGACTGGCTCATCGCCAGGGCCCGGGAGCGCGGGATCTACATGCTGCTGAGCCCCATTCAGCTGTATGGCTCCAACTGGCCGGACGCCCTGGGCGATACCACCGAACCGGGGTTCGGCCGGCGCTTCGGGAAGGAGCGAATGGGCACGGACCCCGCCGCGATCGCCGCGCAGATCAACTACCTGCAACAGCTTCTCGATCACGTGAACCCCTACACCGGCGTGGCACTCAAGGACGAGCCGGCGATCCTCTTCATCGAGCTGGTCAACGAGCCGTGGCATCATCCCGACGATCCGGCCGGCTCGGTGCGATACATCAACGCACTGACCGATGCGGTGCGGAGGACCGGCTGCCGGAAGCTCATCTTCTACAACGTGAGCCAGGACTTCCGGGTTGGCGAGGCGATCCGGCAGTCGCGGGCCCAGGGCGTCACCTTCGGCTGGTACCCGTCAGGGTTGAACTCCGGGCATGAGCTTCAGGGCAACTTTCTCCGCGCGGTTGATGACTATCCCGACATGCGGAGTGCCACGCTCGCCGGTATGCCCCGCATCGTCTACGAGTTCGATACGCCGGATCTCCGGACTGGGTATCTCTACCCCGCGATGGCGCGGACCTTTCGAAGCGTCGGCGCCCAATTCGCCTCGATGTTCGCCTACGACATGCTGGCAACGGCCGACCGGAACCTCGGCTGGCAGACCCACTATCTCAACCTCGTCTTCACTCCACGGAAGGCCATGAGCGCGGTCATCGCCGCGGAAGCAATGCGGCGACTTCCGCGCGGCACCAGCTACGGCTCATATCCCGACAACACCCGATTCGGTGACTTCCATGTCGACTACGACCAGAATCTGGGCGAGCTGGTCACCAGGGATGCCTTCCTCTATGCCGGATCGACCGGGGCAGCGCCGCCGAGCCCGGGGGAGTTGACGCGGATCGCGGGATACGGCTCGTCGAGCACGGTGGCGTACGGCGGGACCGGGATCTACTTCCTCAACCGGATTCGTACCGGTCTCTGGCGCCTCGAGGTCTATCCCGACGCCGTCCCGGTCCAGGATCCATTCGAGCCTCCCCGCGCGGACCGCATCGTGACCCGGGCCATCAGTCGGAGCTGGCCGATGACCGTGACACTTCCCGATCTCGATGGCGGCTTCACGGTTGAGCCCCTGACGCTGGGGAATTCGAGCTCGTCGGTTGCCGTTGCCGGTCGGTTCATGGTGCGACCCGGCGTCTACCTGCTCAGCGCGTCGGGTCAGGTTGACCCGGCAACGCTTCCGGGCATGATCGGTCGCATCGGCCTCAGGGAGTATCACCCTCCACCCCGCGATACCGTGGCCCCGGTGGTTGCGTCGCTCGCGCCGCCTGCGCTGGTCGAGGGGAGAGACGCCCGGATCGAGGTCCGCGTGGTCGACCTCGAGCCACCCGATTCGGTCGTGCTGTTCCTGGGCCCCACCGCTGGTGGATTCCTGCGCCCCTTCCCGATGTCTGCGGCCACCGGGTACACCTACGCTGCGACGGTGCCGGCGAAGGATCTCCACGCCGGCCCGGCCCACTTCGTCGTGTCGATCTATCGGGGCGATTCGGCGCTCACCTTCCCTGGGGCGAGCCGGGGACGGCCCTACGACTGGAACTTCGAGTCACGCGGGTCCTGGCCGATCGCGATCGTCGATTCCACGACGCCGCTGACGCTGTTCGATCCCGGGTCTGATGCGGGCGGTCTCGCATTCAGCCGCATCGGCGATGCCGGGCGGCGCGGCCTCTTCCGCCTGGGGTACTCCTCGGTCAGCGGAGCTCCGCTGCTCCACTTCTCGCTTCCGGTGGGCCGGGATGGAGCGCTGCTCCCGGACTACACCGCCTCGCTGGTCGTCCGGGACCGCATCCGCGCGCGGGGGGAGTCGCTTCGCCGCGCGACGGCGATTCGCCTTCGGGCCAGGGCCTTCGCACCGAACGAGTGGCTCCACCTCACGCTGATGGAGGACGACGGCACCAGCTGGACCGCGGCGATCCCTCTCGACACGACCTGGTCCGAGCCGGTGATCCCGCTCGCGAAACTCGTCTCGGGACGCGGGGTGCTGCTCCCCGAGGGGTTTCCGGGGGAGTGGAACTACTGGGTCGGTCCCGCCCGCGGGCGAGGTGGCCCGGGTGACCACCTCCGCGTCGATCACATCGAAAGACTCGAGCTGTCCCTGCGCGGTGAAGAGGGGATGACCGTGACGCGAGATGGCTACGGCGTTGAGATCGAGTGGGTGAGGCTTGCGGAAGACTGACCGGGGGGCAACCAGAGAGGGCGGAGGAAACCATGGGATCGCTTCGCATAAGCGTCGTCATGGCATGCTCGCCGTTGCCGGGCTCCTTCTCATCGGGTGCAGCTCGGTCTCCGAGCCAGGGTCAACTGCGGTGCTCCTCTGGCGTGGCGCCGACGTCTCGGCGCTCGAACGGATCGAGCAAGCGGGCGGGACCTTCCGCTCCGGCGGGCAGCCCGGCGATGCCATCGCCATCCTGCGCGCAAAGGGGGTCAATCTCTTCAGGCTCCGCCTCTTTGTGCGGCCGAACTACCAGGATGTGCAGGTTAACGACCTCGCCTACACCATCAGGCTCGCGCAACGGATACGGGCCGCGGGGGGAGCGCTGCTCCTCGACCTGCACTACTCCGACACCTGGGCCGATCCCGGCCACCAAACCACCCCGGCTGCCTGGCAGGGCATCGGCATCGACTCCCTGGTCACGGTTGTCGAAACGTACACCGCCGCGGCAGTTGATTCCCTCCGAGAGTCGGCGATGCTGCCACGAATGGTCCAGATCGGCAACGAAGTCGACCACGGTATGCTCTGGCCGATAGGGCAGGTCACGGGCACGGGCGGCGACACCCTGGCGCAATGGGACCGTTTTACCCGCCTCCTCAAGGCCGCTGCGGAGGGTGTACGTGATGCGCTGCGGCCTGGGGACTCCGTCGCGATCGTGATTCACTACTCTCGGGGAGCAGACGCGGGGGCGACCCGGTGGTTCTTCGATCACATCGAGGCCGCGGGCGTGCCCTACGATGTGATCGGCCTCAGCTATTACCCATGGTGGCACGGCACTTACGGCGCCCTGTCGAGCAACCTGAATGCCGCCGCTGCCCGGTACCATCGGCCGGTAATGGTAGTGGAGACATCCTACCCGTGGCGGGCCGGCGGGTGGGAGGGAATGGTAGTCGACACTTCGGCGATGCAGTGGCCTGCTACCCCACTGGGCCAGGATCGGTTTCTGCGTACCCTGATCGGAGCAGTGGCGTCGGTGCCCGGGAATGCCGGGGCGGGCGTGGTTTGGTGGTACCCCGAGGCCATCGCGGTCCCCGGCCTGTCTGTGTGGGGCGGCGGTTCCCTGGCCCTCTTCGATTCGACCACGGATATCCTGCCCGCAGCGGGGCAGTTTGCCGGGCCATAGTCCCGCTGGCCCGCAGGCGACCACTGGCTCAGGGCCGAAAGATCACTGTGCTGTTGAACAGCTGAGGAGTTATATAGAAATCGATCATGTCGCCTGGCGCGAGCTGCACCGTTCCCGACCTGAAAGTGGGCCCAGACATCGTCGGGTGGGCTATGAACTCACCCGATCCGAGCGTCACAATCGCCGCCGGCAGGACGAACGTGCTCGTGAGCCCGGGTTCTACCAGGCCTAACCGGTAGGTGGCACCGCCACCGGAGACCTCGATCTCCATGGAAAGGGCGTACCGGTTGTTGACCTCGACGTGAATCGGGAGCCGCACCGGCTCAGCCACCGTCGAGGCGTGGTGAGCACAGCCCAGGCCGGTCAATACGAGGCTCGTGATCACGAACGTCGATGCGCGCGACACCCGACCCTCCCTGAGTCTCCGTCCCCCATAGGGCGGCGGCAAAGCCGCGTTTCAGCCTTCGTATCATGCCTGGCCGTACAGTCCGCCGCCAGCCCTCGCTCGGTCCCAAGGCCGAACGCCGGGTAACCACCGTCCTAGCGGCTGAGGTCGAATCGAAAAACGGTACGCGACAGGTAAGTCAGGCCAGGGCGCAGGACTATTGACGGGAAGGCCGGATGGTTAGGCGCGTCGGGAAAGTGCTGGGCCTCCAGACAGACTCCCGTCCGGGCGCCAAACGCCCCGGCGGTCCGGCTCGGCTCCAGGAAGTTTCCCGTATAGAGCTGCAGCCCCGGTTCAGTGGTGTACACGTCGAGCGACCGGCCCGAGGTGGGCGCTGTCAGGTGGGCGGCATGGGCGAGGCCCTCGCCAGCTCGGTTCAGGACGAAGTTGTGATCATAGCCAGCGCCCCGCCGGAGTTGCGCGTTCGCCTGGTCGATACGGTCGCCGATCGCAGTCGGCTTCCGGAAGTCCAAGGGCGTTTCCGCGACCGCCTCGATCCGCCCGGTTGGAATCAGGTCGGCGTCGATCGGGGTGTACCGGTCCGCGTTGATCTGCAGCTCGTGCGACAGGATCGTGGTCCCATGGCCGGCCAGGTTGAAGTAACTGTGCTGGACCAGGTTTACCAGGGTGGGGTGGTCGGTGACCGCCTGGAACAGGACCTCGAGCTCGAGCCTTCCGGTGAGAGTGTATTGCGCCGTCGTCTGGAGACTACCGGGGTATCCTTGGTCGCCGTCGGGGCTGGTATGAGACAGGACCAGGCCAGCCTTCTGGGCGTCTCGAAAGGCCTCGGCGCGCCACACCGCCTGATCAAATCCTTGCGCGCCCCCGTGGAGATGGTGCCGCCCGGCGTTGGCGTTCAGGTGGTACCGTTTGCCGTCGAGCAGAAAGGTCGCGCCGGCGATGCGGCCTGCGGAGCGTCCCACGATGGCGCCGAGGTAGCACGGGTTCTCGAGGTATGGGAGCAGCGTATCAAAGCCCAGGACGACGCTGCCTGTGCGGGCATGTCGGTCGGGAACAGAAAGGGCGGTTATGATGCCGCCATAATTGGTTGCCCGGAGCGTGAGCCCGTCACCGACACTGATGGCGAAGAGATCGACCGGCTCGCCGCTGGGCGTCCGGCCGAACTCCGCGCGGCTGATTACGGGGGGCATCTCGGGAGGGGGAGCCGCGCGCTCATCCCTCGGGTGGACGCTGGGCCCGACGCGCCAAAGCCAGCATCGCCAGCCCGAAGGCCAGGAGGACCAGGCCCCACCACAGGTTGACGTTGATCCCGAGCGAGCGCTCGTAGATGGCCGGCCCGGACGTGAGCCCGAAGCCGGCGAGGAGCGCGCCCATGATCGTGAACATGAGCCCCATCGGCAGGCGCAGGTCGAGTCGCATGGCGGCTTACCAGAAGATGAGATTGAGGACCAGGGTGAGGCCGAGCACCACGATGCCCAGGCTGGCCGGGCGCTGATACCAGGGAAGTGCGGCGTCGCTCTGGCGCGGAGTCAGGGCATAGACCAGTCCCCGGAGGTTCTCGTCCGTCCGGTTGGGCCGGGAGAGCAGCGAGATGACGATCGTCGTGACGAAACACACGGTCCACGCCACGATGGCGGTCCAGAAGTTCTGGGCCATCTCGCTGGGGTAGGTGTGCAGGACCACGCCGAGGTAGCCGCCCTTGAGGCCGGGCACGGCATCGCGCGGGAGGGTGAGTCCGTGATGGATCGCCGCCGCGACCGTGCCGGCCAGGAGGCCGAAGAAGGCGCCATGTCCGGTCGCGCGTCGCCAGAACATGCCCAGGAGGAAGGTTGCGAAGAGCGGCGCGTTCACGAACGCGAACACCAGCTGCAGCATGTCCATGATGTTGTTGAACCTGGTGGTCGCATAGGCCGCGGCCACGCTGAAGGCGATGCCGAAGACCGTGGCCGCGTGCCCCATGCGCAGATAGTGCCGGTCGCTCTGCGCGGGCCGGATGTATGACTGATAGATATCGTACGTCCACACCGCGTTGAACGCGGTCACGTTCCCCGCCATCCCCGACATGAACGACGCCATGAGCGCGGTGAGCCCCAGCCCCAGCAACCCCGATGGCAGGTAGTGCGCGAGGAGGACCGGCATCGCCAGGTTATAGTTGGGCGTCCCGTCGCTTCCCAAGGGCAGCAGGCCGCCCCGGGTGCTGTGGAGCGCGATCGCGATCATGCCGGGAACGATGACCAGGAACGGGAAGAGCATTTTCGGGACAGCGGCGAGGAGC
>Ga0335077_10007677_pt1 | contig 13351 bp, 17 predicted proteins | sample Lox_Sample_31_FD_207151 | JGI IMG/M metagenome (GOLD analysis project Ga0335077, IMG submission 207151) | Soil microbial communities from Loxahatchee National Wildlife Refuge, Florida, United States - Lox_Sample_3.1 | ecosystem: Environmental > Terrestrial > Soil > Wetlands | place: USA... | reverse complement strand
GTCCGGCAACTTGTAGCCATCGCCGGAGAAAACTTTGATCCCATTGTCAGTCCAGGGATTATGCGAGGCGGAGATCACCACGCCGGCAGCGCACTTGAGCGCGCGCGCCAGATAGGCAACGCCCGGTGTAGTGATGACGCCGGCACTGTGTACGAGGCAGCCGCAGGAGACGAGCCCGAGCGCGACCCGGTCGGCGATCCAGGCGCTCGACGTCCGCGTGTCCTGGCCAATGACCACGCTCGCCTTTGCATTCGTGCGAATCAGATTGTGGCCGAGAGCGCGGCCAATCAGGAACGTACTTTCCTGGGTTAAGGGAAACTCTCCGGCAACGCCACGAATGCCATCGGTACCGAAGAGTTGTCGTGACTGTGATGTCATTCTGAATTGGTCAATGGGCGCCGCTGCCAGACGCCTGCTCCATGATAACTGTAATCCGCACGGGAGCAGCCTGCGTAACCTGGACGAGAGGATCGGAAACGTACGCATGGCGGACAAACGTCATGCGATTCATGGCTCCGCTCACATCGACGGGTTCGGTAGTGGCAGCTTCCACTGCCTCAACCCTCCCCTTCGGCCCTGAGATGGTTACGGTGGCGGGATCGGTGACGACGCGGCCGATATGGTATCCCTGCGCGAAGCTACCGATGACGCGCGGCTGGACGGGAACCTCGCGGGTCAGCCGCACATCGAAGGTGAGATGAAACTGGCTGGGCACGATCTGGACCACCTCCAGGCCAGCGGGCTGATGAATTTGTTGCACGGTGAGGTCAAAAGTGCGCTCGCCGGGTCGGGCTCCGTTGAACTCGATGGCGGCATAGACATCGGACGATTGCAGTTGGTGGATGATCCTCTCCGGGCCCCGGAGGCGGATTTGCGCCTTAGGAACAATTTCGGAACTGATCTCGAGATCCTGAGGAAGGTTGCGAATTTCTACCGGGGTGTCTACGGCAACTTCCGCCACCGGATCGCGGGCGACAGCCAGCCACAAGCCCACGGCCAGGGCCAGCGCAGTCACCTTGAGGCCCAGATTGTGAAACACGGCGCGCTGCAGGGAATCGCTCATCGGCTATCCATCAGTTCCTTGGTTGACCCGGGAGTCTGGGGAATGGAGGCGTGAGATTTCCGCTTCCTCATCGCGGGGCACTCCATGGGTTATGGGGGTGGGAAGCGTAGCTGGACGCACGGGATGGCGCAGCAACTCGCCGAGGCGGTTGCGCAACTGCTCGACGGTGAGGTCACGTTCAATTTTTCCACCGACTGCCAGGCTGATGAAGCCGGTTTCTTCGGAAACAATTACGGCAATGGCATCGGTTTCCTCGGTGACTCCGATACCGGCGCGATGCCGCGTGCCGAGCTGGGTGGACAGCACGGGGTTCATGGACAGCGGCAGGAAGCATGCGGCGGCGGCGATGCGGTCCTGCTGAACGATGACCGCGCCATCGTGTAGCGGCGCGCTGGGACGAAAAATCGTAGCCAGCAAATCATAGGAAAGGCGCGCGTCCAGCGGCACTCCGCTCTCGATGTAAGTGCGCAGGCCGATCTCACGCTCGATGACCATCAGCGCGCCGGTCTGGTTCTGACAAAACAGATTGGCGGCGAGCACGATGTCATCGTAAGCATCCTCCTCCGAAGCGCCGGAGTAGCTAAAGGTGAGTTTGCGTCCCAGCCGTGTCAGAGCTTGGCGAATCTCTGCGGCGAAAACCACGATCAGGGCAAAGACCGTGTAAGGGAGCAGGGTACTGATCAGCCAATTCAGGGTGGTGAGCTGGCCAAAGCGGGACAAGTAGAACACAAGCGCCAAGGCTGCTACGCCCACCAACATGAGAGATGCCCGCGTTCCTTTGATGAGGGCCAGCAACTCGTAAATAATGACCGTGACCAGCAGAATGTCGATGACCGAGGTCACCGTGAGTCGTGGCCAGATTGCGGTAAACTGCGTCACTCAAGCCTCTTTCGATGGAACTGTCACCCGAAAAACTACCTTCATTGTAATCCAGGATCGCAAAATCACAGGGACGGGAAAGTGTCGCCGAGGTGGGGCCTACTTCACCGCCGAGTGGGCATTCAGCACTTCCACCTGCATGCCTTCGGCGGCCGCGCGTACGCGCGGGTAGTAATTGCGGGCTTCCTTGACCACCTTGTCGATGCAAGCGTCGTTGTGGTCAGGGTCATGATGAAAGAGGATCAGTTCTTTGGCCCCACTCTCCATCACCACATTGACGGCTTCCCGCCAGTGGCTGTGTCCCCAGCCGCGCCGGCGGGCTTCATATTCCTCGGGCAGATATTGGGAGTCGTAAATCAAAACATCGGCGCCGGCAGCCAGCTTGCGAACGTTCTGGTCGAAGAGCGCATGGCCCGGCTCATTGTCGGTGGCGTAGACCATGATGCCGTCTCTGGTCTCCAGGCGGAAGCCCATGCAGCCCTGGGGATGGTTGAGCCAAGTGGCTTGCAAGCTGGCAGCGTCCAGTCGAATGCGGCCTTCTTCCAGATCGTGGAAGCTCTGCTGGGCCTGCATCTGCTTGAGGCCCACGGGAAAGTAAGGAGACGCCATCTGTTCTTCAAACACCTGCTTCAGGCTGCGAGTCCGGCTGGAGCAGTGAAATTCGAAGCGGTTCTGTGAGTTGTCATACAAGGGCCCAAAAAACGGCAGACCCTGAATGTGGTCCCAATGAAAGTGGGAAACGAAAATGTGCGCGGCAACCGAGCGGCTGCCGAACTCGTGGCGAAGCGCCTGCCCGAGAACGCGGAAGCCAGTGCCGCAATCGAAGACGTAGAGCTGGTCCGCGACGCGCACCTCCACGCAAGAGGTGTTGCCTCCATAGCGCATGTTTTCGGGCTGAGGAGCTGGCGTCGAACCGCGCACTCCCCAGAACTTAATCTGCATGCCGTTTCACCAATAGGGGATAGTGCCTAAACAGCCATCTTGCGGCCTGTTAAGCGATCCGTCAATTCATTCGCTGGTTACAGGCGAACATGTACCAGGACAGTGGCGCGGGGCGTGGCCGCGGCAAAGGCGCCGAAATCAGCCGCCCAGCCTTCCCCTATAATGGGGCGGCCTCGGCGAGATAGCTGCGCCAAGCCAGGAAACGCATGGTTCGCCCCGATTACCAGGAGTTTTCGCGGCTCGCCCGCACCGCCACGCTGATTCCGGTGGTTAAGCCGGTGGCGGCTGATCTTCTGACGCCAGTTTCGGCATTTCTTGCCATTGCGGCCGGGGAGCCGGAGGCCTTCCTCTTCGAGTCTGTCGAACGGGGTGAGCACGTCGGACGCTACAGCTTCCTTGGGGCCAGGCCCTATATGTGCGTGCGTTCGTGGGGCCAGGAGGTCGAGGTGCAGCGGAACCGGCGGGTGGAACGGCGGCCGGGGAATGTCCTGGAAGTTCTGAAAGAGCTGCTGCGGCAGCACCATCCTGCTGCTACTACCCAGCGTAATTTGCCGCCGTTTAGCGCCGGTGCGGTCGGCTATTTCGGTTATGACGGCGTGCGGCAATTGGAGAATATTGGCAGGCACGCGAAGGACGATTTGGCATTGCCCGATTGCGTGCTTATGTTCTTCGACCGGGTGCTGGCGTTCGACCACCTGCGTCATCAGATTCAGATCATCGCGACGGCGGATGTTTCGCAAGAAAGCCCGCGCAAAGCGTACAACCGGGCGGTTGCAGACATCGCGGCGTTGGAGAGGAAACTGGCCGCAGGATTGCGTCCAGCGTTGTGGCGGGCATCGGCAACTCGGAGCAGGGGCAAACTGAAGATTCAGCCGCGCACCAGTCGTGGCCAGTTCATGCGGTCTGTGGAACTTACCAAGGAGTACATTCGGGCCGGCGATATTTTCCAGGCGGTGCTCTCGCAACGGCTGGATTTCACTCCGGGAGTTGCGCCGTTCGATATTTACCGCGCCCTGCGCACCGTCAATCCTTCTCCCTACATGTACTTCTTGCGAATGGGGGACGTCCACGTGCTGGGTTCTTCGCCGGAAATGTTGGTGCGGGTCACGGGACGAAAGCTGGAATACCGGCCGATCGCCGGGACCCATCCTCGGGGTCGAGATGAGGCGGAGGATCGGCGATTCGAGAAAGAGATGCTTGGGGATGAGAAGGAGCGCGCCGAGCACGTCATGCTGGTTGATCTCGGACGCAACGATCTGGGGCGAGTGAGTGAATACGGATCGGTAAAGGTGCGCGATCTGATGTCTGTGGAACGATATTCCCATGTCATGCACATCGTTTCCGCTCTCGAAGGAAGATTACGCACGGATCTCGACGGGCTCGATGCTTTTGCGGCTTGTTTCCCGGCGGGAACCTTGACCGGAGCCCCAAAAGTGCGTGCCATGCAGATCATCGAAGAGCTGGAGCCAGTGCGGCGCGGGGTTTATGGAGGCTCCGTGCTATATGCGGACTTCGCCGGCAACTTGGACTCATGCATCGCGATCCGGACCCTGCTGATGAAGGGCAAGAAGGCGTATCTACAGGCTGGGGCGGGGATCGTGGCCGATTCCAATGCAGCGCGGGAGTTCGAGGAGTGCAGGAACAAAGCCAGGGCGGTGCTGCGAGCGGTGGAGACGGCAAGGGCCAGGGAATAGGGCTCGTAACGGCGCAATTGATGCTGAGTCTTTCTTCTCACCTCAGCCTTCCGGACGATGTGCTCTAGAGAGGAGCGAAAATCATTGATAGCCTCTATGTCTCAGTTTGAGGAGTATCCATGAACGCCGGCAATAAATTTCGGTCTGCTTGTTTCTACAGCATCACTCTTTTTGCGTCCGTTCTTATATTTGTTTCGTTCTCTGCTGCGCAGGCCCCACCGGCAATTCCTACCGTCGTCTCGGTGACTCACCTTGGCACCGTGCAGCAGAACAAAGTCATTTACGGGCGCGACGGCACGTTCAGCGCGCTCATTGATGGCAAGTCGATTTGGACGTTCGGTGATACTCCTATGTCGGTGCCGGGAGTGCTGGGCAACCATTGGGACGACAATTCCCTGTCCTGGACCACGGACCTGGACGCCGGCCATGGCATCCACCTCAATCATGACTTGTTGGACATCACGGGCGCGCCGGCGGAATACCTGCCCTATCTTTCCTGGGAACGGAAATACAACTACGAACACGACAAGAACCACTGCGCCGTGAAGCCTTGTGGGGCAGAGTTTGCCATGTGGGATGGTCCCGTGATCAACGACACCGCGCGGAATCGTGTTCTCTTTTACTACTACGAGCTGTACCGGGGAGTGCCGGGCATGAAGGGATGGGACCCGGTGGGAGCCGGAATTGCTGTTTACACTCCGGAAACTGGCATCACCCGGCCCATCGAGAATCCCGGGAGCAAGACTCCGACCCTGATGTGGGGACCGAAAGATCAGGAATACAACTCCGGCGCCCTGGTGGTCGATGACATTCTCTATTCCTATGGGTGTGCCGCCGGATTTTTAGTGGACAACTGCATGGTCGCGAAGGTGCCGCTGGCGGATGCGCTGGACATCACGCAATGGACGTATTACGCGGGGAATGACAATTGGAGCACGAACCCAGCAGACGCAGTCACAATTTTTCAGGGCGGCGCGGCAGCCAATCAAGTCTTCTACAACGCTTATCTTGGGGTGTACATGAACATCTACAACCCGGCGCTGAACAACGACATGTATTTCATCGTTTCTTCGACGCCGTGGGGACCCTGGTCAGCGCCTACGTTGTTGTTCAAAGGCGAGACGCCGTATAACGGCAGCGTCAACTACACCGGCCAAGCCCATCCGGAGTTCGCGAAGAACCACGGGCAAACACAGTACGTGACCTACGCTCATCCCACTGGCTTTTTGCAGGAGGACTTGCCGCTGGTGCAGGTAGTGTTTGGGAAATAACGCCGCCGCATTGCACGCGGCGCCGATGGTTGCAGGGGAAAATTTGTTACTCTTTCACCGAGATGCGCGCTGCCGCCATCTTCGGGCCTGGGGCTTCCGAAAAAAGCCTGCGGCCGTTCCAAAAAATCCTCCAGACAACTTGGCTTACCGGTCCCCCCGTCCGCGCGAGCGACGCTGATGCGATTCTCATCTTCGGCGGCGACGGCACCGTACACCGATACTTGCCGGACTTGGTCAGGCTGCAACTGCCTGTTCTCGTCGTCCCGTGCGGCAGCGGGAACGACTTTGCCCGCGCTCTCGGTCTGCGCCGCGTGGGTGAAGCGCTGGCTGTGTGGCAAAAGTTCGCGGCTGGCGGCGGCAATGTACACCCGATCGATCTCGGAGTTATCACGGCCCAATCAGAGCCGGCCCCGCACGAACACTACTTCTGCTGCGTCGGCGGTGTCGGCCTGGACGCAGAGGTCGCCAGCCGCGCCAACCGACTTCCGCGCTGGTTGCGGGCCCACGGCGGATATGTAATCAGCCTGGTCCCGTCACTCTTTCATCTCGTCCCATTCTCCATGAAGATCAGTTTGCCCTCCCTCGACGCCCCCAAAGCTTTCGTCGTAAAAAGCAATCAGCCTACCGTACTGGCAGCCTTTGCCAATGCGCCGACCTACGGCGGCGGCATGAAGATCGCGCCTCATGCACAACTCGACGACGGGCAACTCGACCTATGCATCATCCAGGAGATGGATCCGTTCAAGCTTTTTTGCCTCTTCCCGACTGTCTATTTCGGCAACCACCTGAGCATGCGGGAGGTGGAATATTTGCAGACCGGTCGCGTGCGAATTGAGACCGAACAGCCTGCAGATGTTTATGCCGACGGCGAATACGTCTGTAAGACGCCGATTGAAGCAGGAGTTGCGAGGGGCGTCCTGCGGGTTATTGTTCATCCGTCACAGACAAGTTTCTAGTTTCTAGAAAACCGGAGGCAAGCATGGGACACTCCTACCGCGACCGCATTGTCTGGCAGAAAGCGATCGGCATGGTAACCGAAGTCGATAGAAGCACCCACACATTTCCACGCGAGGAAACCTATGGACTGACCAGCCAGTTGCGACGGTCTGCGGTGTCAGTAGCCAGCAACATTGCCGAGGGTCAAGGCAGGCTGTCCAGAAAGGAATTCCGCCACTTTCTCGGCCAAGCGCGCGGGTCGCTCATCGAGATGGAAACGCAGGTCGTCATCGCTGGGAATCTGGACTATCTTGCTCCCGAGACATGCAAGCTCCTAATGGGCCGCTCAGGAGAAGTCAGTCGCCTTCTACATCGACTTATCGAGTCCCTCCAGACCTCAATTCAAGCAACTTGAAACTAGAAACCAGAAACTAGAAACTGTTCTCCAGTGCTACACTACTTCTCACTGTATGCCTGAGAATGGCCGTTCCCGCACCTGGCTTTGGATCGTCATCGGCGGCGGAGCTTTTTTCCTGTTCACCCTGGCAGTATTTACCCTGGTCTACCTCACGCTGCATGCCGGCGGCGAGCAGGCATCGCTCACTCGTTTCGGCGACAAGATAGGCGTGGTCGAGTTGGAAGGCGTCATCCTCGACCCGAAGACGGTGGTCAGCCAGCTCAAGAAGTTCGGCGATGATGACTCCATCAAGGCCATCATCATTCATGTCAATTCGCCCGGCGGCGGGGTGGCGGCGTCGGAAGAGATTTATCGCGAAGTCAAACGCATCCGCGACCAGAAGAAAAAGCGCATCGTGTCGTCCATTGAAACCGTAGGGGCCAGCGGCGCTTATTACGTCTCCGCCGGCACCAACAAGATCTATGCCGACAATGGCAGCATCGTAGGATCGATTGGCGTAATTGCCGAATGGGTCAACTATGGCGATCTCATGCGCTGGATGAAGCTGAAGCCGGAGCTGCTGAAAGTCGGCGAATTCAAGGATACCGGCGATCCTACCCGCGAGATGACTCCGGCCGAACGCGCCTACATGCAGTCGCTGATCGACAATATGTATGGCCAATTTGTGAAGGCGGTCGCCGATGGACGCCACGCGAAAGAAGCTGACATCAAGACCATCGCCGACGGGCGGGTTTGGACTGGCCAGGAGGCATTTTCCATGCACTTGATCGATCAGATTGCCGATTTTCAGGCGGCCGTCGAGGACACCGCCAAAGCGGTCAACATCAAGGGCGAGCCGGTGCTGGTGCATCCCGAACGCCGCCGCGAAACCGCGCTCGACCTGCTGTTCGGCGACCTCTCTCCGTGGATTCCCACACGGGAGAAGCTGATGGAGAACCAGTTGGGATTTTATTATTTGTGGAAGTAGAAGGATTGACTCCGACCCCGAGAACTACAAGCCACTTGCGCACAAGCCCTGAAATTTGAGAAGGTTATGGGTGGCCGGATGTGGTCGGGGAGCCCGGGGGCCCCGGCAAAGCCACGCCGACGCGAAATCACTGATACGGAGCGAACAAGCGTATGACAAAAGCGGATTTGATCGACGAGGTCTCCCGGCTGGCGGAGTTGACGCGCAAGGACAGCGAGGTCATCGTCGAAACCATTTTTGACAGCATCGTGCGCTCGCTGCGTGTGGGCGACAAAATTGAAATCCGTGGCTTTGGCAGCTTCCGCACTCGCCAGCGCAAGCCGCGCGTGGGGCGCAATCCCAAAACCGGTGACCGCGTGGAAGTCCCGGCTAAGAAGATTCCGTTCTTCAAGCCCAGCAAGGAATTGAAAGACCTGGTAAATACCGGAGCGGGAGAAACCACGGCGCCAGCCGCGCCCGCGCAGTAGCCACCCCGGTGCGCCTCTGTGTTCCCTGTGGTTAAATCAGGTAGATGTTCGCCCGCAAAATTCGCGTGGAATACGACAAGAACGGCCAACGCCTTCCCTGCCCCATGAAGTGGCTGGACAGTTTCTCCATGCGCAATTTCACCAACGCCAGCGTCTTTGACGACACCTTGCCGGTGGCGGATGGATTGATGGAGATTGGCAAAAATGTGCCGCTGGATGAGTTGAAAGCGGCGATGGAAGATTGGTTTCAGCGGAAAAACTATCTGCCCAAGGGCGCGGAATTGCTGGTGACCGAAGGCTGATCCGGTGGCGCCGCATTTTACTTATCGTAGTGCAGCAGCGAGAACACGTCGTACCCCTTAAGCTTGTCACGGCCCTTGAGAAAATCCAGTTCCACCACGAAGCCCAATCCGGCAATCTTCGCGCCCAGCGACGCCGCCAGCTTGGCAGTCGCTTCGGCAGTGCCACCCGTCGCCAACAGGTCATCCACGATGAGCACCCGCTGCCCGGGCTGGATCGCGTCTTTGTGAATCTCCAGCGTATTGGTGCCGTACTCGAGCGCGTAGTCGTACTTGGTGGTGGCCGCGGGGAGCTTACCCGGCTTGCGCACCGGCACGAACCCAGCATTCAAGCGGTAGGCCAGCGCCGGCGCGAAGATGAATCCACGCGCCTCCATCCCCAGCACCAGATCGACATCTTTGTTGATGTAATGTTCGGCCAGCGCATCGATCAGCATGGCAAAGCCCTGCTTATCCTTCAGCAAGGTCGTGATGTCATAAAACAGGATTCCCGGCTTGGGGAAATCAGGGACTTCGCGAATCAACCCCTTGAGCGGCTCACAGTTCATTTCCGCCTTGATGGCGGCGACTTTGGTGGGCATTACCAGGCTCCTTCAATGCGAAATGTGGTTAGTCCCGCAACCGGCTTGGCCTCGTGCTCTTCCACATCATCCACCCGCGCCGCGCGTGGTCCCTGCTGCAAGCGCGACTTTAATCCGCTGAGCTGATCGCGGGTGCCCATGGCCAGAACCTCAACGCTCGAATCGGTGTTGTTGCGTACCCAGCCGGCGATTCCAAGCATGTGCGCCTCACGCTCCACAAACCAGCGGAATCCTACACCCTGGACGCGTCCGCGCACCAGGAAGCGGCGGGCTTGGGTTGCGCTCTCAGCCATTCGTGATTCCGTTTCTCTTGATGCAACTATGCTCGCGACAAATAGACTCCCTCAGCCGTATCCACCTTGATCTTCTCGCCTTCGCCGATGAACGGCGGAACTTGTACCACCAGTCCTGTCTCGGTTTTCGCTGCCTTGGTAACGCTAGAGGCAGTTGCGCTCTTCAGCCCAGGCTCAGTTTCTACCACGGTGAGGACCACGGTCTGTGGCAACTCGATTCCCACGGCTTTGCCATCGAAGAACTCCACTTTGATCTGGAGATTCGGGGTCAAGTAATCCACGGCATCGCCCAGAATTTCCTTGGTCAGATGGGTCTGCTCGAAGTTGGTGGTATCCATGAAGTAGTAGCTGTCGCCATCGGCGTAGAGAAATTCCATCTCCTGCTCGTCGACGTTGATCTTTTCAATGGGATCGGGCGAGCGGAAACGGTGCTCGAACATCGCGCCGGTGCGCAGATTACGCAGTTTGGCCTGGATAAAGGCGCGCAGGTTGCCAGGAGTGCGGTGCTCAACGCTAAAGACCGAATGCAGATCATTGTTGTGCTTGATGATCATGCCGGGGCGAAGCTGGGTCGCAGGAATAGCCATTGCTGAAAAAACTCCTTTTTTGATGGCGGCTGGCTGGCGGACGCGGGCAGGCCACATTTTCCGCCAGACATGAGGCTCGAAAGCTTTATTTTACACGGACTTGGGGCAATAAGGAAAATCCGGGCCAGGGGGACACTCTGGTTACCTGACCTGCCGGCTCCCAGGGGACTAGAATGGTTGGAGATTCAACGCAGAATTGGGACTCTCATCCGGAGGAGTGTTTTATGCGCGTAGGGAAGTACGAAGTTTCCGAAGGTGGCCGCAGCAACACGGCAATTACGTTCCTGTTGATTGGGCTGGGCGCGGGTGCGCTGCTCGGGCTGCTGTTTGCTCCGAAGGCCGGCAAACAGATACGCAAGGATTTGCGGCGCAAGTACGAAGACGCCCGCGAGACCTTGGACGACTGGACCGAAGACGCACGCGATGCGGCGGAAGAAGTGCTTGAACGGGGCGCCGAGTTTGCCGAGGACGTGCGCGACCGGGTGAGTCCGCTGGCCAAGAATCTACGGCGCAGATAAGCCGGCTGTTTCTGGCCTGTGCTCTTCTAACCACGGTTGTTTAGCCAAAGATGGCTGAGAAGAAGCCTTTGAGCTTGCCAAAGAAGCCGTGGTGCGCGGGCTTTGGAGGCACGACTGCCGCTTCGAACGAAGCCGGCATTGGCAAGTCGCGCAAGGGAAGCAAACTGGCTTCTTCCGCAGGCGCCGGCGTCACCGGCGGCGAATCACTGGCGCGAAACACAATCGGCGCCTCGACCTGTACATGAATGTCATTGGGTTTTGACGCCGGAAGCGCCGAGGTTTCGGTTCCTGGGACGGGCGTTCTAAGGTCCAGCGCGGCGGAAGCCGACGCCCGCATCAGCGGCGGCGTGGTGGGCGGGCAACCGCAATTCATCGGCACTACAGTATCCACCGCGCTCAGTTTTCCTGCGTGAAACATCACCTGCTGCGCCGCCTTCACCTGGTAGGTGCCGTCCCCCAGCAGCTCAGAAACAATCACCGACGCCGTGTTCCCCGGCAATGACTGGACGCAGGTATTGCCGTGCGAATCCGCACTCACGCCGTAGTGGAACTCGCCCGGGCCCGCCAGCAGGATGCGGAAGTCAGGAGTAAGAATCGAATCGGCGGCCGCATCGAGCGAATAGTGCGCTTCGAGGGCCCCGGTGCTCATGCCCAGCATCAGGGTACGACCATTTTGCGAGCTGGTCACCGACACCGTGGTTCTTGGGCAAACCAGAATCTCGCCGCCCCGTCCGAGTCGCAGGACCGCGGTATCGGCTCCCGCTGTGACCGCAGACCCGGTGGCGATCCGGCTTCCCGCCAGCATCACCCCACCCGAAACTCCGGACGCAGGCAAGACCGCGCGAGAGACGACGGGACCAGAGGCCGGCCTGGCTGTCTCCTCCGGGGGGTGGATGCGAACCATCAGCCGGTTTCCGGCCGCATCCCAGGTGTAGGTCACGGGCCTGCTCAAGTCCACTACGATCCGCGCCACCGGCGGATTTTGCTGATATTGATTCAGCCGAACCCCGTTGATCTCGCTGCCCCGGAAGTCGAGCCGCTTCTGGCTGGCTTCCAGACGTGCGTTCGGCAGGTCAATAACCAGGCGGAGCGGATTCTCCAGTTTGCTGATGGCGGGAACCAGCGGCCGACTGGAGATGACCTCTACCACCGGTCCACTTGCTTCCGCCAAAGGTCGAACTGAACGAACGATTGCGGGAGACTCCGAGCTGGCCAACAGTCTCGGACGGGACTGCGCCGCTGCTACCCCTGAAACCACGAGCAGGGCGCCAATGAACGGCAAAACCTTCATGTTGGGGACGAGTCCTAAGCCAACAATACCACTGGCTTAGCACAGGGAGAAGTGCCACGTAAGAAACGAAGGTAAGGGGTGGTTGCTCCCGGTTCAGGGTTCGGAGAGGAACTCGTATTCGTCGATCACCGCGGCGACGGCGACCTTGCCGTCGGGGCCGCCTTCGTCCACGCGCACGACTTTGCCCCGGCAGCGGACGCGAATACTCTCCGTCAGCGTGATTTCCGGTGGCAGGGTGAGAGTGAATTCAATGGCTGAGCCCGCTGTGATTGCCGAATCCACATAGAAACAGATACCCCGCGCGCTCACGTCGCGAGTCTGGGCGGCTTTCTCCTGGGCTCCGTCGCTGGCATACGACACGGACACGGGCAGCCGTAGCGCAAAACGGCGCGTGGCCCGCTTATTGTCCTGCGTGGTCTCGGCCATGACCCCTCCGGAAGTCTGTAGCATGGCGTGTCGGCGGGGCGGTGTCAAGCTGTACTTGAGGGCACTCCTTCGGGTGGAATTCGGCCTGATGTAAGCTGTTTTCAGGGTTCTATGGTCTTTGTCGTCGACAACTACGATTCCTTCACCTACAACCTGGTGCAATATCTCGGCGAGCTGGGTGCGGACGTCGAGGTCCGCCGCAACGATCAGGTCACGGTTACTGATGTAGAGACCCTGCGGCCGGAACGGATTGTGGTCTCTCCTGGCCCGTGCACTCCCCAAGAGGCTGGGATCAGTATCGAGTTGATCCGCCATTTTGCCGGTAAGGTCCCGATTCTGGGCGTTTGCCTGGGACACCAAGCCATGGGAGCGGCGTTCGGCGGCGAAGTCGTACGGGCGCCGAAACTCATGCACGGTAAGACCAGCGAAGTGCAACACGACGGGAAGACGATCTTTCGGGGGTTGCCATCACCGCTGACTGCTACGCGTTACCACTCGCTGATCGTGCGGGAGGAAAATTTGCCGCAGGAGCTGGAGGTCAGCGCCTGGACGAGCGACGGAACTGGCGCACGCACGATCATGGGCTTGCGGCACCGGAAGTTTCCAGTCGAGGGAGTGCAGTTTCATCCGGAGAGTGTGCTGACCGAGCAGGGAAAGAGGCTGATCCAGAATTTCCTGGGGCTGTGATGAGTGCATACAGCCCTTGTCATCTTGAGCGC
>Ga0335077_10007676_pt1 | contig 13351 bp, 11 predicted proteins | sample Lox_Sample_31_FD_207151 | JGI IMG/M metagenome (GOLD analysis project Ga0335077, IMG submission 207151) | Soil microbial communities from Loxahatchee National Wildlife Refuge, Florida, United States - Lox_Sample_3.1 | ecosystem: Environmental > Terrestrial > Soil > Wetlands | place: USA... | reverse complement strand
TTCACCGTGCCCGCCTGAATGGCCTGATTCTCTGCCGTGCTGGCCCCGCTGGAAACGCCCGCGACGGGCACCCAGGCGCTCCCGCCGGTTTGCGGCGCGGGAAAGCTGGTGATGGGAAACCAGAAGAGGACGCTGATGGTCATCTCCGTTTCGGTTTCCGTTTTTCCCAGCACGATAATCCGTTTCGACATGGCTTCCCCTTTTATTGCTGGACGTACGTCAGCACTCCGGAGACCTGGCCGGCGCCGGAGGCCGCGTAGCAGATGTTGTCCGCCGCCGTGTCATTTCCTCCGGCCACCGAGCCGCGCCCGTTGCCCAGCGTGAATCCGGTGTTGGCGGCCAGGTTCGGCCCGGTGGCCGCCGAAGTTCCGCCGAAGAAGCCCACGTGTACGGCGGTCCCGCAATTCGTCCCCGTTCCCGCCACCAGGTTGATGTTCTGCGCCGCCGCGGAAATCAGAAATATCGAACAGATGTACGTATGCTTTCCGGAAACGCCGGAGATAATGGTGGTGAGGCTCGCCGTAGCCTGGTTGATGGGCAGCGAGGTCTTCGCCGCCGTCTGGCAGGGGTCGGCCACCAGGTTCGTCCCCGCGATCTGCGTCTGGTTGACCGTCCACGGCCCGCTCGATTGCGTGACGCTCCACGGCGCTCCGCCCTGCTGGACCGTCCATGTGCCGCTCTGCGTCACCGTCCATGCGCCGCTCTGCGCGGAATTGACGGTGGGCGTGGAGGCGAACCCGGGCAGCGTTCCGCTGATTCCCACGTTCCAGGAGCCGTGCTGGTCCACGCTTCCGATGTCGTTCGCGCCCGCGGCCAGCGCGGGCAGCGAGGCCAGCGACACCGGCTGCGTGGTCTGCCAGAACGTGCCGCTCACCGGCACCGTGTTCGCCACGTTCACATACTGGTTGCCGCTCGCATCCACCTTGGCTTCCTGGACGCAGGGGCCGCCGGAGCATCCCGTTCCGTAATCGAGGCCGGCCAGGCCGGCCACGGGATTTCTGGATTGCGCCGCGCCGCGCGCGTCCGGCCCGCTGACCACCGGATCGCCGAAGGTGCAGGAGCCGTCCGCGTTCGAGAGGCACGGCTGGCCGCTGGCCCCCGCGTTGGTGGCCGCAATCATCAGGCGGTCCGCGCCGCCCTGCCAGCAATGCCAGCGGCCGGCCGTGGAATCGTAGCCGCAGTCGCCGTTCGCGGACGTGGTGAGGCCCGCGCCCACGCGGAATTTCACCAGCGAGAGCGCGCTCAAATCCAGCGTGGCGCCGGTGAGGCCGGCGAGCGTATTGGCGCCGCTGTTCCAGGTGAATTTCGCAACGTCGCTGCACGCGCCGCTTCCGGCGTCGAACAGCAGCGCGTTCGCCGTGGAGCCCGGCGGGATGCAGCCGGAGCCGCCGCCTCCGCCCGTGCTGGTGAGCGTGAAGGTCGGCGGGCTTCCGCCCGATCCCGCGGCGAATGAACAGCTCATTCCACCCGCGCAGTTGAACTGGAGGAGGCCTGCGGGTGTGGTCGCGAGGACGGTCCCGCTGTTGGCGAGCTGGATGATGATCCCGCCGGGTTGGCCTCCCTGGAGGTATTGGTCGGCCCGGTAAGGGCCGCGTGCCAGTCCGAAAAGACCGGCCCGGTAAGGGCCGCGTGCCAGTCCGAAAAGACCGGCCCGGTAAGGGCCGCGTGCCAGTCCGAAAAGACCGGCCCGGTAAGGGCCGCGTGCCAGTCCGAAAAGACCGGCCGGGTAGCCCGCCGCGGCGGGGCGCGCGGCTAGAAGACTGTTGTAGAAGCGATAGCGCTCGAAGGCCGCTTCCGGCACGGCGTCGCGTCGCTCGAAGCCCGCAGCGCGCGACTGCGCATGGGCCCGCGGCACGGCCAGCAGCAGCGCGATGAGCGCCGCCAAAATCAGCAGCGCCAGCAGCAGGCGTTCGCGGCGGTTCCAGCCGCGCGCCGCCGGACCGTTGCCGGCCGCGACGGTGCGCGCGCCGCCCCGGCCGCGCCCTTCCTCCTTGCCGATCAGCCGGAGCGCCGCGCGCGCTTCCGCTTCCTCGTCCGTGAATTGCGGATATTGTTCGCGCACGCCGGCCAGCTCGCCGTTGAATTCTTCCGCGTCAAAGACGAAGCGCGGGCGGTCCCACAGGGGCGCAAGGTGGCCGGATTCCAGCAGCCAGCGTTGCAGCGTTTCGGAATTGTGGATTTCCATCATGGGCGGAGTTGAAAGTCGAAGGTTGAAAGTCGAAAGCAGGCAGCGGCTCATCGCTGCGGCCCGGGTTGTTCGACTTTTGACTTTCGACTTTTGACCTCGTGGAGTTTCCTCGGGCGAATCGTTCTACTCACAGATGTAGCTGAACGTGGCGCTGGCCACGTCGAGCACGGTGAAGTACGCGGGAATGTCGCCGGCCTGGAACAGGTGGCCGGCCGGGTAGGCCATCAGCACCGTGGTTTCGCCCTGCAGCTTCGTGTAGCCGGGGTCGGTGGAGGACGGCGCGAACACCTGATAGCGCGTGGTGCCGGCGGCGCCCTGCTCGCGGATGGTGATGGTGCGGCAGGCCACGGGCACGACGAACGGATCGTGCGCGCCTACGTTGTCGAAGGTGACTGTGCCTGTCTTTGCCATGGTTGCTACACCGAAGATCCTGAGGCCCGCAGGGCCGAAGGGTCGAATCCTTCTATGCCGCGAGCGTGAGGGTGACCGCGCCGCCGCCGGTCTGGCTCACGAGGCGCGCGCGCACGAATCGCGCACGCACCAGGATTTGCCGCCGCTCGCCGTTCACGTTCGTGCTGGTGTCCACGGTGGCGTAACTGGCGTCCGCGTCCTGGTCCGCGGCCTGCAGCACCACGTTCACCGCCGTGGGCGCGGAGGCGAAACTGGTCTGCCAGGAAATCTGCCGGCTCTGGTCCGCGCGCGCTCCCGTGAACGACGGAAGCGCGAACTGGATGCTGGACTGCGGCGGCGCCGGCGATTCCGCGTTGAAGGCGAATACGACGTCGCCCGAATCGATGATGAACGGTGCGGCGGTGGTGCTGTAGTTCGGCATGGAGTCCCTCGCAATTGGAGCAATCATCGCCGGCCGAAAGCCGGCGGTTCGAAATGTGGCTCGCCCGTCCCGCAGGCCACGCGGCGGGCCAGGCGCCGGCGCGGCTTCGCGCCGGTGCCCGGTGCGATGCCTCGGGGATCCCCGCCGGGTCAGGCGGGGTTGCAGGCGTGCGCTCAGCGCCGGCACAGTCCTCCTGGCCAGTCCCGCGCCCCGCGCACGTGTCAGGAAGAGCTGCGCAGCATGGCCGAGAGCATGACTCGCGCCCAGGCGTATCCGTCGTAGAGTTTTTCCGCCAGGTATTCTCCCGTGCGCGCGGAGAGGCCCCGCAGCGGGACGGTGTGCTTCATGCGCACCACCCGCGGATAGACCACGTAATCCGCCACCCCCGCGGCGATCAGCCGCCGCCGTTCGGCATTGCTGATGTGACGGTGGCTCCCGTCGCTGCAGGAGTGCGCGCGAACCTCGCGCGGCGTCCAGTGCACCGGAACCAGGCAGATCAGGTTGCGAGCCATCGGTGCTCCTCCTGGCGAATGGGATCTGCCGTCCGGGGCGCGCTCGCCGGGAGCCCGGAGCGCTCCCTCCGGACACACCCCCGCGCGAACTGTGCGCCGCTGCGTTTAACGCCGCCGGCGAACCCGCTGCGGGCCGGCACAGGGCCGGCGCGCCCGGGTATTACGCGGCGCCCGGAAACTGATTGAAATTCCCGGGCTTAGAACCTTTACTGCCCTGCTCCGCCCCCCCTACTTCTCTTCGTCCTCTTCCGGTGCGTCCTTCCAGGCCGCCCAGAAAGGGGAGGCGTCCAGCTCTTCCAGTTCCGGCGCCCCCTCGGGGGGATCCTCCGGGTCGCCCGTGCACCCGCTGCACATGCCCGTGCACCCGCCGGCGGGCCCGCGGGCCAGGCCGCCAAGGGGCCAGGGGCCTGCGGGGCCCGGAAAGATTTCCACAGGCGAAACTTCTTTTGCACAGGCCCCCAGTTCTGTTACGCTTACGGGACGTGGCGCGAGAAGCACCACGGCCAATCCTCCAGGGGCCATCCTATGAACCACTTTTCTGATCCACCGGTGGAATATCTTCGAGAATGTTCCAGCACTTCTTTGCGCTACTTTGAGATGTCCAAATTGGAACACGTCGCCAATCTGCGCCGCGAACTCACCGTTTTGCTCGACGAAATGATGGAGGAGTCGGCGCTGGCGCTCTTTGCGCGATGGATGTTGGAGAAGCGCTCGATACCGCAAGGCGCCTCCCGAAACGGGAATGGAGGCAAATCGCTGGAATCGAAGCGCGCACGCAGTCTGCTGGCCCAATTTGTAACCGGTGCGGTGCTGCCCCCGGACTCCCGGAGTTCCGCGAACGGCAGTGCACCCAAATCGCGTAATGACGCCTCGCCGGCCGGAGCCGGAGTCGGCGGGAGCAACGGCGAGCTCCCTCCCAACGGCGAAGGCCGGCAGCGGGGACATCTCAGCGCCGAGGGCGCTCCGGCCCGCGCGGATCACCGCATGGGGCGCCGCAATGGCCGCGGCACGCGCACGGGACGCCGCGGCTCCGCGGAGACGCCGCAAATTCCCTAGTCCGCCGGGCCGCCGAGCGGCGCGGGCCTGGGGGGCGGAGTTCCCTGCCCGCGTTTCGTGCTGATTTCCGGTTTGGGGGGCGTTCCGCATTATGTTAACAAAACCGGTTAGATATTATATGCAGTACGTACTTCTGTAGGATATGAGGACCTACCGGTGGTGCACCCCCCGCGGCGCACCACAGCATTTGGCGGCGCCGCTCCAGCCTCTGCCGGAGCTCACTCCGCGTGCTAACAGCCGGGTTGTGGGGAAATCACGCCGCCGGCGTTTTCGGCCGCGGCCAGGGTTCCAGCAGTTGTTCCTTGCGGTAGAGCAGCGCGTTGATGTTGTAGGTGGCCAGCTCGAAGCCGTGCCCGTGCGTGATGGCGTCCGTGGGGCAGGCCTCCACGCAGTAGCCGCAGAAGATGCACCGCGAATAATCGATGTTGTACACCTTGGCGTAGCGTTCTCCGGCGGAGATCCGCTGCGCGTCCGTGTTTTCCGCGGCCTCGATGTAGATGCAGTTCGAAGGGCAGGCCGCGGCGCACAGGAAGCAGCCCACGCATTTCTCCAGCCCATGCTCATCGCGCTGCAGCACGTGGATGCCGCGGTAGCGCGGCATGAAGCGCACGGGCTCGTCCGGATACCCCTCCGTCACCGTTTTTCCCAGCATGGTGCGGAAGGTGACGCTGAAGCCTTTGACCAGCGCCGCGACGGTTTCCACCGCTTCGGTGACGAACGAGGCCATAAGGTCTCTAGGCTAACAGAGAACGCGTCCGGCCCGCAATCGCCGCGCGCGAACCGGAAAGAGGCCCCGGCAAATCCTTGCCGGGAGTTGGCCTGTGCGTTATCCTTCCGCCAGGACTTGGGCTTCGCGGCAGGGGTGGCGCTCCATCTTGCGGTTTTGCCTCCTCCTGCACAGTGGCTGGGCGGGCCCGGGAACGCGCTGAAGACGCCCGCTCCAGGTCGCGGAACGCTTCGCCGGCAGGAGGCCAACAATGCGTTGCGGTCTTCGATTTGCCCTTCCGTCTGTTTTGCTGGTTCTCTCGCTCGCCCTTCCCTCCCACGCAGCGGGAAATGAGGTCACCGGATTCTACCGGGTGACCCAGGTGACCGATCTCGGCAAACAGGTTCGCGTGACGCTGCATATCCGGCTGGCCAACAACACCCGACAGGACCTCTCCATCACGCGCGTGGGCATTCACCCCTCGGCTGCCCCGGTCGCCGCGCCACGGGATATGCAGTCGTCCTGGGCCTACCTCGAGCAGCGCCAGTCGGCCGGGATGGACCAGGTGTTCGTCGTTTCGCGCGCGGAATATACGCGCTGGACGCACGGGGGGCACCCCGCGCTGCGCGTGGAGTTTCAACCCGCGGGAGGGGCCACCCAGGTCCGCACCATTCCTCTGCGGCCCGAGCGCGACCGGAGGGCGCCATGAGCGCGCGCACTCCGTGGCTGGCGGCCCTGGCGGCCGTAGCCGCACTGGCCCTGGCGCCGCCCGTGGCGCGCGCCCAGACCGGCTCGCCCGTCATCACCACCGTGGCCGGAGGCGGGCCGAATAATATTCCTGGTCTGTCCGCGAACCTGGCCTATCCGGGAGGCATGGCCGCGGATCAGAACGGAAACATCTATGTGGCCACCTCGGACGACAACCGCGTGTACAAAATCGACACCGCCGGCACGGTCACCATCGTGGCGGGAAACGGAACGAGCGGATACGGCGGAGACGGCGGCCCGGCCAGCAGCGCGCAGCTCAACGCCCCGGAGGGCGTGGCCGTGGACGGCTCCGGCAACGTGTTCATCGCCGACCAGTACAACTCCGTCATCCGCCGCGTGGACGGCTCCACGCACGTCATCACCACCGTGGCCGGCAACATCGACCAGACGCTGTGCGCGAATCCCTCCGATTCCCTCGGCGACGGGTGCGCGGCAACCAGCGCCTCGCTGAACGATCCCTATGACGTCGCGGTGGACAGCGCCGGCAACCTGTACATCGCGGACAGCAGCAACTCGGTGATCCGCGAGGTCTTCGCCACCACCGGAATCATCCAGACCGTGGCCGGCACCGCGGGAGGCCAGCCCGGTTACGGCGGCGACAACAATCCGGCCACCAGCGCGCAGCTCAATGCTCCGCAGGGCGTGCGCGTGGACGGCTCGGGAAATATTTTCATCGCGGACACGAGCAACTGCATCATCCGCGAGGTGCTGGGGCCGGGCGCGGGGCCGACCGCGGGTTTCATTTACACCGTTGCGGGAAACCCCCAGGTGTGCGGATTCGGCGGGGATGGCGGGGCGGCCACCAGCGAGACGCTGTACAATCCCGTGGCCCTCTCGCTGGACGGCTCCGGAAACATTTTCGTGGCCGACTCCTACAATTCCATCGTGCGCGAGTTTACCGTGGGCGGAAACATCCAGACCGTGGCGGGAGAGCCGGAAAACTACGGCTACAGCGGCGACGGGGGCAGCGCGCTGAGCGCGCAAATCTCCAACCCCTACGGCGTCGCCGTGGATCCCGCCGGGAACATTTTCATTTCGGATACCTACAATTACGCGGTCCGCGAAGTGCTGGCCTCCAACGCGAACATCCAGACCATCGCCGGAAACGGTTTCACCACCTTCGGCGGCGACGGATCCCCCGCCACTGGCGCGACGCTCGCCCAGCCCGCCGGCGTGTTTGTGGACCCGAGCGGCAATGTGTTCATCGCGGACACCGACAACGAAGTCGTGCGCCAGGTGGACGGGGCCGCGCCCCACAACATCACGACCGTCGCCGGGACGCCGCTGATGTACGCGCCGTGCGATCCTCCGGCCACCGGAGTCGATTTCTGTTTTCCGGGAAGCGTGGCCGTGGACAGCGCGGGCGACCTCTTTCTGGCGGACAGCGGAGACAGCCTCATCTGGGAGGTTCCCGCGGGCACGGGACAGATTCAGGTGGTGGCGGGACTGAACGACGACCAGGGCTTTTGTAATTCCACTCCTTTGGGCGACGGCTGCCCGGCCACCCAGGCGCAGTTGTCCTTTCCGGAGGCCATCTACCTGGACTCCCTCGGAAACCTGTTCATCGCCGACACGGACGACACGGTGATCCGCGAAGTCTACTGCATCACCGGCGCGGCGGGCTGCACTCCGCCGGCCGGCTTCCAGGCCGGGTACATCAACACCGTCGCGGGCATTCCCTTTTCTTCGGGTGGCGGCGGCGATGGAGGTCCGGCCACCACCGCCCAGCTCGCCTTCCCCACCGGCGTGGCCGTGGACAGTTCGGGAAACATCTACATCGCGGATGTGGGAAATGCGGTGGTCCGCGTGGTGTACTGCGCCAACTCCGCCGTCGCCTGCGCACCCCCGGCGGGATTCCAGGCCGGCTACATCAACACCGTGGCCGGATCCGGCGGCCTGTTCGGCTACTCCGGCGACGGCGGCCCGGCCACCAGCGCGGTCACCACCGGGCCGTATGACGTGAAGGTGGACTCCGCCGGAAATCTTTTCTTCTCCGACTGCGGGGGCGGCGAAGGGGGATGCAACCAGGTGGTTCGCGAGGTGTATTGCGCCAATGCGGCGCTCCCCTGCACACCCCCGGCCGGATTCAATCCCGGCGACATCAACACGGTGGTGGGCGACGGAACGGAAGGTTTCGCGGGCGACGGCGGTCCGGCCATCAATGCCGAACTCGATTTCCCCGCGGGACTGGCCATCGACTCCACCGGCAACCTGTACATCGCGGACTATTACAACAACCGCATCCGCAGCGTGGGGGGAATCGCGGCGGGCGCGGGCGCGGCGGCATTTGCGGCCTCGCCCAATCCGCTGGCCTTCGGCAGCCAGGCGCAGAATCTGCCCAGCGCGCCGATGACGCTCACCTTCTCCAATCCGGGCACCGCGGCGCTGACCATCACCGGCGGTTTGACTCCCACCGGCGCGAATGCCACGGACTTCGCCGAGACGAGCACGGGAACCTGCGGCCAGGTGCCCATCACCCTGGGCGCGAATTCGACCTGCACCGTGCAGTACACGTTCACGCCCTCCACCCTGGCCATGGAATCGGCCGCGCTCATGGTCGCGGACAACGCCGCGGGAAGCCCGCAGACGGTAAATCTGACGGGCACGGGGATCCCTCCCACGGTCACCTTCACTCCCAACGTGGCCACAGGAGTCAATTTCGGCGCCGTGACGCCCGGAATGACCAGCGCGGAAAAATCCGTGACCATGTCCGTGACCGCCGGCACCGGCGACATCCAGATTTCCTTCATCGAGACCATCAGCCCCGACGATTCGAACGATTTCGCCATCGACTTCCAGACCTCCACCTGTCCCACCGATGGCGGAACGGTCCCGGCGGGGACGAGTTGCGTCGTGAACATGACCTTCACTCCCTCCGGCGCCGGAGCCGAGAGCGGAACGCTCCTGTTTGTGGGAACCAACCTGCCGGGAGGAGAAGTGGAAATCCCGCTCATGGGCTTCGGCGCTTCCACCTCCGCCGGTTTCACGGTGACCCCGTCGGGCCCGGGAGGCGGCACGGTTTCCATCCTTCCCGGCGACACGGCCACGTTCACCATCATCGTGCAGCCGAATCCGGGGTTCATCGGACCCATCACCGTGATGTGCGCGGAGCCGGCCACCATCCCCAATACGATTCTGACCACCAGCCCGTCCACCACCATCAACGTGACCACCACGCCCAGCCCGCCCATCATCGTCACCTGCACGCTGCAGACGAACTGCAACCCGGCCCTGGCCGGACCGCGCGCGCCCTGGCCGCAGGTCCCCTGGACGCCGGCGCCGCTGGCGGGAATCGGCGGTCTCGCGCTCGTGCTGGCTGTGCTGTTGCGGAAGAGCGCGCTGGCCGGCCGCGGGCAGCGCCTGGCGCCGCTGGCGGCGGTCTGTCTGGTGGCCGTTCTGCTCCTCACCTGCGCGGCGTGCGTCAACAATCCGCCGCCGGCCATTCCGGGCGCGCCCACCACTCCGGCCGGGGTGTATCAGATTCAGGTGATCGCCACGGCGCCGGGAATTCCGTCCCAGATGCTGGGGCTGACCGTCCGCATCATCTAGCTCGCGGCGATCCGCGCTATCGCGGCCGGGGCGCGGCAGTCTGCCGCCCCGCGAACGAACTGACAATCTGTTTGCCGTGGAAGCGCCCGTTTTCGATGAAGATTTCGCCGGTGTGCTGCCCGCCCACGATCACGCCGGCCACGTAGAGCCCGGAAACGTTGGTTTCCAGCGTCTCCGGATTCACCGCGGGCTTCCGCGTTTTGGGGTCCAGTTCGATTCCCTGCCGCTCCAGAAATGCGAAATCGGGCTGGTAGCCGGTGAGCGCGAAAACGCCGTCGGCGGGAAGGACGCGCTCCGCGCCATTGGAGAGAATTACCACGTGCCCCGGCTCGATGCGCGCCACCGTGGAATGGAAATGCGCCTGGATTTCCCCCGCGGCGATGCGGTTTTCGATGTCGGGAAGCACCCAGTATTTGATCGTGCGCTTCACCTGGGCGCCCCGATGCACCAGCGCCACGCGCGCGCCCGCGCGAAACAGGTCCAGGGCCGCCTCCGCCGCGGAATTCCCTGCCCCCACCACCACCACGTCGCGCTGCCAGTAGGAGTGCGCCTCCGTGTAATAGTGCGACACGTGCGGCAGCTCCTCGCCGGGGACGCCCATCACTTTCGGTATGTCGTAATACCCGGTGGCAATCACTACGCGGGTGGCGTAATGCTTGTCCGCCGCGCCGCTCGAGTGCCGCGTGCGGATGCGGAATCCGCCGTCGGCGCGCTGCAAATCCTCCACGGCTTCGTACTGCCGCACTTCCAGGGCGTAGTGTTCCGCGGCTTTGCGGTAATACTTCAGCGCCTCGCTGCGCGTGGGCTTGTCGCCGCTGATGGCCATGGGCAGATCGCCGATTTCCATTTTGTCGGAGGTGGTGAAGAACAGCATGTTGGCCGGATAGTGCAGCAGCGAATTGCACAGGCAGCCTTTGTCCAGCACCAGCGGCTTCATTCCCGCGCGCACCGCTTCCATCGCGCAGGCCAGCCCCGTGGGCCCCGCGCCCACGCAGATCAGATCGTAGGTCATCGCCTCTCCGCTCACTAGCATGCCGGGCTCGCCCCGCGGTTGCAAGGCGCGCGGAAGCAGTCAATCATGATCCTGCGGACCGCCCGCGCCGTGATTCGCGCGAGACAATTCGGTGCTTTCTGCCGGTCGCTTCTGCCGGAAGACCGGGGGCAGCTGGCGCTGCTCGCCGGCGCCTATCTCCTCTACACCTGCGGCTACTGGCCGTGGTGGAGCGCGGTTCCAACCGGATACCCGCAGGAGCTGTGGACGGGGCTGAGCCGTCCGCCGTTGCTGGCCTCACCGGCTCATTTGATCCGGTATGAGATGGCCCTTCGCGTGTGGTTCTGGCTGCCGGGAGCGGCGGGATTCTTCCTGTTCCTGTGGGGAGCCCGGCGGGGCGCGCGCGCGCTGCTTCTGTGGGTGGTCCTGCCGGCCTGCGCGGGAATTGCCGGAGCCTTTGCCGGGGCCCTGGTGATTTTCGACGTCAACCAGAACGGGCTGGAAGCCAGCATTTTCTACGCAAAGCGATTCTGGCCGCTGCTGGCCGAACTCATCCGGCGGGCAGGAACGGGCGTGCATGTGGCCCTGGCGGGAATTGCCCTGGCGAGCTTCGCCGCCTGGCGCATTTCGCGTGGAGCCGCGGCGCTACCCGCGGGCTTCCGCCCCGCGGCAACGGCAGCGGCCGCGGATGCCGCAGCGGACGACGCGCCCCGGCGGTTCGCCTGGCTGATGCTGGCGCTTGCCGCGCCGCTGGCCGCGATGACCATCGTCTGCGGAACGCCGCTGCTGGAGTGGATTTTGTCGTTGGCCACCGGCCGGGTTCCCGCATACTGGATCACCGAGGCCACGGAAGGCAGCACGCGCGTGCTGGCGGCGTTGCCGCTGGCCCTGCTGGCCATCTGGCTCATGGGAAAGGATCGCGGAAAGGAACTGGCCCGCGTCCTCTCGCCGTGGCCCTGGAAATGGCTCCTGCTGGCCCCGGCATTGCCCGCGCTCCTGCATTGGATTCCGAAACTTCTGTTTCTGCTGGGCGCGCGAATTCATTGGGCGACATTCGAAATCCATTCCGCAACTCCCCCGCCGGAGACCGGCGAGTACCTGATGCCCGGCCGCTGGCAGTGGGACCTGCTGCGATTTGCAGCAGCCGCGCTGCTCAGTGAACTGGCCTGGCGCGGCTATGCCCTCCGGCGGTTTGTGGCGCGGCTGGGTATGCATCGCGGCATCGTGCTGCTCGGAATGCTGTGGGCCACTCTGTTCCAGCAGGGCGGATGGTATCCGTATATGTCCGATGCCGGGGTTTTGATCCGGCTGGCCGCTTCGCTGCTCTGGGGCATCGCCGTGAGTTATCTGCTGTCCTGGCTCACGCTGCGCTCGGGCTCGGCCCTGCCCGCGGCCGCGGCCATGGCGATGAGCTGGATGCTGCCGCAGATGGGTTTGAACGAGCCGGCGCCCGCCCGGGGCTGGCTGGCCTCGTCCTGGGTGACACTGGCGCTGTGGGCGGCTGCCGCCGTGATTTTGTTTCGTTATTTTCCGCCGCCGGAGGAAGACCCGAAGGAGGCGGCGGAAGCGCGGTTCCCCGTTTCCGGAGATGCGCCCCCGCCGCGGGATGCTTCCTAGAGCGAACGCAGGAAGTTCAGCAGATCCTGCTGCTGGCTCTGAGAGAGCTGGTTGAACCGGTGGATTACGCCGTTGGCTTCCGACCCGGAGCTGGAGTGCTGCTGGATGGCCTGCAGCAGGTCGGAAGTTCTTCCGTCATGGAGGAAAAAGACGCGCTGGCCCAGTCCCCACAAGGGTGAGGTGCGGAACTGGTCCGGTCCGGCAGTGCCCTGGGATACGCCGTCGGCCAGTCCTGTGCCCATGTGATGCACCAGCAGGTCGGAGAACAGATTCGCCTGCACCTGATTGAGCCCGGAAGCCAGTGACGATGGCCCGGTGGGCAGTTGCGGCGTGTGGCACAGTGCGCAGCCCGCACTGACGAACAGGCTGCGTCCGTTGCCAATGGATTGCGCGCCTCCCGGCGTGTTCGCGGAGGGCGCCGGCTGGTCCAGGAAGCGCATGAAGGCGGCGAAGGCCACCAGGTCGCTCGGGGAGTTGGATTCGAACTCCGTGGAGTCCTCCGGCGTGCCGTTGAAGAAGCAGGAACGGGGATACACCTCGCCCGGTCCCGCGCGTTCGTTCTGGAACATCTCGTTGCTCACGCCCTGTTCCACGTTGTAGGCCTCGCCGGCAAACAGCTCCAGCGATTTGTTCTGGGCCTTCCAGCCGAATCGGGAGATGGTTCCGTCGTTGCCGTTGCGGTTGGGCTGGCCGGAAATGCCCAGTTGGGATTTTGCGGCGAAGTTGGCGTTCATGTTGGCGAGGATCACCTCGTCCGGAATGTTTTCCACCATGCCCGCGCCGAACAACGGCGTGGGAATGCGGAAGATGATGTTGTTGAGCGCGCGCATCTGGTTGAAATTGGGCTGATCCAGCGAGCACGTCTGCGAGTGGCTGAACTGCCCGGGCGCGTTGGTGGCGTCCGTGCGCCCGGTGATGGTGAACAGGTCGTGGACTCCCCCGTCGGGAATGTTCGTCAGCCTGCCGTTCGCTCCCACCACGTTGACGAAGCGAGCTTCGCGAACGGGGCCGTCGGGATGAACGAAATAAGGAAGCGCGTTGTCCGCCCCGTCCAGAGTGGCCACGGCCACCTGCGGGTTGGGGCCAACGAAGGGAAAGGCGGTGGCGCTGGGGCTGGTGCCGCCCGTGGCGG
>Ga0335077_10007675_pt1 | contig 13351 bp, 12 predicted proteins | sample Lox_Sample_31_FD_207151 | JGI IMG/M metagenome (GOLD analysis project Ga0335077, IMG submission 207151) | Soil microbial communities from Loxahatchee National Wildlife Refuge, Florida, United States - Lox_Sample_3.1 | ecosystem: Environmental > Terrestrial > Soil > Wetlands | place: USA... | reverse complement strand
GGCGCGCTCGGAGGGAGGAGCGAGAGCTCGACCGGGATCGGGACGATGCGGTTCCAGGGCCACTGGCCGAGAAGCGCCAGGAAGCATTTCGTGAAGATCCTCGTCTTCGGGATGCCGCCCTCGCGGCGGATGTAGTCGCGCGCCTGCTCGCCCGGGTCGACGCCGGCGAGCCTGAGCGCAGCGTAGGCCTCGACCGACGTGGAGAGGTCGGCCGGGCCCTCGAGCCAGATCGACCAGGTGCCGTCCTCCCGTTGCCGCGCCAGGAGCTCGTTCGCGATCTTGCGGTCGAGCTCGGAGGTGCGCAGGCCGAGGACGTGGTGCCAGAAGAGGTGCTGGGCGATCATGGTCGCGTTCGACTCGAGCTCGCCCACCCACCAGCCGCGGGGGTGCTGCAGCTCGAGCAGGCGGGCGGTGGCGGCGTCGATGGCCGCGTCCAGGCGCGTCTCGATCCGCTCCGGCGCCACCGTCATACGGGAACCTCCTTGCGGGCCTGGGCAATGGCTCGGGCAGCGGCGCGGCCGCTGCGGATCGCGCCCTCCATCGTCGCCGGCCAGCCGGTCGCGGTCCAGGCGCCGGCGCGGACGACTCCCGGGCGGCTCGTCTCCGGGCCCGGCCGCTGCTTCTCGCTTCCGGGACGGACGGCGATGGTCGCGTTCGGCTCGCGGCTGACGCGCGACCAGAGCAGCTCCGCCTCGCCGAGCCGCTCGGTCAGCGCGCCGCCGATGAGATCGACCAGCTCGCGGCCGCGCAGCGCTTCCAGCTCCGGGGCTCCCGACGACACGACGGTCAAGTATTCGCCATTTGCCTCCGGTGAATGGCCGGTCAAGAGGCCGCGGTTGAAAACCCAGTGCGCGGGGCTGTCGAGCAAGGCGGCGAGCGGCCTTCGGAGGATCGGGCGGTCGAAGAGCAGGTGGACGCTCACGATCGGCGAGTGCTCGAGCTCCGGCTCGGGCTCGCCGAGCAGCCGCGCCGAGTCGGCAGGCGGAACTGCGAGCACGACCGCCTCGGCGCCGAGCGCGTCCAGGTCGTCGACGCGAGAGCCTGTCTCGACCGTGGCGCCGGCGGCCTCGAGCGCCCGGCCGGCCGCCTCGCCGTGCATCTCGCCCAGCGGCCGCACCGGCAAGACGAGATCGGCGTCCTCGGCGTCCCCGAGCAGCGCTGTCTGGACGGTGAAGAGCCCGGCCTCCGCGCTGGCCTCGCCGGCCGGCAGGTTGAGCGCCGGCCGGACGAACACATCCCAGAAACGCTCGATCGCGAGGTCGGACTGGCCGCGGGCGCGCAACTCGTCGCCGAAGGTCTCCGCGTGCGGCGTCTGGTTCCAGCGGGCGAGAGCGCGCAGGATCGCGAGCCGCTCGCCGAAGGAAACGTGCCGGTAGCGGAGGAGCGCCAGAGGCGACCGCCTGATCGTCGCCGAGCGGCGGCGCTCGTCGATCACCGGCAGCTCGAGCCTGAGGCGGCGAACCGAGCCCGACTCGCCGATCCGGTCGAGGAAGCGCAGGTACTCCGTGAAGCAGCCGAGCGCGATGTGCTGGCCGTTGTCGGGCGGCGGCTCGGGATCTCCGTCGCGTCGCGGCAGCGTCTGGACGGCGCCGCCGAGCGTCGGCCGGGCCTCGCGCAGCGTCACCTCGTGGCCCGCGTCGGCGAGGTCGAGCCCGGCCGCCAGCCCGGCGAGCCCACCGCCCACCACGGCCACCTTCATCGGAGGAACCCCGCGCCCACGATCCGCAGCTTCGTCAGAGGCGAGAGCCGCAGCGAGCCCCCGAAGACGTCGAAGCCGCGCGCCTCGATCCGGTCGAGCGTCGCGCGGTAGAGGCCGGCGAAGGTGCCGACGCAGGCGGCGCTGCGCGAGTCGAGCGAGTCGAGCAGCTCGAGGCCGTCCTGCAGGTAGGCGCGCGCGCGCGAGGCCTGGAACGCCATCAGCGCCTGCCAGTGCGGGGTCACGCGGCCCTCCGCGAGGTCGTCCTCAGTGACGCCGTAGGCGGCCAGCTCGTCCTGCGGCAGGTAGACGCGGCCGAGCCCCCAGTCCTCGCGGACGTCGCGGACGATGTTGATCAGCTGGAGCGCGACCCCGAGCGTCTCGGCGCGCTGGGTGTCGTCCGAGCCGTAGACCGCGACGCAGGCGACGCCGACTGCGCCGGCGACCTTCCGGCAGTACCCGAGCAGCTCCTCGAAGCTCCCGTAGCGGTGCTGCTCGGTGTCCTGGACCCCGCCGTCGACGAGCGTGTGCAGCGCTGCGGCCGGAATCGGGTAGCGCGAGCGCGCGTCGGCGAGCGCGACCAGAACGGGGTCTGACCCCGGTTGGTCGAGGTCGGCGTGGAGCTGCTCGAGCCGGGCCCGCTTCTCGGCATCGGGGAGGCCGCCGTCGGCGACGTCGTCCACCCGGCGGGCAAACGCGTAGATGGCGGCGATCGCCCGGCGCTTGGGCCGCGGCAGCACCATGATCCCGTAGGCGAAGTTGCGGGCCTCGCGGCGGGTGATCCGCTCGACCTCGGCGTAGGCCTGGTCCACGCTCATCTGCTGATCGCCGCCAGCGCCAGGCGTGCCCGCGAGGGACGGGGGCGGCCGTTGAAGATGTCCCAGTCCGCGCGCTCGAGCGCCTCCAGCGCCGCAAGGCCGCCGCGCGCGAAGACCGCGACCCCCCGCCCCACGCGCCCGCCGAGCCGTCGGCCGAGCTCCTCGCCGGAGCCGAGCAGGACCCGCGCTCGGTTGGCCTCGAAGCGGAGCAACCGCGTGAGCTGGGGATTCGCCTCGGCCAGCTCGGTGACCCCGAAGCAGGCCCGGTCCTCCGCCGGCAGGTAGACGCGGCCGAGCGCGAGGTCGCGGGGGACGTCCTGCAGGAAGTTCACGAGCTGCAGGCCGGTGCAGACGTCGTCCGAGAGCTCGACGAGCTCGGATTCCGTGCGGCCGAGCACACCGAGGACGAGCCGGCCGACCGGGTCGGCGGAGTGGACGCAGTAGTTCTTCAGGTCGGCCCAGGTCGCGTAGGTGGCGATCCGCTGGTCCATCCGGTTCGCCTCGATCAAGCGCAGGAAGGGCTCGCGCGGCAGGTCGCAGGCGCGGATCGTCGGCTGCAGCGCACGCATCACGGCCCAGGTGGGCTCGCCCTCGTAGCAGGCGTCGAGCTCGTGCTCGAGCTCGTCCAGCGCGGCCAACCGGTCGCCTTCGACTTCGTCGCCGAGCATGTCCACCAGGCGGGCGAAACCGTAGATCGCCCGCAGGTGGGGGCGGACGGCGCGGGGGAAGAGCAGCGAGGCGACGGGGAAGTTCTCGGTTCGCGCCCTCGCGGCGACGTCGCTGACGGAAGCTGGATCCACCCGGACACGATGGCGCCCGGGCCACCGTCCCGTCAAACCGTTAGTAACACAGTGTTACTAGGAGGGTTTCGGAACCGAGTGACGGGCCCGCTTCGAGCGGGGGGCCGTGTGCCAGACCTGCGTCAGCGAGACTCCAGGGTGCAGGTCGCGCCTCGAGGCCTCACCCGCGGGAAGCTCGAGCACCGCGCGGGCGCCGCGGCAGCCGGCCATCCGCCAGGGCGCGAGCTCGTGGGCCACCTTCAGCACCCGGTCGGACCGGTCCAGGAAGACCGCGTCGATCGGAAAGCGCATGAAGGCGGTGTGGATCGACCCGGCAGGCCGAAGCAGCAGCCCCTCGCCGGCCGGCAGGTCGCTCCGTCCGAGCAAGCCGCGCAGGCGCGCGAGCGGCGTCTCCGCGAGGAGACACCGCTCGCAGACGACGTTTCCGTCGTCGCTCGCCAGCGCGATCTGGGGCAACTCCACCTAGTGCCCCGTCCTGTGTGGGCGTCCTGAGCGCAACTCAGTACCCCACGTGAATGTGGTTGTAGTGGTCGGCCAGCGGGAACGAAGGCCCGCCGAGCCCGAGCAGCGAGATGATCTGCGCGGGCAGCATCCCGCCGGGGAGCATCAGCAGCGCGCGGACGCCCTGCTCGGTGATCCCGCCCGGCTGCTGGTGCCCGTAGATCGAGATCCCGTTCAGCGCGGCCACGTCGACCGCCCGCCCGTAGATGTGCGCCGAGATCACGCCGGGCCGGGCGTACAGGCGGTGGCCCGAGATCAGGCACGAGACCGTGACCTCGTGGAACGTGTCCGCGAGATAGAGCATCACGGCCAGGACGCGGACGTCGACCTTGTGCGACGCGACGTCGTTGCGCCCGCCCGGGTAGATCAGGAGGCGCTTGTCGTGGAGGACTTGGTCTTCGAGATCGCGCTTCTGGGAGAGCAGCCCGTAGACGAGGCTCGCCATCCCGACCGCGCGGTAGTAGTGGCGCAGGGCCACGACGTGGTCGGCGAAGGACGTGTCGCTCGAGTACGAGAGTGCGGCCGCCCAGCCGTTCTTGCTGCCGCCCAGCGACGAGAGCCTGAGCGTGAGGGCCTTGGTCTCGGAGCTGGTCGCCGGCACGCGGCCGGTGTGGCCGCCTGCGCGGAGCACTGCCAGCGCGAGCGCCCAGTCGACGTGCGCCTGACGGGAGTCGGCGACGAGCTCGCGGGCGAAGCCCATGCGGAGGCGCGCGGCGGGAGGCGTCGGATCGGGCGCGGCCCGGTAGAGCCAGACCGTCGCTCCCGGAAGGTCGGCCTCGCCGTCGAGCGGCTGCTTCTTGGCCGGCTTGTGCGCCTTCGTGCTGTGATGCGCCGGGGCCTTCGCGGCCTTGACGCGACGCACGTGGCGCGCCTGTGCGGGCTTGGCGGCGAAACGGTGCGCCGAGCTCGGCTTGACCGTCCGCTGGGCCGCCGGCGCCGCCGACGGGCTGACGGAGAGGCCGTGGGCCGTCTTCACCTGGGCATGCACGAGCTTCTGTGCCGTCACGAGCGGTGCCGGCCCCGAGGCGCCGGTGGCTCCGGTCGGGCCGGTGGCGCCTGTGGCGCCGGTGGCGCCGGTCGCGCCGGCGCCCGCCTGCTGCGACGAGCCGTTGTCGAGAAGTGCCCGCACGCCGTTGCCTGCGCCCGCCGAGAGCGCGAGACCCGCGAAGAAGAGGGCGCAGAACGACAACGCGGTCCCGAAGCGCCTGGTCGTGCTGCGCTTCGCCGCCGGCTGCGCCTTCGCCGCCGGCTCGCTCCTGCGATCCCATTCGTCCCAGCCCCGCCCGAGGAGGAGAATCCGTTTCATCAAGTAGTTCCGTCGTGGCATTGGCTTGTCGCTCCCGTTGGTCGGGCGCCGAGGGGCCGCCACTTCGGCGCGGATCTCGATTGAGGCCCGCGGGCCGTACGGACTGGGAGCGATATCGACCGGAGGCGCGCGCGGCCTTCCCCCGATCAGGGGAGCTGACCGGAAGATCCCCAAGACGGGGGATAAGCGCTGCGGCCGAACCGCACGATGATCGCGGCAACTGAGCCAAAAGGCGGCGCGGCCACGCCGAAGACACTTCGGAGGTTTCCCCGGCGTGACCAGACGTATCGCCCGCAGGATCAACAGGCTCCTCGACAACCTCAAGCCTCTTCCCCCGGCCTACCCCCAGGGCAGGACGCACGCACCGGCGTGCGCGTCGAGATGAGAAGGGAGGTGAATCAGATGCTGAAGCTCTTCACCTTCGTGCAGGTCGCTGCCGATTCGCTGCGCCGCCGCGAGGAAGGGCAGACGATGGCGGAGTACGGAGTCGTGCTCGCCGTCATCACTCTCGCCGTCATCGGCGCGATCACGCTGCTCTCCGACAACGTCCGGAGCGCAATCGAGAGCGTGGCGAACATCCTGCCGTAAGGCAGAGAACCTCTCCGGCAAGGGCCCCTTCTTCGGAAGGGGCCCGCTTCTCCGAAACACGCCGGCAACCACCAGCCGCAAACCACCAGGAAGTACTCCCGTGCAGAACAGCAAGCACCGCAAAATTGAGCTTTCATCGCAGAAGGGTCAGTCGCTGACCGAGTTCGCGATCGCGCTGCCGATCCTGATCCTGCTGCTGTTCTCGGTGATCCAGTTCGGGATCATCTTCAACAACTACGTGACCCTCACCGACGCAACGCGCGCCGGTGCGCGCAAGGGCGCTGTCTCGCGCCAGCTCGCGAATCCGAGCGCCGCCACCATCCAGGCAGTCCGCGACTCGGCCAGCGACCTGAACCAGACCGACCTCAGCGTCACGGTCACCTCGGACTTCACCGCCGGCTCCGACGTGACGGTCACGGCCACCTACCCCTACTCGCTCAAGCTGATCGGCCTGCCCATCAAGAGCGGGTTTCTTTCGAGCACGACCGAAGAACGCGTGGAGTAACTCCACCCCTGACCCCACGACCAAGGACAAGGAGCAATGGCATATCGAGCCAGAAACATCATGATCGCGGTCGCGCTGGCGGCCGTGGCCGCGCTCCTCACGAGCTTCTACGTGACGAGCTACAAGCGGCACGTCCAGCGCAGCGAGGACCACGTGACGGTGCTCGTTGCCAAGCACGACATCGCGCAGGGCACGACCGGGGCCGAGGCCGCCGGCATGCTCAGCCGGGTCCAAGTCCCACGGCACGACGTCGTCCCGGGTGCGATCTCGAGCTCCGACCAGATCGCCAACCTGATCGCCTCGCAGCCGACGCTCCAGGGCGAGCAGGTGACGACGCGCCGCTTCAGCCCGGTCGCGGAGAACGGCGTCCGCGCACAGATCAAGGGAACCATGCGCGCCTTCCAGATTCAGGGCGACCAGAACCAGACGCTGGCCGGGACGCTCCAGGACGGCGATCACGTCGACGTGGTCGCGACCTACAAGTATCCGGATAACTGCTCGAACTGCCTCCACGTCACCCGGACCGTGCTGCGCAACCTGCTCGTGCTGCATGCGCCTGCCGGCCCGGCCGTGGGCAGCAAGATCACGAACGGGCTCCAGAACAGCTTCTCCGTGATGCTCGCGGTCACCGACCGGCAGGCGCAGAAGCTCGCCTTCACGTCGGCCGTGACCTCGGGCGGCCAGGATTCGAACTGGTCACTGACACTCCGGCCGGTGGCGCATCCTGCCGATAGTCCAGAGAGCGTGACCACGCTCCTCGCGATCCTTCGCGATGGCCTGACGGGCGGGCTCCCCAGAGTCTCGCAGGGAGGCTGACGATGATGGAAGAGACGACACAGACACAGACCGACCCCGAGAACGACGTTCGGCCGGCCGCACGCGAGCGCGCCCGGATCTACGTGACGGGCGACTGCGACGGGCTGCCCGACGTGCGAGAGGCGCTCGCCAACCACCCGGAGGTCGAGCTGATCGGCTCCGCCGACCAGGTGGCCGAGGCCGCGCCGCTGCTGACGGGCGGGCACCTGCAGGTCGTGCTGCACGCGACCCGCTCGACCGCACTGCCCGTCAACGAGATCGCCGCCCTTCGCGAGCACACCCGGGCGCCGATCGTCCTGCTGGCATCGAACGGCTCCCCGGCCCTGCTCGAGGACGCGCTCGAGCACGACGTGGCCGACGTCCTGCTGCTGCCGCAGCTGACCAACAACATCGTCTTCGCGATCCGCAAGGCCGGGCACGCCGGCAAACGGCTGACCGGGGTGAGCAAGCGCCACGGCCGGCTCGTGACCGTCTTTTCACCCAAAGGCGGCACCGGCAAGACCGTGGCCGCGACGAATCTCGGCACCTCCCTCGCCAAGCACTGGGGCAAGCGGGCGCTCCTGCTCGACCTCGACCTCCAGTTCGGCGACGCCGCGATCATGCTCGGAATCGAGCCTGACAAGACGATCTACGACCTGGTCACGGCTCCGGGCGAGCTCGACTCCGAGAAGCTGGCCGGCTACACGACCCGGCACTCGTCCGGGCTCGACGTGCTCCCGGCGCCGCTGCGCCCCGAGGACGCCGAGCTCGTGACCGAGGCCAAGCTGGCCCGGCTGCTCGAGGTCGCGCGGGAGTCGTACGACGTGATCGTCGTCGACACCTCGCCCTTCTTCCACGGGCCGATGCTGGCGACCCTCGACCGCACCGACGAGCTGCTGCTGCTCTGCGGGCTGGACGTCCCCACGCTGAAGAACGTCCGCCTCAGCCTGCAGACGCTGGAGCTGCTCTCCTTCCCGCCTGACCGGATCAAGCTCGTGCTCAACCGGGCCAACTCCAAGGTCGGGATGAAGCCGAAGGAGGTCGAGGCCGCCCTCGAGCGCGAGATCGCCTACGAGATCCCGAGCGACCGCTCGGTGCCGCTGGCGGTCAACCGCGGGAACCCCGCGGTGCTCTCGGACGGAAAGGCCGACTTCTCCCGGGCCGTCCGCGCGATGGCGAAGGAGCTCGTTGCCGCCCAGGCGGCGGCCAAGCAGAAGAAGAGCTTCCTGGCGACCCTGGGGAGGACAAATGGGTCTGCATGACCGCCTCCACCGGCAGAACGGCTCCGGCACCGGCCAGACGGCCGATGTCCTCGACCTCCGCCCGGGCCAGCCGACGGAAACGGTCGAGCGCCGGCCGGATCCGTACGCGGAGCTGAAGACCCGGATCCACCACGCCTGCATCGCGAAGCTCGGGCCCCAGCTCTTCTCGGCCGGCAAGTCGGCCGAGGGCGCGACCGACGACCTCGCGGAGAAGGTGCTCCGGGTCGTCACGGAGCAGCTCGCGCTCGACCGGACGCCGCTGACCCGCGAGGAGCGGCGCCAGGTCACGCGCGAGATCACCGACGACATCCTCGGCTACGGCCCGCTCGAGCCGCTCCTCCGCGACGACTCGGTCACGGAGGTCATGGTCAACAACTACGACCGGGTCTACGTCGAGCGCAAGGGCAAGATCGAGCCGGCGCAGGCGACCTTCGTCGACAACGCGCACCTGCTCCGGATCATCGACAAGATCGTCTCGCAGATCGGGCGCCGCGTGGACGAGGCCTCGCCGATGGTCGACGCGCGCCTCCCCGACGGGAGCCGCGTCAACGCGATCATCCCGCCGCTCTCGCTGCGGGGGCCGTCGCTGACCATCCGGAAGTTCTCGCGCGACCCGTACACGATGGACGACCTGATCGACTTCGGGACGACCACGCCCGAGGCAGCGCAGTTTCTCTCCGCGTGCGTTCGCGGGAAGCTGAACGTGCTCATCTCCGGCGGTACCGGCACCGGTAAGACGACGACCCTGAACGCGCTCTCGGCCTTCGTGCCGTACGACGAGCGCATCGTCACGATCGAGGATGCCGCCGAGCTCCAGCTCCAGCAGGAGCACGTGATCACGCTCGAGGCGCGCCCGCCGAACATCGAGGGCGAGGGCGAGGTCCGCATCCGCGAGCTCGTCCGCAACGCCCTGCGCATGCGTCCCGACCGGATCATCGTCGGCGAGGTCCGCGGCGCCGAGACCCTGGACATGCTCCAGGCGATGAACACCGGCCACGAGGGCTCGCTGACCACGATCCACGCCAACTCGCCGCGCGACGCGCTGGCCCGGCTCGAGACGCTGGTGCTGACCGCCGGCGTCGAGCTGCCGCACCGCGCAATCCGCGAGCAGATCTCGAGCGCCTTCGACCTGCTCGTCCAGATCGCCAGGCTGGTCGACGGCTCCCGCCGCGTCACCCACATCACCGAGGTGCTGCGGATGGAGTCGGACGTGATCACCCTGCAGGACGTCTTCGTCGCGCCTCCGCCGGACGAGGAGGCGGCCGGCACCGACCCCGGCACCGGCATCGGCAAGCCCGCCCGCCTGCTGGGGCCGCTCGAGTGCACCGGCCTCAAGCCGCACTTCCTCGAGAAGATGGCGGCCAACGGTGTCGTCATGCCGCCGACCTTCTTCGGCGACCCGACCACGTTCCGGCCCAACTTCCAGTCTGCGACTTACGGCGGCTTCGAGTGAGGCGCCTGCACGTTCTGCTTGCCGTCGCAGCCGTCGCCCTCACCGCTCCGCTCGCGGCGGACGCCGGGATTACCCTGCGCAGCGTCGACACGAGCGGCTACCCGACCGTCCGGCTGACGCTCGTCGCGCCGGTCGCCTCCGACCAGGCTCCGACGCTGACCGAGAACGGCAGTGCCGTGGTCGGCTTCACCGCCAGAAACCTCGCCTCGGCCAAGAGTGTCGTGGTCGCGATCGACCGCTCGCGCTCGATGGCCGGCCAGCGCCTCTCCGACGCGGTCACCGCCGCCAGGCAGTTCGTCGCCGACAAGGCCGCTGCCGACCGGATCGCAGTGGTCGTCTTCGGCTCGAAGGCGGTGCAGCTGAGCGGCTTCTCGTCCTCGACGATCGACGCCGACGACGCCCTGCGCACGATGGCGGTCGACTCGAGCTCCGGCACCGCGCTCTACGACGGGCTCGCGCTCTCGTCGGCGCTGTTGACGAAGCAGCAGGGACGGGCGCGCGTGGTCGTCCTGCTGACGGACGGCCAGGACGTCTCGAGCAAGGCCACGCTCTCGAGCGCGATCGCCGCCGCCAAGCAGGCCGGCGTGCTCGTCTACCCGATCGGCGTCGGCGCCTCGACGGAGACCCGGCGCCCGCTCGAGCGGATGGCGCAGGCGACCGGCGGCGCCTACTACGGGGCCACCACCAGCTCGGACCTGAAGCGCGTCTACTCCTCGATCGGGCAGGAGCTGCGCCGCACGTGGCGGCTCGAGTACGTCACCGCCGGCCGGCCGGGTGACACGCTGCACGTCCGCGTCTCGCTCGACCCCGAGGGCGCCGCCTCGACCAACGTGACCGTCCCCGGCAGCCTCGCGCCGTCGGGATCGGGCTCGGGCGCACTCCCCTCCGTCTTCTACACGCCGCTCGGCGGCCTGGTGATCGTGCTTCTGGTCGCCTTCCTGACCCTGAGCGCGGTCGGCTTCCTGCTCACCGGCACGAAGGGCTCCTGGGTCAAGAGTCGGCTGGCCCCGCACGTCGAGGGCTCCTCGCGCGGCCGCCGGCGCCAGAAGGGCGAGCGGCTGGCGGCCTTCGCCGGGGTCTTTCGGGCGACCGAGCAGGCCTTCGGCCAAAAGGCCGTCTGGAAGAAGATCCAGACGCGCCTCGAGCGCGCCGACATCCCGCTCCGCACCGTCGAGTTCTTCTACCTGATGGCCGGCTGCGGCCTGCTCGTCATGCTCCTGGCCGCACTGACCGGGCGCTCGGCCATCGGCCTCCTGATCGCGTGCGTGATCGGTGCGGCGATCCCCTACACCTGGGTCACGATCAAGGCCAAGCGCCGGATGCTGAAGTTCGAGGACCAGCTCCCCGACCTGCTCGTCACGCTCGCCGCCTCGCTCAAGGCCGGGCACAGCTTCAAGCAGGGGATCCAGACGATCGTCGACGAGGGCCAGGAGCCGGCCAGCAAGGAGCTCAGCCGCGTCATCACCGACACGAGCCTCGGCCGCCCGATGGACGAGGCGCTCTCCGACACCGCCGAGCGGATCGGCTCGAAGAACTTCTCGTTCGTGATCACCGCCGTGACGATCCAGCGGCAGGTGGGCGGCAGCCTCGCCGGCCTGTTCGACATGGTCGCCGACACCGTCCGCCAGCGGCAGCAGTTCGCCCGCAAGATCCGCTCTCTGACCGCGATGGGCCGCGCTTCGGCCTACGTGCTGGTCGGCCTGCCCTTCTTCGTCGCGCTGGCGATCACGGTCCTCAACCCGTCCTACATGGACCCGCTCTACCACTCGTCCACGGGCCACACGATGATCATGATCGGCCTCGTGATGATGGCTTTCGGGTCACTCCTCTTGAGACGGATCGTCTCCTTCCGGGGGTAACGAATGCTGTTCGTGATCTTCATCGGTCTCGTCTGTCTGGCCCTCTCGGCCTACTTCATCGGCGACGCGGTCACGTTGCCCGCGCGCCAGCGTCGCACCTCGGTGAACCGGGCGGCGCGCTACGGCAGCTTCCGGCCCTCGCTCGGGCGCGCGCAGCAGCCATTCCGCGCTCGCGTGCTCGTCCCGGTCGGCGACCGGCTGGCGAAGGCGACGCTGAAGCTGCATCCGAAAACCACCGTCGAGGGCGTCGGCAACCGGCTGCTGGCCGCCGGCCTCGGGCGATCGATCTCGCCTACGACCTTCCTCGCGCTCAAGTCGGGCCTCGCGATCGCGGGCGGGGTTCTGGGCGCGGTGTTCGGCGGGGCGGCAACGGGCGCCGGCGGAGTCTTCCTCTTCGCGATCGCGCTGGCCGGTCTCGGCTTCATCGCGCCTGATTTCGCGGTCTCTTCGCGCGCCAGGGCCCGCAGGGACCGGATCCGCGCCGAGCTGCCCGACGCGCTCGACCTGATGGCGGTCAGCGTCGAGGCCGGAATGGGCTTCGACGGCGCGATCTCCAAGCTGACCGAGCACATGGAGGGCCCCCTGGCGGACGAGTTTGCGCTGACGCTGAGCGAGGTCCGGATCGGCGAGTCGCGCCAGGACGCGCTCAAGAAGCTCGCCGAGCGCACCGGCACGCCCGAGCTCTCCTCGTTCGTCCGGGCGATCATCCAGGCCGACCAGCTCGGCATCTCCCTTGGCCGCATCCTGCGAGTCCAGGCCACGGACAGCCGCCTCAAGCGCCAGGCCGCCGCCGAGGAGAAGGCGATGAAGGCGCCGATCAAGATGCTCTTCCCGACCGTCCTCTTCATCTTCCCCGCGATGTTCCTCGTGATTCTGGGGCCGGCGTTCCTCAACCTCTCGAAGGTCTTCTGACCGGAGGCGACGATGTCCACCAACGAACAGCCCGAGAACAAGACCGCCGAGACCGAGAAGGGCTTCGGCACCGGCCTGCGCGCACAGCTCGAGCGGCGGCGCGAGGAGAGTGGCGAAGAAGCCGGCCAGACCGTCGATCCAGCGGTGGTGGCACCCCCCGCGGACCCGGAACCGCTGGTGGCAGGGCCGGAGCTGGCGACGCTCATGTCCGAGCTCGAGGCCGCGCTTCGGCGCGAGGAGACCCTGCGCCTGCGGCTCGAGAAGCAGACCGAGGCCTACGACGGCGGCATCGGCCTGGAGAAGGAGCTGGCGCGGCGGGCGGCGACGCTCGACGAGCGCGAGGCGAAGCTGGCCGAGTTCGAGGTCGAGCTCGAGGAGCGCGAGCGCAAGACCCGCGTCGAGCGCGAGGCGATCGAGGCCGAGCACGGCCGCGTCGCCGACCTCCAGGCCGAGCTGGCCGCAGAGCAGCAGCTCGCGGCCGAGCAGCAGCAGCAGGCCGAGAAGCGGATCCGGGACCTCGCCGGCGCCGACCGCGCGCGCGCGAAGGCCGAGGCAGACCTGGCCAAGCAGCTCGCCGCCTTCGGCGACCGCGACAAGAAGCTCGAGAAGAAGGAACACGAGCTGGCCACGCGCGAGCGCGCGACCGAGGTCCGCCTCCAGGGCCGCGAGCGCTCGCTCGAAAAGCGCGACCACGAGCTGCGCACGCGCGACAAGGAGCTGGCTGAGCGGGAGCGCAAGCTCGCCACCCGCGAGTCCGACCTCAAGAAGGAGGCCGCGCGCGTCGCGGCCAAGGACGAGGCGATCGGCGAGCGCGAGGCCCAGATCCTGTTCCGGCAGGAGAAGCTGCGCGGCGACG
>Ga0335077_10007673_pt1 | contig 13352 bp, 10 predicted proteins | sample Lox_Sample_31_FD_207151 | JGI IMG/M metagenome (GOLD analysis project Ga0335077, IMG submission 207151) | Soil microbial communities from Loxahatchee National Wildlife Refuge, Florida, United States - Lox_Sample_3.1 | ecosystem: Environmental > Terrestrial > Soil > Wetlands | place: USA... | reverse complement strand
GGCGCGCGATGCCGGATGCGAAAGCTGCAAGCCCGCGGCCAGCGCGTCCGCGCGGAACGCCTTCACCGCCTCAAGCGACAGCTCCGCCGCGGACCTGGTGCCGAGCGCGGGCAATTTCTTGAGCACGTCGGCCGGCGCCGTGATGATGTGGCAGCCCATGCCGTCGGCCTCGACGACGTTGAAAACCTCGCGCGTCGAGGCCCAGATGATCTCGATGTTGCGCGTCGCACGGGCGCGAGCGATGGCATCCTGCATGGTCGGCCGATAGTCGATGCCATAATCCGCAAGGCGCCCAGCAAAGACCGACACGCAGGCCGGCGCGCCGCCGTCGAGCGCCTGCACCGCGCGGGCAACCTGCTCGCTGGTGAAGATCGCCGTCATGTTGATCTTGACGCCGTCGCGCGAAAGCGTCCGCACCGCGTCGAACAGCGGCTCGTTGCGCGTGTTGGTCACCGGCAGCTTAACGTAGACGTTCTTGCCCCAGCTGGTGATAACGCGGGCCTGCGCGACCATTTCGGGAATATCGTCGGAGAAGACCTCGAACGAGATATGGCGGTCGGGAACCGCGGCGACGAGGTCGCGGCCATAGCGTTCGTAGTCGCTGACCCCGGCCTTCTTGAGCAATGACGGATTGGTGGTGAATCCGGCGATCCAGGCCTGCTTGGCCATTTCGACGATCTGCGCCTTGTCGGCGCCGTCGGTGAACAGCTTGACTTTGAGATCCGCCAGTTCCGGCATGCCTGCACCTTTGTGGGGCCCGCGCCCGCTTGTGCATTTATCCCATTCTCAATGCGCGGCAATCAAGCTATGAGCAAGGAAACGGTTGAAATTCCCCATATCCCGTGTCGCCGGACACCGCGCCAGCCACGCTTACGACCGTTATGCCCGTTGGCTCCCGGATTCAAAACCGATGCGAAATTTGCTTCTTTTCTCGCTCAAAGCGGCGGTGTCCTTTGCTCTGCTGTATTTCGCCTTCGCGCATGTCAAGTTTGACCTGATCGGCCGGCAGTTCAACCATCTTCGCTACGTTTGGCTGGCAGCGGCTATTTTGCTCGTAGTCGCGCAGATTTTGCTAAGTTCGCTACGGTGGCAGCGGATCGTCCGCCAATGCAGCGGGCCGGGGGAGCCGCCATTCACCACCGCCAACGCGTTTCGCTATAATTTCGTCGCGGCGTTTTTCAACCAGACTCTGCCGTCGACCATCGGCGGCGACGCCGTCCGCGCCTGGCTGCTGGCGCGCGATAATGGCGGCTGGAGGAGCGCCACCTATTCCGTGCTGATCGATCGCCTGGTCGGCTTGCTGCTTCTGGCGGTCCTGGTGACCGTTTGCCTGCCGTGGTCGTTTGCGCTCGTCAGCGACCCGGCTGGGCGCCTCGCCTTGCTGGTCGCCGGCTTCGGCAGCCTGGCCGCGTGCCTTGCTTTTCTCGCGCTCGGATTTGTCCGCTGGCGCGTGCTCGATCGCTTGTGGGTGACACGCCAGATTGCAACGGCCGCCGCCTATGCACGCGGCGTCTTCGCCACGTCGTCAGGCAGGACGAGTATTATCGCTTATTCGCTGGTCATCCATTTTCTGTCGGTGAGCACCGCGTGGTCGCTGGCCAAGGCGGTCGGTGCGCCGCTCGCCTGGAACCAGGCCTTGTTTCTCGTCTTGCCCGTGGTGTTGATCGCAACCGTTCCGCTGTCCATCGGCGGCTGGGGCACGCGCGAGACCGCGATGGTGCTCGCCTTCGGTTACGCCGGATTGTCGCAGAGCGACGGTCTCGCGGTGTCGGTGCTGCTGGGCATCGCGATGTTCGTCGGCGGGCTGCCGGGCGGCATCCTTTGGATCGTCGACCACAGCAAACGCCGCCTGGCGGCCCCGTAAACAGTGCGATCCTGCATTCAGCCGGTGCGATGGTACTCTTTGTACCAAGCGACGAAGCGCGCGATCCCCTCGGCGATCGGCGTCGACGGCTTGAAGCCGACGTCGCGCATGAGATCGTCGACATCGGCATAGGTCGCGGGAACGTCGCCGGGCTGCATCGGCAGCAGCTCGCGGACGGCTTTTTTCCCGAGCGCCTGTTCGAGGATGTCCACGACCTGCAGAACCTCGACCGGGCTGTTGTTGCCGATATTGTAGACCCGCCACGGCGCCGAACTGCGCGAGGCGTTGGGTGCCTCGCCTGACCATTTGGGATCGCGCTCGGCGGGCCGATCGGCGAGCCGCACCACCGCCTGCACGACGTCGTCGATATAGGTAAAATCGCGCTTCATGTTACCCTGGTTGAACAGCTTGATCGGCTTGCCGGCGCTGATCGCCTCGGTGAACAGCCACATCGCCATGTCGGGCCGCCCCCACGGCCCGTAGACCGTGAAAAAGCGCAACGCCGTCGTCGGCAAATTGAACAGATGCGAATAGGAATGCGCCATCAGCTCGTTGGCCTTCTTCGTCGCACCGTAAAGGCTGAGCGGATGATCGACGTTATCGGTGGCGCGAAACGGCATCTTGGTGTTGGCGCCGTAGACCGACGATGACGAGGCATAAAGCAAATGCCGGCAGCCGTGATGGCGGCAGCCTTCGAGGATGTTGAGGAAGGCGTCGAGATTGGCGTCGGCATAAGCATAAGGCTCGACCAGCGAATAGCGGACGCCCGCCTGGGCGGCGAGATGCACCACGAAGGGAAACCGGTACTCGGCGAACAGCGCCGCGGTGGCGGCGCGGTCGGCGAGATCGAGCCGCACGAATTTGAAACGCCTGGCGCCGGCGAGCTGTCTTAGCCGCGCCTGTTTGAGCTTGGCGTCGTAGTACGGCGACAGATTGTCGACGCCGATCACCTCGCGTCCGGCTTCCACCAGACGCCGCGCGGTGTGGAAGCCGATGAAGCCGGCGGCGCCGGTGACCAGAACGGGATTTTCAGCTGCCACGGATCGTTGCTTTCTGGCCTATGCTTGCCGGCGAGCCCTGCATAAACGCGGTTTACAGCAAGATTGTTGCAGGGCGTGTGAGCGGGTAATGAATATCCGGAATGGCGGGTCAGGGGCAAATGGGTAGCTTGCATGTGCGGCATTGCCGGCTTCGTTGACGGGTCCGCGGGCCGCAGCAGCGATCTGGACGTCGTCGCCGGCGAGATGACCGGCAGCTTGCGGCATCGGGGGCCGGACGATGCCGGCATCTGGAGCGATGCCGAAGCCGGCGTCGCCCTCGGTCACCGCCGGTTGTCCGTCGTCGATCTGTCGGCGGCCGGGCATCAGCCGATGCTGTCGCGCGACGGCCGTTACGCGATCACCTATAACGGCGAAGTCTACGGCTACGCGGCGCTGCGCGCCGAACTGGAAGCCCGCGGCGTCAGCTTCACCGGCCATTGCGATACCGAAGTTCTGGTCGAAGCCATCGCCACCTACGGTTTGGAAGCCACGGTGCCGCGTCTCATTGGCATGTTCGCCTTCGCGGTGTGGGACCGCAAGGAGCGGACGCTCAAGCTGGTGCGCGACCGCCTCGGCATCAAGCCGCTGTATTGGGGACAATTCGGTTCGCTCTTTTTCTTTGGTTCCGAGCTGAAGGCCTTGCGCGCGCATCCGGGCTGGACGCCGAAGATCGACCGCGGCGCGGTCGCGCAATTCTTGCGCCATTCCGAGATTCCGGCGCCGCGCACGATCTACGAAGGCGTCAGCAAACTCGCGCCTGGGACGATTCTGACGCTGCCCTGGCACGGCAAGCCGAGCATCGCCGCCTATTGGAGCGCGCGCGAGATTGCGCGCAAAGGCGTCGCCAACCGCATCGAGGGCAGCGACAAGGAGCTCACCGATCGGCTGGAAACCTTGCTCGCTGACGCGGTTCGTTTGCGCATGATCGCCGACGTTCCACTCGGCGCCTTGTTGTCGGGCGGGGTCGATTCCTCGACCGTGGTTGCGCTGATGAAAGCAGTGAACGCCGGGCCGGTGAAAACGTTCACCGTCGGCTTCGATTTGCCGGGTTACGATGAATCCGCGCATGCGGAGACAATCGCCCGCCATCTCGGCACCGAGCACCACACGCTGACCGTCACGCCGCAGCAGGCCTTGGATGTGATGCCCCGCCTGCCCGAATGGTACGACGAGCCATTCGCCGATTCATCGCAAATTCCGACCTATTTGATTTCGGCGATGACCCGCCAGCACGTGACGGTCGCTCTGTCGGGCGATGGCGGCGACGAGCTCTTTGCCGGCTACAGCCGCTATCAGGCGGCGGACCGCTACGCGGGCGGTGTCCACCGTTGGCCGCGTCCGCTTCGTAAGGCCTTTGGCGCGGCGATCACCGCGCTCTCGCCCCAGCGTTGGGACAATTTGGCGCCCTATCTCCCCGCGCGGCTGCGCGTGCCGCAGTTTGGCGATAAGCTCTACAAGCTTGCCAACCTGATGCGGGCGAACGGCGCCGACGACAGCTATCGCAGCATCATCACGCATTGGCAGCCGGCGGAGCTGATGCCTGACACGGCGGAGCCGGACGCGATCTGGGCGGATAGGTCTGTCAATGACGACTTTCCCGATCTGGTCGAGCGGATGCAGTTCTTCGATCTGGCCGGTTACTTGCCCGACGACATTCTCACCAAGCTCGATCGCGCCAGCATGGCGGTCGCGCTGGAGGCGCGCGTGCCGCTGCTCGACCACCGCGTCGTCGAATTTGCCTGGTCGCTGCCGCGCCGCGCCAAGCTGCGCGAGGGCACCAGCAAATGGCTGCTGCGCCAAGTGCTCTATCGCTACGTTCCGCCGGCGCTCATCGAGCGCCCGAAGATGGGTTTTGCCATTCCACTGGCCGAATGGTTGCGCGGGCCATTGCGCGGCTGGGCGGAGGATTTGCTCGACGAGCGGCGGCTGCGCGAGACCGGTCTCGTCAACACGCGACGCGTCCGCGCCTTGTGGCAGGAGCATCTCGGCGGCCGCGGCAATTACCAGCATCTGCTGTGGGACATTCTGATGCTCGAAGCCTGGCGCGCGCGCTGGGACAAAGCCGTCGCCGCGGCGGCATAGGGTATCGGCCCGATGGCGCAAAAGATTCTCTATCTCGTTTCCGAGGATTGGTTTTTCGTCTCGCACCGCCTGCCGATGGCGAGGGCAGCCAAGGCCGCGGGCTACGAGGTGCATGTCGCGGCGCGCGTCGGCGACTGCGCCGAGGCGATCGCACGCGAGGGCTTCGCTTTGCATCCGATCGCGTGGCGGCGCGGCAACGTCAACCCGTTGCGACTCATCGTCGCCGTGGCGGAAACCCGGCGTCTCTATCGGCGCGTCCGGCCCGATCTCGTGCATCATGTCGCGCTGCAGCCGGTCGTGATCGGCTCACTCGCGGCGCTCGGTCTGCGACTGCGCGTGCTCAATGCCTTTACCGGCCTCGGCTTCACGTACGCCTCCAAGACGCCGCGCGCGCGGTTGCTGCGTGGTATCGCCGGCCTCTTTCTCGGCTGGCTGCTGACAAGGCGCGATTCCATGGTGCTCGTACAAAACCCCGATGATCGGGCTGTCATCGTAAATTTCGGCGTGCCGCTGGAGCGGATTGCCATGATCGGCGGCTCGGGCGTCGATGTCGATGCGTTTACGCTCCTTCCCGAGCCGGCCGATTCCACGGCGACGGTCGCGTTTGTCGGCCGGCTGCTCGACCACAAGGGCGTGCGGACGCTGGTGCGCGCGCATGAGATCCTGCTCGAACGCGGTGCCCGCAGTCGCCTGCTTCTTGCCGGCACTCCCGACCCGCTCAATCCGACGTCGATTTCGGCCGACCTGCTCGCGGCGTGGGGCAAAATTCTCAACCTGGTTTTGCTCGGCCATGTCGCCGACGTGCGCGACGTATGGCGACAAGCCCATATCGCCGTTCTACCCTCGCGCGGCGGGGAGGGAATTCCGATGAGCCTGTTGGAAGCCGCCGCCTGCGGCCGGCCCTTGGTGGCAACCGATGTGGCCGGTTGCCGGGAAGTCGCGCGGGCGGGCGTGACTGGTCTGCTGGTCCCGCCGGACGATCCGGCGGCGCTGGCGGATGCGATCGAGATGCTGGCGAAGGACCCTGCGATGCGGCTGCGCTTCGGCCGTGCCGCCCGCCAACTGGTCAGCGATGAATTTTCCAGCACGCGCATCCAGCGGGAGATCGTGGCGCTTTACGCACGTCTCCTCGGCGGCAAGCCGCAGCCGGGGAGCGCGTGATCGCATGAGCCTCGGCGCTTCGCTCGACGGGTTCGGCTCCTTCGGCTGGGCGATTGTCATTGCCGCCGCGGCTATCAGCTTCGGCCTGGTTGCGCTGCTGCGCCCTATCCTCCAGCGCCATGCGCTCGCCCATCCCAATGCGCGCTCCTCGCATAGGATTCCGACGCCGCAGGGCGGCGGCATTGCGGTGATCGCGACGACCGTTGGCGTCGTCGTCGTCTCCATGCTGATCGGCGCACCCGGCCTCGGCGGACAATCCTTGTGGCTCGTTCTTGCCGCGACCGTTTTCATCGCGGCGGTCGGCGCGGTCGATGACGCGCGCTCGATCGCCGTGGTGCCGCGGCTTCTGCTGCAAGCCGCCGCCGTCGCGATGGTGCTGGCCGCGCTGCCGGGCGACCTGCGTGTCCTGCCGTTTCTTTCCTTCTGGCTCGAGCGCGTGCTGCTGGCATTCGCCCTGCTCTGGTTCGTCAACCTAACCAACTTCATGGACGGCATCGATTGGATGACGGTCGCCGAAGTTGCGCCGCTTACGGCGGCGCTTGCCATCTTTGGCCTCAACGGCGCACTGCCGCACGAGGCGACCGTCGTGGCGCTGGCGCTATCCGGCGCGATGATCGGCTTTGCCCCGGTCAATCGCCCGGTCGCGCGGCTGTTTCTCGGCGATGTCGGGAGTCTGCCGATCGGCCTGTTGCTCGGCTGGCTGCTGCTCGTGCTTGCGGGAACCGGACACTTCGCGGCCGCGCTGTTGCTGCCGCTCTATTACCTTGCCGATGCGAGCATCACGCTGCTGCGCCGGGTGATGAAAGGCGAACCAATCTGGCAGGCGCATCGCAGCCATTTCTATCAGCGGGCGACCGACCGCGGTTACAGCGTCACCCAGATCGTCGGCCGCGTATTCCTGCTGAACCTCGCCCTGATCGCCCTCGCTGCGGCGACCTTGCTGACGGGCTCATATCTCTTGCATGCGATTGCGCTGATCGTCGGCTGCGCGCTGGTCGCCGGCCTGCTTTACCGCTTCGCCTCCGCCAAGGCCTGATCGACTGCGGCAATCACCTGGTTAGGCGGCAATTCGACAAGACATTGGCTGTCGCTGTCGAGCCGCCGCTCGCAGCCTTCAAGCTGGCACGGCATGCACGGCAGCGGATTCTGCACCAGCCAGACATTGCCGCGGCGCTGGATTGCGCCTGACGCGGCCCAGACGTTGTCCGTGCCGCCGCCCGGCCATGGGCCCCAAAGCCGCGGATCGGTCGGCCCGTAGATCGCGACCGTCGGGCAGCCAGCGGCCGCGGCGAGATGCGTCACCGACGTGTCCGGCCCGACATAGACGCGCGCCTGCGCCAGCAGCGCGGCGAGCTGCGGCCAGGAGTGTTCACCGTCGCGCCGCGTGACGTTGGCGCCGTCCCACACTTCGTCGAGATAGCGCCGCTCGGCCTCGGCCGGCCCGCCGCTCGCGATCACGCTGAGCCCGCGCACGGTGAGCGCGGCCGCGAGCGCGCGCCAGCCATTCGCGGTCCATTGCTTGTAGCGGAACATCGGCGCGGCGTGGATCACCGCGTAAGGCTCGTCCGGCGTATCGACTTCGGCGGCGCGCGGGCATGCCAGTTCCGGCACCCGCGCGATGCCAAGCACATCGGCGAGCCGCAGCATTTCCTCGACGCGGTGCAGACCGGGCGTGACGGCAACGCTGCGCGTCAGCAGCGCCCGTTTGACGCGGCCATTGAAATCCGCCGGCACCGGCGCGATGCGCGCGCGGCCGGCAACGACGGCGAAGCCGGTCGGCCGGTCGCCGCTTTGCGTCGAGATCGCGAGGTCGTAGCGGCGGAACAGGCGCCCACCCAGACGAAGCGTCTGCGCGATCGACGGCTGCGCGGTCGTCGCGATGACGCCGTCGAGATCGGGATTGCCTTCAAGAATTCCGGCGGTGTCGGCAAAGACGAGCGCATCGATACGCGCTTGCGGCCAGGCGCGCCGCAGGCTGCGGATGAGCGGCGTCGCCAGCAGCACGTCGCCGAGGCGGCGCAGCGTCACTACCAGAATGCGCGGCTTAAGCGGAAGATCGAGCCGGGTCATGAGCCTGACGCCGATTTGGCGTCTGCATCCTGCCGCAGCATGCCGGCCGCGACGCCGACGCCGAAGACGTAAATCCAGCCTTCGGTGAAATCGAAGATGAAGGAGTTGAACAGCGAGCCGACGACGTTCGAGGTCACCACGACGAGGCCGACCCACGCCGCAACTCCGCCGCCTCGAAACAACATGAGCTGCGCGATCCACATCGCCCACAACACGACCATGCCGAGAAGGCCGAGCTGGATGCCAACGGCGAAGGTCTGGTTGTGCGGATTGGCCGACGGCGAAGCGCTGGCGCCCTCTTGCCCTTGGATGTTCTGTTCGAACTGTTCGACAATCGTCCCGGTGCCGTGCCCGAGCAGCGGCGCGCTCTCGATGAAGCGTATCGACTTCTTCCAGAATTCGAGGCGCAGGCCCGCCGACGTAACCTCGTTCTGCCGTTCGTAATTCATGCTCTCGGTATAGATCGCGGTCACCCGCGCGCGGATAAAGGGCGACGCGAACCACACGGTGGAGGCCAGAACCGCGGCCGCAATCGCTGCGCCGAGCAGCCCCTTCCAGCCGGCGCGCCAGACACCATAAACGACGATGAGCGCAGGGATCACGACCAAAGTCGTGCGGCCGGTGGTGACGAAGAATACGTCGATCAGAAACGCCAGGCCCAACACCGCGAAAGCCGCGGCGATTTTCCATTGCCGCGCCGAAGCCCGGGCGCGGGCGAACTCGAACAGGACCGCCGCGCACATGGCGAACTCGAGGCTTTGCACGATGTAGCTCTTGGTCGGCACGCCTTCGTTGCCCGGCGGCCGCGGATGCAAACCGGGCCACACCGTCACCGCGAACGAGGCAATCAAGAGCGCGACGCAGGACACGAGGAAGCCGACCAGCACGCGCCGCCCGCCATCCGCGCGGGAAAACTGCGTCATCAGCAACGGAACGGTGAGCAGACGCACAAAGCCGTCGAGGCCTGCCAGCCGCGCGTGCCAGCCGACGTCGGCCCAGGCCATGCCGATGACGCCGAGCACGAACAGCAATATTGGCAAGCCGCCCGCGGCGGTCGCGAGTTGCCGGCGCACACCACTCCATTCGAGCGTCGCAATGAGCGTGAGCAGCCACGGCACCAGCAAAATGCCGGTCGCCGAGGTCGACCACGGCAGCGACACCGCGACCGCGACGGCCAAGGCGTCCGCGGCAATCGTCAGCCGTTTGAGATGGATGCCCGACGCGATCGCCATCGTTCACCCTGCCATTGCCGGCGACGGCGCGGCCTTGAGCGCCGACAGCCCGCGCCGCGCCCGCACGCGGTTGCCCTCAAGGCTGTCGGATAATTTGCGCTCGTTTTCGGCGAGGCGCTCTCGGCCATAGTCGGCATGCCACAGATGCAGCACACCGGTGGCGAAGACGCCGTCCTTGCGCGCGACGCCGGCATGCAGCAGGCGCACGATGATGTCGGAATCCTCCTTGCCCCAGCCGCTGTAGTCGCCGTCGAAGCCGTCGACGCGGTCGAGATCGGCGCGCCAGATCGCCAGATTGCACGAGCGCGCGCCGCGCCAGGCGCTTCGGCGCAGCCGCCGCAGCGGCCCGAGCGGCAGATGCAGCAGCGCCGACAGCCGGTTGACGCCGCCGCGCAGGCGTTCGGCGAGCCAATGCGCGAAGGTCCAGGTTTCCGGCGCCAGCTTGTCGCGCAGCACCTTTGACGTCAGTGCCGGCGACAGCAGAATGCGGTTGCCGGTGACGAAGCAGCCCGGCTCGGCCAGTTGCCGGTGTGTGGCGACGAAATCCGGCCGCGCGATGCAATCGCCGTCGAGAAAGATGCAATAGGCGCCGCGCGAGGCGAGGATCGCGCGGTTGCGGATCTCGGCGGCGCGGAAGCCGCGGTCGTCGTGCCACATGTGATCGAGTCGGCGGCCGAGTTTGCCTTTCCAGGCCTCGATCGTCGCCGCGGTCGGCGCGGCCGAACCGTCGTCGGCCACCACCACTTCGAAATCAGCGTCGGTCTGCCGCGCGAGCGAGGCCAGCACCGCGTCGAGCGCGTCTTCGCGGTTATAAGTGGTCACGATGACCGAAATCAGCTCGCTCATCAGGCGTCTCGCCATCGCATTGCTGGCACCAAACATGGATTTGCGGCGGACCGCAAGCCTGCCGCAAATCCATGCGCGGCCGTGCATTTTGCCGTTTGCGCTGAGCACTGGTGAGCCGGTATGTTAGTTTTGCCGCGCATCCGGCGGCGTGCATTTCAATCTTTGAGTCGACCCTTGCGCTGCTCCGTGGTCCTGCCGACTTACAACCGCCTCGCCATATTGCCGCGCGCCGTGCAAAGCGTGCTGACCCAGGACGAGCAGGATTTCGAGTTGATAGTCGTCGACGACTCGACTGACGACACGGCGCAATGGCTTGCGCGCCAGACCGACCCGCGCGTCAGGGTCATTCGGCCCGAACAGCGGCGCGGCGTCGGCGCCGCGCGCAACGTCGGCATCGCAGCGGCCCGTGCGCCGGTCGTCGCTTTCGTCGATTCCGACGACTGGTATTTGCCGCAACGCCTGAGTCGGGCGCTCGACGCGCTCGACCGCGAGCCCGATCTCGTCTGCACGCTGTCGTCGGCGCGCAAGGAGACGCCGAACGAAATCCGCCCAAGTCCTTTGCCGGACGTCAAACTGGCGCCGCAGGCCTTCGAATGGGCGCTCTACTGCGACCTCATCGGCGTCGACGGCACCAGCATCACGGTGCGCACCGAAGCGGCGCGCGCCGCCGGCGGTTTTTTCGAGAAAAGCCGCACCGAGGACCGCGAATTCCTCATTCGACTCGCGCCGCACGGCGCGGCGCGCTTGCTGCCGCAGATCGATTGGGAAAAAGGCTGGAGCACGGTGAGCCTGTCGAACGATTGGAAGACCGCCGGCCGCGACCTGTTGGATTACGCCAAGCAGCGGCCGGAATTGACGACGCGCTTCCACAAGATCGGCAGCTATCTGGCGAGCAAGATCCTGGTGTACGATCTGCGGCGCGGCGACGTCGCGACGTTCGCGGCCGACTGGCGGGCCTTCCGCAAGGCCGGCCTGTTGCAAGGCGGCGTCGGCCGCATTTGGCGAGAGCACCGCGAAGTGCGCAAATATCGCCGTGCGAATTCGAACCGCGAAGCGCTGATGCGCCTGTCCGGCGTGCCGGCGGACTGGGTCTGATGGCGGCAAAAGTCTCGGCCTATATCCTGGCCTACAACTCGGCGCACAAGATCGCAGCCGCGGTGTCGAGCGTATTGTGGGCCGACGAAGTCGTGATCGTCGATTCGTACAGCACCGACCGCACCGTGGAGATCGCGACGTCGCTCGGCGCCCGCGTGGTGCAGGTGCCGTTCAACGGCTTCGGCGATCTGCGCAACCGCGCCGTCGCGGCCTGCCAATACGACTGGATTTTCAGTTTGGATGCGGACGAGCGCTGCACCGAGGCGGTGCGCGACGAGATCCTGGCGCTGCTTGCCGGCACGCCGGCGCATGAGATTTATCTGGTGCCGCGCAAGAGCTACATGATGGGGCGCTGGATCAAAGGCTCGGGCTGGTATCCGAATTTCCGCCAGCCGCAGCTCTTCCGCAAAGGCGCGATGCGCTACACGCTCGAGCCGGTGCACGAAGGCTACGAGGTCGTCGGCGGCCGCTCGGTCGGCACGCTACGCAATGCGATCTGGCAATTGCCGTTCCGCAATCTCGACGAAGTCATCCAGAAAATGAACCGCTACTCTTCGCTCGGCGTGCCCAAGCTCGCGGGCAAGCGTGTGTCGATGGCCTCGGCGCTCGGCCACGGCGCGTGGTCGTTCCTCAAGCACTACATCTTCAAGCTCGGCTTCATCGACGGCTGGGCCGGCTTCGTCATCGCCTTGGGGAATTTCGAAGGCACCTTCTACCGCTACGCCAAGCGCTACGAAGAGACGCAAGGCTGGCAGGAGCCGGAGGAAAAGCCGCTGAAGCGGGAGTAGCGCTTCGCTTCACCCCCTCAAGCGTCCTTCTCCCCCCTTGTGGGCAGGGGTCGGGGGTGGGGGGGGTCGATGTTGCTCAATCGCAGCCACCCCCACCCGGCAAGCTTCGCTCGCCACCCTCCCCACAAGGGGGAGGGTAAAGAGAAGCGCACCCCTCACCGATTCAATTGTCAAACAGCCAAGCGTCATCGCCCGTATTCTTTGGTCGGCCCCGGGTAGGCCTTCTTTCCCTTCCGTCCCTCGCCAGGGGGCAAGGGGGAGTCCCCCGCAAAATGCGCGAGGGAGACCTACTCGTTCGTAACGGCGTTGATTCAACCCAGGCTTGGATATTCAGTTTTGCAATCGGCGGCGGATTTTCTCTGATAGTCGGGTGGGCGCTAGGACTATTACGGCCCCTTCGGTAAGCCCGGCCCAATAGTGCTAACCAGCACTCGCGAGCATCGCGACAAGCGGCCCTGGGTCCCCGCTTGCGCCGGGGACGAACGGATGAGGGTTGCGCCTCAGCGCTTTGGCGTCCGCGTCCGCTCGACCATCGACGTCGTCGAATGGCCGGGCGCGAGCTCGACCAGCACCACCTCGCCGCCCAGCGCCTCGACGATGTCGCGGCCGACCACTTCGTCGCGCGTATAGTCGGCGCCCTTGACCAGCACCGTCGGCTTCACCCGCGCGATCAGCTTCTCCGGCGTATCCTCGTCGAACACCACCACGAGATCGACCGCCTCGAGCGCGGCCAGCACCTCGGCGCGCGCCGCGACCGGCTGCACGGGACGCCCCGGCCCTTTGAGCCGCGTCACCGAATCGTCGCCGTTCAAGCCCACCACCAGGCGGTCGCAGACCGCGCGGGCGCCGGCGAGCAGTTTGACGTGGCCGGGGTGCAGGAGATCGAAGCAGCCGTTGGTGAAACCGACGCGCAAGCCCTGCCGCCGCCATGCGCCGAGATGCTCTTCGAGCTGGCCCCAGTCGAACACGATCTTTTCCTCGGCCGCGAGCGTCGATGCCGGCAGGATGCGCGAGCGCAGTTCGGCAACCGAGACCGCCGCGGTGCCGCGTTTTCCCACCACCACCGCCGCCGCGGCATTGGCCGCGCGCACCGCCGATTCGAAATCGGCGCCCAGCGCCAGCATGGTGGAGCAAACCGCGACCACCGTATCGCCGGCGCCGGAGACGTCGCGCA
>Ga0335077_10007671_pt1 | contig 13355 bp, 8 predicted proteins | sample Lox_Sample_31_FD_207151 | JGI IMG/M metagenome (GOLD analysis project Ga0335077, IMG submission 207151) | Soil microbial communities from Loxahatchee National Wildlife Refuge, Florida, United States - Lox_Sample_3.1 | ecosystem: Environmental > Terrestrial > Soil > Wetlands | place: USA: Florida... | reverse complement strand
GTGTACAATCTAACCTGCACGGAGGGCTTAAGGTGGAGACGCAGATCAACCCTCGGCAAGGAGCCCAGAGCTGCGTAGTCCAGCGCAGTCGTAGCAAAATCGCCGCGCTTCCATTTGCAATTGTCCTCTTTTTGCTCGCTCTCTTCACCAGCCTGCGCGGTCCTACTTCTTCCGCGACTAGCTCCGCCAACGATGAATGGGCATTCTACGGCCACGATCCGGGCGGCATGCGATTTTCCCCGCTCACGCAAATCAATCGCGAAAACGCCGCTACCCTCAAGGTCGCATGGACTTTCCACACCGGCGACACTTCCGAAGGCGGCGGCCGACGAAAACGCAGCGGCTTCGAGACCACTCCTCTGCTGGTCGACGGCACTATCTATTTCACGACCGCCTTCAATCGTGTCATCGCTCTCGACCCCGCAACGGGAAAACAGCTCTGGGCCTATGACCCCAAGATCGACCTCGACGGCGACTACGGCGATGGCCTAGTCAACCGTGGTGCCGCCACTTGGCTCGATCCATCCCGCTCCGCCGCTCAGCCCTGTCGCCGCCGCATCTTCGAATCCACGCAAGATGCTCGCCTCGTCGCGCTCGACGCCGCCAACGGCATGCCCTGCCCCGATTTCGGCAAAGCCGGCCAGATCAGTCTCCGCGACGTTTCCCAATACGACCCTGGCTGGTATCACATGACGTCCCCGCCCGTCATCATCGACGACCTCGTTGTCGTTGGCTCCGCCATTGATGACAATCATCGTGTCGACATGGCCAGCGGCGTCGTTCGCGCCTACGACGCCCGTTCCGGCGTTCTACGCTGGAGCTGGGACCCTCTTCCTCCCAATCCGATTGCTGCGGCTGCGGAAGGGAAAACGAAATCCTGGCGCAGCGGCGCCGGCAACGCTTGGTCCATCATGGCCGTCGACCCTGAGCGCGACCTGCTCTTCGTTCCCACGGGCAGCGCCAGCCCCGACTATTACGGCGGCCTTCGCCCCGGCGATGACAAGTGGGCGAATTCCGTAGTCGCACTTCGCGGCAAAACGGGCCAGTTCGTTTGGGGCTTCCAGCTTGTCCATCACGACCTTTGGGACTTCGATTGCGCCTCCCCGCCGCTTCTCGCTAGCCTGCGTGTCGATGGCAAAGATGTCCCGGTCGTCATTCAAGGCAACAAGTCCGGACTACTCTACGTCCTGAACCGAGATACCGGTAAGCCCGTTTTCCCCGTCGAGGAGCGCAAAGTCCCGCAAAGCGATGTCCCCGGTGAACTCGCTTCGCCCACGCAGCCCTTTCCTCTGAAACCGCCCCCACTCGCGCCACAAACCCTCTCCGCCGCCGATGCGTGGGGACCAACTCCCGAGGATCGCGACTGGTGCCGCAATTACATCTCACATCTCCGGAATGAAGGCATCTACACACCTCCCAGCATGCAAGGCACTCTAATGGCCCCCGGGAATCTTGGCGGAATGACCTGGAGCGGCTACGCCTTCGATCCCACACGCAGCATTCTAGTCACGAATACCAACAACCTCGTCGCTATCGCGCGCCTCATCCCACGCGAGAAATACAATGACCGCAGTTCGCGCACCGAAGACGGCGACTATGGCGATCAACTTGGCGCACCTTACGGTCTCTACCGCCGCTTTATCCAATCGCCTTCGGATTTGCCTTGCAGCCCGCCTCCCTGGGGACAGCTCACCGCTGTTGACATGACGCAGGGGAAGATTCTCTGGCAGGTTCCGCTTGGCTCGATGCAGGACTTCGGCGGCGCCCATGGTCAGACGATTCCGGCCGGCTCCATCAGTCTCGGCGGACCTATCGTCACGGCGGGAGGCCTCGCCTTCATTGCTGGCGCCACCGACTGTTTCTTGCGCGGTTTCGACACTGAAACCGGCAAAGAACTGTGGAAGACTCAGCTCCCAGCGTGCGGCAATGCTACGCCTATGACTTATCGTTTGGCCTCAACTGGCAAGCAATATCTCGTCATCGCCGCTGGCGGCCATCCCAAAATCACCGAGGAAAGCCTGGGCGACTCCTTGGTGGCCTTCACGATCCCTTGATCTCGACTCTTGGCCCCGCTCTAGTCCACTGTGACTTTGACAATGAGTCTTCTTTCGCGGGGTCCGTCGAATTCGCAGAAGAAGATGCCTTGCCACCGCCCCAAGGCCAACTTTCCATCTTCCACGAACACAACCTGGCTGGCGCCCACCAGCACGGATTTTATGTGCGAGTCCGAGTTGCCTTCGCTGTGCCGATAGGGCCCTGTTTTCGGCACAAGGCGGTCCAACGCGCCTTCGATGTCTCGGGCGACATCCGGGTCGGCGCATTCGTTGATGGCGATGGCCGCGGTAGTGTGCGGCACATACAGATGGCAGGTCCCGTTCGCAACTTTGGATGCCGACACCACGCGCTGCACGTGAGTAGTCACATCCAGTAGCTGCGTCCGCCGGTCTGTCTTTACAATGATCGTGTGCATCTACGAGAGAGTTTACGGCAAGTCGAGGATGAAATGATGCCCGAGCTTTTTGGAGGAGGAGAGTTTCTGTAATTCGCTCAACCCACCCGCGCCCCACCGCGCCAGAAACGGCAGCAGGCATAGTTCGCGCTCCTGCAACCCTTTGTGCGGGTTCAGCAGCGACTCGACGTGCTGTTCGTGCGCCGAAATGAGCCCGTTCTTTTGATCGCGTGCCCGCCCGGCCTTGCGCCTCAGTTTTTCCAGATGAAATTCGATTCGCTTCCGCGAGCGTTCTGCTGTTCCTTTCAGCGTTGGGTCGAGCTTCGCGACCTGCTTTTCTAATTTGCTCAGCATCGCCGACATCTGCTTCTGGTCGCGCTCGAATTGGCTCGCTAATCTTTTCGGCACCGACTGCCGCTCCATCTTCTGCCGCACCCTCTGCGAGCCGGCCCAGACTTCTTCGACGCTCAAATCATATTTCCGCAAAAGTTTGCTTGCCTTCACGTCCACAAACGTAAATCCAGTGCGCGGCAAAACGACCGGCATCCTTCCCAGCAAATGCCGGTAAACCACTTCCGATTGCGCGAAATACGCAATTTCCGCGGGCCCTGCAATGTACGCCGCCGTGGGCAGCAGAAAATCCTGCACCACCGGCCGGAACAGCGCGTTGGGACTGAATTCTTCCGGCTCGACGTGCGTCAAGTGCACTAATTCTTCGCGCCCCCAGCTTTTCTGGCCCGCGTGAAATTTCGTGTTGCCTGCGGTAATCACCCGCCGCGCGCCATCTTCAAAATAAAAGAGCAAGGTGCTCTTCGATGTCACCTTGACCTGCGCCGCATAGCCCGCGCGATCCAACTCTTTTCCCCGCTGTAGCAACTTTTCATTGAGTGTGTCACGCTCGGCCAGTGCGTGCTGGAAGAGCGGTGCGGCGACTTTATGCAGCCCCGCGCCCAGAGGATCCATCACGATCAATCCCTGCTGTGCAAACAAGCGCGCGAACAACTTGCCAAACGCGCTCCCGTACGTCTCTTCCGCTTTGTAGCTTTCGAGCAAATACTGCGCGAGCAAATCCCCGCCGTCCCTTTCCAGCAGTTCTGCCGCCTCTCGTGCCAACGCCTCCGCTTGTACTCCCAGTTGGATCCGTCCGACCGGCCTTCCCATCTCATTTCCGTCAGGCAACTGGAAACGAATCAGTTTGCCGGAGTCAAACCATGTCGCGTGGCGCACTTCCTCCAGGTCATGATCTTCGGTGGCCATCCAGAAAACCGGCACGGCCTCGATTCCGTTGCGCGTCAGCTCTTCCGCAATCTGCACCGCCATCAGCGCCTTGTAAATCGAGTACGCCGGTCCGCCGAACAATCCGACCTGCTGCCCCGAAACCACTGCCACCGCGCCATTCGCGAGGCGCTCGAGATTGGAATTGGTTTCCGGGCTTGCTCCAAACACGGCGTTCTGTCTCTGCAAGATCGAAGAGACTTCCGCTCTGCGGTCCTCGGGGTATTCGACCTTGCGCGCAACCCGCGTCACTTCTTGCAGAGTGGGCGGATGCTCATAAAACGCTTTCACCTTTTCAAATTCATCGACATAGGCAAGAAACAGCTTGGGCTGGTGCGGAAGCTGGCGAAACGCAAGGGCGCGACAATCCATGAGCGGTTAGATGAACTCCGCGGAAAAACGTCTCATCGATTCTATTTCGAAATGGGCACCAAACGGGCCTGGTCTAAGCTCTCATGGCAGCAGGCTCTAGCGCCACCAAAAACTCGCTAAGACGTTTCTTTTGTTCGTCCTGCAGGGGGAGGATCGGCAATCGCGGGATGCCTCCGTGGTAGCCGCGCTGGTCCATCACGTACTTGACGCCGGGGATTCCGCACTCGGACATGATAAGTTTCGACGCGCGCACGATGACGGAATGAAGCTCTCGCGCTTTCTCGTGGCGGCCTTGGCTGAACAATTCAAACAGCGCCACGCATTTTTCCGGCAGCGCGCTCGCCAGCGCCAAAATCGCGCCGCAGGCGCCGACCGCAAGTGACGGATAAACCGTCGCGGCCGAGCCAACCAGCACCTGAAACGACGGGGGCGCCTGGACAATCGTTTCCGCCACGCGCTGCACATTTCCAGAGCTGTCTTTGATTCCGATGATGTTGGGATGCTCGGCGAGCGCCACGATTTCCGGAGGTTCGAGCGCAACCCCGGTAAAAACCGGCACGGAATAGAGCAGCACAGGAATCGGAGAGGCATCCGCCACGCGCCGGAAGTGGGCAATTTGCGCCTCCGGCTTGTACAACGGCTTGTAGTAATAAGGAGTTTTCACAAGCGCCGCGTCGTACCCGAGTTCCGCGGCGCGCTTTGTCCGTTCAATGGTTTCCGCCGTCGATTCCGCGCCCGTTCCCGCGATCAGCTTCTTCCCTTTTCCGGCTGTCTCTTTGACGGCACCCAAAATCTTCTCTGTTTCTGCTTTCGAGAGCAGCACCGATTCGCCGGTGGAACCGTTGACGATGTACCCGGCCAAATCCGTCTGGTTATACTTCTGGATGTTGTGCTTGAGTCCGCCGATGGAAACGGAACCATCTTCGGCGAACGGCGTCGTTAGAGCCGGAAAGATCCCGGAAAGAACCATGACTCAGTCTCCTGAGGCGGGCACGCCCGAAGCGGCGGCCTGGCCGCGGTGCAAATCCTGCAACGCGGAAACTTCGATGTTCTGTTCGAGCAAAGCGTGAATTCCGCGCGCTGCGGCATTGGCCGCAGCAAGCGTCGTGATGCAGGGGATATTGTAGCGAATGGCCGCGCGGCGAATCGATTTTTCATCGTAGAAAGACTCGCGGCCTAAGGGCGTGTTGATGACGAGATCGATCTTTCCTGTCTTCACGAGATCCACGATGTTGGGGCGGCCTTCATTGACCTTAAAGACAGCTTCCGCCTGAATTCCCGCGGCTCCAAGAGCAACCGCCGTTCCACGTGTGGCCAGCAAACGAAAACCCAGAGAGGAAAGCTCTTTGCCGAGCGCGCCAACGTGGCGCTTGTCACGATCATTCACGCTAAGGAATATCGTACCCTTGCGCGGCAGCCGCTGTCCGGCCGCAAGCTGCGCTTTGGCAAACGCCTGGCCGTACGATGTCGAAATACCCATGACTTCGCCAGTCGAACGCATCTCAGGACCGAGAATCGTATCCACCCCGCGGAATTTGTTGAACGGAAAGACTGGCGACTTCACGGAGTAGAAATCGTGCACGGCGATTTCCGCAACCCCGTTGTGGCGCACGAGGGGAAAGACCATCGAAGCCAGTTTTTTCCCGGCCATGAGGCGTGCGGCCACCTTTGCCAGGGGCACTCCCGTCGCTTTGCTGACGTACGGAACGGTGCGGGAAGCGCGCGGATTCACTTCAAGAACATAGACCGTGTCGCGCTGAATGGCGTATTGCACATTCATGAGCCCTACGACTTTCAACGCGAGCGCCAGGCGACGCGTGTATTCGCGAATGGTATCCAGAATCGCCGGCGCTAAGCTCACCGGCGGCAATACACACGAAGAATCGCCCGAGTGCACGCCGGCTTCTTCGATGTGCTCCATGATGCCGCCAATGATGACGTCGGTACCATCGGCCAGAGCGTCCACGTCCACTTCAGTGGCTTCTTCGAGAAACTGATCAATCAACACCGGGCGCGCGGGTCCCATCAGAGCGGCTTGCGCGACGTAGTCCTGCACCGTGTTGACGTCATAGGCGATGACCATAGCGCGTCCACCAAGCACGTAGCTGGGACGCACAAGCACAGGCAAGCCGATTTCGCCAGCCACGCGCGCAGCTTCTTCCGGCACGAGCGCGGTGGCGTTGCGCGGCTGCGGAATTTTTAGCTCTTCGAGCAAACGGCCAAAGCGGCGGCGGTCTTCGGCAAGGTCTATGGATTCCGGTGCCGTGCCAATGATGGGCACGCCATTGCGCTTCAATTCCAACGCGAGATTAAGGGGAGTTTGCCCGCCGAATTGCACGATTACGCCTTGGGGTTTTTCACGTTCGACGATGGCAAGCACATCTTCCAGAGTGAGCGGCTCGAAATAGAGGCGGTCCGAAGTGTCATAGTCGGTCGAAACCGTTTCTGGATTGCAATTGACCATGATGGTCTCGAAGCCGTCTTCTCGCAATGCGTACGAGGCATGGCAGCAGCAATAATCGAACTCGATGCCCTGCCCAATGCGGTTCGGGCCGCTGCCGAGAATCATAATTTTCGGGCGCTGCTGCGAGTCGGACTCGTCTTCGTCTTCGTACGTGGAATACATGTATGGAGTGAAGGACTCGAACTCGGCAGCGCAGGTATCGACACGTTTGAAAACGGGTGCGACGCCATACCGTGCGCGTTGCAAACGAACGGAAGCAGGAGTCGTGCGCCAGATTTGCGCCAGTTGCTCATCGCTCGTGCCGTGCCGCTTCACTTCGCGGAGCAGTTCCTTCGACGCCGTTTCGACCGTCACGGCAGCCGCGCGACGGTTCATAGCCGTCAGCTCTCCGATCTGGTGGATGAACCAAGGGTCGATTTTCGTGAGCTCGCAGATTTCACCGGCTGGCAGCCCGCGTTCCATTGCTGTCAGTATCCAATAAATGCGGTCCGGCCGCGGCGTGGCCAGCTTTTCGCGCAGCAGCGAATCCGGCGTTTCCGCGGGGGCGCGCCAAGGAGTGCTTGGCTCGAGCGAACGGATCCCCTTTTGCAGCGCTTCCTTGAACGTGCGGCCGATGGACATCACTTCGCCAACGGATTTCATTTGCGTTCCGAGAGTGCTGTCGGCGCCGGGGAATTTCTCGAACTGCCACTTCGGAATCTTTACGACCACGTAATCGATAGTCGGCTCGAAGCACGCGGGCGTTTTCTTGGTGATGTCGTTGGGAATTTCGTCGAGCGACATGCCGACGGCCAGGCGCGCCGCGATTTTCGCGATGGGGAAGCCCGTAGCCTTGCTCGCTAGCGCGGAGCTGCGCGACACGCGCGGATTCATCTCGATCACGACCATGCGGCCATTTTCGGGATTCACTGCGAACTGCACGTTCGATCCGCCGGTCTCCACGCCCACTTCGCGAATGATAGCGGCTGCGGCATCGCGCATCCGCTGATATTCCTTATCGGTCAGCGTTTGCGCGGGAGCGACAGTGATCGAATCCCCGGTATGCACGCCCATAGGGTCGAAATTCTCGATCGCGCAGATGACCACGAAGTTGTCGCGGAAATCGCGCATCACTTCGAGCTCGTACTCTTTCCAGCCGAGGACAGATTCTTCGACGAGCGCTTCATGGACGGGGCTCAAGTCGAGCGCGTGCGAAATGGCTTCGCCGAATTCTTCTTTGTTGTAAGCAATGGAGCCGCCGGTGCCTCCAAGCGTGAACGAAGGACGAATCACGAGCGGGAAGCCGAGTTGGTCACAGAGACGCAGCGCATCTTTGGCGTTATTCACCAGCGCCGAAGCCGGAACTTCCAAGCCAATCTTGCGGCATGCATCCTTGAACCACAGGCGATCCTCGGCAACCTTGATGGCGCGCAGCGACGCGCCGATCATCTCTACCTTGTGTTTCTCGAGGATGCCGCTTTCGGATAGCTCGACGGCGAGATTCAGCGCGGTTTGTCCGCCGACGGTGGGCAGCAGCGCGTCGGGCTTTTCCCGCGTGATGATTTCTTCCAGATACTCTCGCGTAAGCGGTTCGATGTACGTGCGCCGCGCCAGTTCGGGATCGGTCATGATCGTCGCAGGATTGGAATTGACCAAAACGATTTCGTAGCCTTCGGCCCGAAGCGCCTTGCAAGCCTGCGCGCCGGAATAGTCAAACTCGCACGCCTGGCCAATAATGATCGGCCCCGATCCAATAATCAGAATCTTCTTGATGTCTTTCCTTTTAGGCATAGTCCGTGCGAGTCACACTCACCTTCGGGAGCTCCCCGGGTGGGCAAATTCCTTCATCAAGTCCGTGAACTGCGTGAACAAATAGTGCGAATCGTGCGGGCCGGGAGAAGCTTCCGGGTGATACTGCACACTGAAAAGCGGCAGCGACTTGTGCCGCATGCCTTCGTTGGTGTGATCGTTCAAATTGACATGGGTGATTTCGACGTCGCTCGAAGGCAGCGATTCCGGATCCACGCAAAAGCCGTGATTCTGCGCAGTGATTTCCACCTGTTCGGTGAGCAGATTCTTTACCGGGTGATTCGAGCCGTGATGGCCAAATTTTAGCTTGAAAGTCTTTCCGCCCAGCGCCAACCCGCAGAGCTGATGCCCGAGGCAAATCCCGAAGACGGGAACGCGTCCGACCAGCTTGCGGATATTTTCAATGGCATACCCGATCGGCTCGGGGTCGCCGGGACCATTCGACAAGAACACGCCATCCGGCTTCATGCCCAAAACATCTTCTGCGGAAGTTTGTGCCGGAACGACGCAAACCTCGCAATAATGATCGACGAGCAAGCGCAAGATGTTCTGCTTGATGCCGTAGTCGTAAGCCACCACGCGATGCTTGCGCATGTCGGCGTTGACATCGGATTCGCCCATGTGTTCCGACCATGGCGAAATAGCAACATCCACCGAGCCTTTGTCCCAGGCGTACGATTTCCCGCAGGTGACCCGGCTAGCAAGCTCCCGGCCGGTCATGCTGGGAAGTTGCTTGGCTTCATAAATCAACTGTTCGGCCGGGGTGCCATCGGTCGAGACAACTCCGCGCAGCGCACCCACATTGCGGATGTGCCGGACCAGCGCGCGTGTGTCGATGTCCCAAATCACAGGAATCTTGTGGCGGTTGAGATAAAGCTGCGCCGACTCCGCGGAGCGCCAGTTCGAGGAAATCTGCGAAAATTCGCGCACAATGAGCGATTCGATGTACGGGTGGCCCGATTCTTCATCTTCGAGATTCGCGCCAACGTTTCCGATGTGCGGATACGTGAGGCAGACGCTTTGTCCGGCGTAGCTCGGGTCGGTGAAAACTTCCTGATATCCAGTAAGGCTGGTATTGAAAACGACTTCCCCGCCGCGGCGAGTAATGGCGCCGCCGGCGCGGCCGTTAAAGAGGCGGCCGTCTTCCAGCGCGAGTATCGCGGGGCGGTGCGGAACTTCGGTCAGCGGATCCTCCTATGGTTCTCATGCAATTTCGCCATTCACTTGGTTTTCGCTTCGGTGGTTTCGAGCGAACCGAAATGCTCAACCGGCCAATACGCGAAAACCGCGCGTCCGTAAATAAAGCGGCTGGCAACAGCGCCAAACACACGCGAATCATTCGAGCTGATACGATGATCACCCATCACGAAGAACTTGTCTTCCGGCACCTTCGTCGCAGGGTAGTCGCTCATGTCCTCATATTGCGGCGGCACGTACGGCTCCGGAAGCGCTTTTCCGTTGACGTAAACGACGCCCTGACGGATTTCCACGGTTTCACCAGGCAGGCCCACGACGCGCTTGATGAATGATTTCGACGGATCGACCGGATACCAGAACACCACCACGTCGCCACGCTGAATAGGTTCGAAGCGGTAGACAAACTTGTTGATGAAGATGCGCTCCTGGTCGGAGAGCAGCGGAGCCATGCTGGTGCCTTCGACTTTCACCGGCTGGTATAGGAAGACGATGATGATCAGCGCAAGTCCGATGGCGATGAGCAGGTCGCGCGTCCAGACACGAATCTCTTTGCGGAGAGAATGCGTGGGAGAAGCAGGCTGCGAAATTACGTCGGCAGTCGGCGGGGCGGGCGAAGGGGGCGCGGAAACCGGTTGGGTGCTTCCGGTGGGCGTCGAGGTTCCGAGCTGTTTCTCGTTGGAACGATCCATTTTGCGCTGCCTTGTATTTATAGCATGAGCGTCGCGGCGCGCGCCACTCGGGATTTGCGGACAGTGAGCAGGCGCGGGCTGGCGACCCATACCTGAGATTCTGGCAACGCCACGCGCCGTTGCTCGGTTGGCCTGCGATTTTGTCCTCCCTCAAGCGATCCGCTTGCCTTCGACCCTTTATTCAGAAGTGAGAACGAAATTAAGAGAGGCAATCGCTGCGACGACGGCGGTTTCGGTGCGCAAAATAAGGCTCCCGAGGGAGGCTTCGCGGTATTGCGCGGCCCGGGCGGAAGCGAGTTCAGTGTCAGTCCAGCCACCTTCGGGGCCAATGGCGAGAGTGGCTTTGGCAGCCCTTTGACCAGTTAGCACGCCGCGAAGCGAGGGAGCTTCTGGCCGTTCGGAGAGGAAGATTCTCAGGCCATCGGAATGCTCGGAGAAAGCAGCTTGCGGTCTCGCCAGCGGCGCTAGCGTCGGGACACGCAAGCGCCGCGACTGTTGCGATGCTTCTAGGAGAATTTTCTTCCAGCGCGCGGCGCGCTTGGGAGCCGCGGTCAGCAGCGCCTTTTCGCTGCGGGCGGCGGACAGGGGAACAATCGTAGAAACGCCGAGCTCGGTAGCTTTCTCTAGAGCCCATTCAAACGCATCTAACTTCACCACCGAAAGCAGAAGAGTCGTTTCCAGTTGCGGAGGGTGAGCGCGTAACTCCTCGACAAGCGCAAAGTTGATGCGGTCACGCGCGACTGTATCGATCCGCCCGAGAAAAACACGAGCGCCATCGCTGAGTTCGTAAAGCTGGCCAGGTTCAGCACGCAAAACGCGCCCAAGGTGGTGCGCCGCTTCGCCCTCCATGACGGCCCGATCACCCGTAAATTGTTCAACGAAAAATCGCCGGCGCACGCGAAGATTCTAACTCATGCCCTCTTTGTAGCGATGCCCTCTATTGGCCAGACCTTCGTTGGGCGGATTCCTGTCTTGATGCCGCGCAGCAATTCCGGTGCACCACCCGGCCAGCAAGGGTTGGCAAAATTGCTTCTGTATTGCGGACAATCCGTCCGGAGTCTCGTGTTCGTTCCTCACTGATGATCGTATATTTATGTTGCACACGGACGGAGCGTTTTACACTTAACGTCGCAAGCAAATATGTGGGCGCGCCTTACCAAACTCAAACCGGGATTTGATCGGCAAGAGAGTCTCGATGCTACTATTCCTGCAGGGGTGAAGCATGTCGACTCGGATGGCTCTGGGGTTTTTTCTCTTGTTATCAGCGATGCCGCAAGTATCCCAGGATTACCCCTCGAAGCCTGTGCGCATGATCGAACCATTCGGGGCTGGCGGTGGTCCTGACTTGATAGCCCGCACCATCAGCCCAAAGCTATCGGAGCTTTGGGGTCAGCCCGTCACAGTCGAGAACCATCCCGGCGCGGGGAGTACAGCGGCCCCCGCCCTGGTTGCGAAGTCGCCAGCTGACGGTTACACGTTGCTCGTCAACACCAGCGCTCAGGCGTACAGCGCCGCACTCTTGAAGAACCTGCCCTATGACCCCTTGAAGGACTTCATTCCGGTCGCTCCACTCACAAGCCAGCCCTACGTGCTGGTCGCAGGCAACTCGTCGGGCATAGCCACCCTGGGCGAGTTGATTGCCACGGCCAAGGCGAAGCCAGGTGAGCTAAAATTTGCCTCCACTGGTGTGGGCACTGGTACGCACTTAGGGGTAGAAAAATTCAATCTCGAGGCGGGCATTAGAGCGGTACACGCACCCGCTAAAGCGGGTGAAGCGATCGCTGACGTGATCGCCAACACGGTCGCAGGGGGTGCGACTTACATGATGGCACCCATCCAACTCGCCCTCGCTGATATCCGTGCAGGCAAGCTACGCGCTCTTGGTGTGACCACCAAGAGTCGCTCTCGCTTACTACCTGAGGTACCAACCATCTCGGAGACCGGCGTCCCCGGCTTCGACTATCCGATTTGGTATGGAGTGTGGGTGCCCGTTGGCACTCCTGCAGGAGTGGTGGACAAATTGGCAAAGGACATCGCGCAGGTCTTGGCGGCGCCCGAACTGCGCGCTTGGCTAGAAGAGCATGGGGCCGATCGGATGAGCATGACACAGCCTGAGTTCGCGCGTTTCGTCCTGAAGGAGAGCGAAAGCGCGGAGCGTATCGTTGAAGCCGCTGGGATCAAACCTCAATAAGCCTGAGGTTTCACAATACAAGGCTCCCGATAGGGGAACGCCCAGTCCTCCGAAGTCCTATGGTTGAAAGGCGGACCGTTCTCAGTCCCACGTGCGCGGATTGCGGGCCGATGACGAGCTACCCTTCCCTTAGGGGGTTGTAGAAGCGCTGCCGACAATCCACCGAGAGACGCGCAGGCGCTAGAGATTGAGAGTGAAATGGCAATTTCTCAACAGTTAACAACCTGCGTAGCTTACTTCCTCAGTGTTTCGAACTTCAGCACTCCATTGCCAGGCGGGATCGAGTTCACCCACGGCAGCGACACTTGCTTTTCAGGATAGTCCGAACCCGGTCCAAGATAGGCGAGATTCGCGAAAGTAAAGGGAATCCCCTCGGACTCCAGCACGGAGTTGCGATCAGTCACTTGCAAGTGCAGGTGCGCACCCGTCGTGTTGCCGCTGTTACCAAGGAGCGCGAGCACATCTCCCAGATGAACGTGGTTACCCGCCCGTACCTTGATACTTCCTCGCTGCAAGTGCGCGTAAGTGACGACAAGATTTTTTGTAACTCGAAGAATGATGTGATTTCCGGCGATGTTATCTAATGTGACAGGAGGCAGAACACGTGGAGTGTTGTCCGGAAATTCGTCCACTACTTCCGTGATCTCGCCCTCTGCCACAGCCAGAACTGGTTCGCCCCAGCCCCACCAATTCTCGTTCTTCGTCGTCCCGTCGTGACGAGAATCCCCGTTTGACCCGACCTTAATCCAGTCAACGGCGAAGCGTTCCGGTGAATAGATGTGACCATCAATAGCGAGAATGCTGCGGCGGTGGTTCGAATCGTTAGCAGGACCATCACCTGCCAGCCAGATGCCTCCGTTAAAAGGCGGGCTCAGGATTGGAACCGGATCCTGGCTTACCGGCACCTGGAAATCTTCGAGTGTTGAGTCC
>Ga0335077_10007670_pt1 | contig 13356 bp, 10 predicted proteins | sample Lox_Sample_31_FD_207151 | JGI IMG/M metagenome (GOLD analysis project Ga0335077, IMG submission 207151) | Soil microbial communities from Loxahatchee National Wildlife Refuge, Florida, United States - Lox_Sample_3.1 | ecosystem: Environmental > Terrestrial > Soil > Wetlands | place: USA... | reverse complement strand
CCAACAGCTCTGGAGAACGCGGCCGAATGGCGATCCCATTGAATTAGCAGCCTGGAATGCTTGGCTGAATGAGCGCTATCCCGATCGCAAAAAGCTGGCGGCATGGTGGAACGTTCCCGCCGCGGCCGTCGAAGGCACGGTTTCGCTTCCCAGCGAGGAAGAGTTCTCGCCACGTGGAATGTATGTTGGCGTGAACTCGTTGCGGATGCATGACTATTTTCTTTTCGCGCAGGACTCGTTCGCAAAGTGGGCCGCCGAGATGCGGAGCACAATTCGCGCGACCAATTCGAAGCAATTAGTTACGGTTGGCCAGGATGAAGGCGGCATTCAGGACCGTCTGTCTCCCGCGTTCTGGGGCGAGTCGGTTGATTTCACCACAAATCATTCGTGGTGGCAGAACGACTACATCCTGTGGGACTCGCTAGCCGCTAAACAGCCCGGCGAGGCCATGTTGATCCAGGAGACCGGACTGCAGAGGGAACTGAACCTCGATGAAGTCGCCCGGCGGACTCCGGAAAACGAAGCTGCGCTTCTCGAACGCAAGATCGCGACCTCATTTATTCAGGGTGCGGGCGCGATCGAATGGCTGTGGAACACGAATTCATATATGACGGAAAGCAATGAGTCGCCGATCGGGGCGGTGCGCACGGACTACACCGAGAAGCCGGAGGCGACACTGCTGCGCGCGTTCGGAAAGTTTGCTCCCGCTTTGCAGGAGCATCTGCGCGATCCGCAGCAGCCGTCGATTGCAGTCGTCACTTCGCAGGCTGCGCAATATTCGGCACTGGCCGACTTTCAACTGGAGGCGCAGCGCAGGGCGGTGCGTGCGCTGGCCTACGACGTCCATCTTCCTGCCTACGTGGTAGCGGAAAATCAAATTAGGAAATTGGGTTCTCCCAAGCTGGCCATTTTGCCTTCTCCGCAAGCTATGGGAGATTCTGCCTGGAACGAATTGCTCAAATACGTCCAGGGCGGTGGAAATCTTCTGATCACAGGTCCGGTGGATCGCGACGAGCACTGGCAACAGATGCATCGCGCGCTAGACGCCGGCCTGGCCGCGCACGTAGAGCCGCTCGTCTATCACGATGCCGTCCTGCATCTCGGCACCCGCGCGGTCCCGCTCAGCTTCGGCCAGCAGCAGCAGAACTGGCTGGACTCGCTCCGCTTCGATGATGGCTCAACCCTTAAAGAGATTCCTATGGGAAAGGGTCGGGTCTTCTGGGCCGCATATCCGGTCGAGCTAAGCGAAGATCTGTCGGCAACTGCCGAGCTCTACTCGTATGTTGCGATGCGATTAAGCTTGTCCCCGGCATTTACCGCCCGGACACCGATTCCCGCCGGAGTTCTCGTTTATCCCCTCCCCCTGGCCGATTCCATCCTTTACGTAATCGTTTCTGACGCGGCGGACACGGCGGACATACGTATTCATGACACCGCGACCGGCGCGGATCTGACCAGTTCCATATCCTCCCAGCACGCTGCGATGGCGGTGGTCGGACGCAAGGAAAAACGCGTCATCGCCAGTTACGGGTTTGGCCAGTAACCTCCGGCACCGGGAATAAACCGACACTGGTCGGCCGGGCAACACGCCACATTCCGCGCGTGACGCGCCCGCACCGCTCCTTTGAATACAGCATCCGGGGTATTGTCTGTGCTTTTTGCGGGAAAATACTTTTTGGAAAAGATGTTCCAGCGAGAGCGCTTCTGGTGCTTGCTGGACAGCCAAGGAGAACCAGAATGCCAAACAGCTCACTACGAGAGCTTTATATCGATGAATTACGAGATCTTTACAATGCCGAAACCCAGCTGGTGAAGGCGCTTCCGAAGATGGCGAAGGCCTCATCGAATCCGGAGTTGCGGCAGGCCTTTGAGGAACACCTGCGTCAGACGTCGGAACATGTCTCACGACTGGAGCAGATTTTCGACATGCTCGAGGAAAAACCCACCGGCAAGAAATGCCTCGGGATGGAAGGCTTGGTGAAAGAGGGCGCCGAAACGATGAAGGAAGACTACGAAGATGCGGTGATGGATGCCGCCGTCATCGGCGCTGCGCAAAGAGTTGAGCACTATGAAATTGCCGGTTATGGCACAGTCCGCGAATTTGCCCAACTGATGGGGGAAGAGGAACACGTTTCACTGCTCGAGGAGACCCTGAACGAAGAGAAGCAGGCTGACGAGAAGCTGACCCAGTTGGCCGAGCAAATCAATTCTCAAGCTCAGCAAGGTTCTGGGGAAGAGGGATCGAATGAAGAAGAAGATGAGCGTCCCGCCAGAGGCGGGCGAAGCAGATCCGGCAAAGCAGCTTAGCGTCTTACTCCCAGACTCCAGATGTGAACGTCCCACGTCTCGCACCATCGCGAGACGTGGGCACTCAGCGCCGTCTTCCGGCCCGATAATATCGTTCTCCGGCTCATTCGAAGGGCTCGTGCCACTACCGACCAAATAGGCTTGCCAATGAACGAGCCTGCGGACTCGGCTCACTGATACGTGAGATTGAGCTTGTCGACGTAGACGGTATAAGGCGTCTGTTTGTAGTCTCCGTCCATCTGATAGTTCACGGTGATGCCGTACCATCCGGGCGCCGAGAAGTGCCCATAGGTGCGGTTCACGTTGTAGGTGACTCCGTTGAGCGTGATGGACTTGTACACGAGTTGGTTGCTGGAGGTGCGTGCGACTTGAATCACGAGGTGGTTCCAGTTGTTGTTCACCGGATTGCAAGGAATTCCGGTTGGGATCCATTTGAAATTGGCGGAGTCCCAAACGTCCCACTCGTTTCCGTATTCGACGCGGCATTCGTGACCCCAGGTAAATCCCATGCCGTTGTAGAACTGATTTACGTCGAATTCAAGCGCCTCGGAAGCTCCTAGATTGCTCCCCCAAAAGTAAACGTCGTATGTGAACTCGTGGAGAGTGGGAACGAGGGTTTGGCTCGTATCCGGTAATCCCTGGGACGAGAATGGGCCGATCAGGTGATTGAGGAACAGCACGTCAGAGTAAGCCATCGAGCCACCAATTTTGTACTGCGTGGAATTTCCCGAAAGACTTGGGCTCTTTTGCCCTTGGTACATGGCCCACGTGGTTCCCGGTCCGCTCGGAGAGCAGTTGTTGCAATCGGCATAGTTCGGGGGTTGCTGGGCATAGCTCTGCCATCCACCGGCGCTCTGGATGTTGTAGAAAGTTTTTCCGCCAGAAACTGTAATCGTGATCGGCGTGGTCGCAGCCCCGCCGCAACGATCCCATTCGATCACCGTGGTCTTATAAGTTCCGGGGCTGAGCGAGAGGCTGTGGTTCAAGCTGGCACCGTTAACGGAGTATGCCAGATTGTTCCCGTTATAAATTCCCATCGCAGACACGCCGGAGGAGCAGGTTGTGGTGCCAGTCGCTACGTAGTTCACCGGAGAGCCCACCGCGCCGTTGTTGGCGGGAGACGTAACGTGAACGCCGCTGCCGGCGTTGACTGTGATTGTGACGGTGGTCGTGGATGCGCCGCCGCAGTTATCCCATTCTTCGATCACTGCGTTATATGTTCCCGGATTGAGGTTCACGGTGGTGTTCAAACGATTGCCGGAGACGCTGTAGACCAACCAGTTAGCCGAAGGGTAAATGCCCATCGCGGCGACTCCTTTTGAGCAAGAAGTGCTGCCCGAAGCCACAAAGTTCACGCTTGTGCTGACAGTCGCGCCGTTGGAGGGGCTGCTCACTGTTACGCCGGCGAATGCGGACGCCGTGAAAAAAAAGACGAGGATAGCCGTTGAGCGTTGAAACTGCTTCTTCATTTTTGAAATTTCTCCGGTTGTTTTGGTTGCAGGCCTGCGAGGCCTTGGACTTGCAATGGGGATCCGCCGAATCGGGGCAGAAACCCAATGGGTCGAGCCGGGCCGCTGGGACACCCGCATCGAGGTTCGGGCGCGAGCGGAGCTTGCTGAGCGGAGTGCTCACTCTATACAGGCTTCACCGGAGAGTCAAAGAGAAAATGCTGTACTGAAGATTTCTTGTAATGCCGGAAGGACTAAGACCGCGCTGGGCGGGAAGATCGGCTTCTATTGGATCAGTGCTTTGAGTGCTGCTTAACCGCGGGCATCGCAAAGTTTCTGCCGGCAGTGCAGAGAAGATTCCCAGATGAGATTGCTTATGTCTCAATGATGCTTGAAATATTGAACAGCCTTCTCATGCGCCATTGCCGCCTGGCGCGTGCGAAACGTTCCCAGATTTCGCCTGCGTCCCGTTTTCGGATTTTTCTTGCGTGAATACAGACGATAGCTGCCGCTTTTCAGCTTGCGAATCATGATTGGCTCCTGGCTAGCGTCTCCCCGCGCTTCGCGTGCGGCTGGCCTTGATCGCTGCATTTCGCCAGGATACGGAACTGCGTTTGCGAGCGGCACCACGCGCCTGTTGCGAGAGAGCACGAGGCGAGGCAGCGCTGCTGCCTTTCTTCTTCAGCACGCCACGCGTTGCGCGCGAACGCTTCGCGGAGGGTTTGCGGCGAGAGTGGCTCTGTCCTTTGCGGTAATCGCGTTCCGCCTTCTCCGTTGTGCTGGCCGATTGGCCCTTGGGAGGTGGAAGGTTCACGCCCGCCCGACGCGCCTTCGAGAGTCCAATGGCAATCGCCTGCTGCGGAGATGCAGCTCCGTGTTTCCCTTCGCGGATATGGTGCATCTCTTCGCGGACGAATTCGCCGGCTTGCGTGCTAGGCGATTTTCCTTCGCGGGCATCTTCGTGGGCGAGTTCCAACGTCTCCTTTTCCGGCATACAGAGTCTCCCAGATAAAAGAGTAGTTCCGATGTGCGCCTGAAGGGATCGAACGATGTCTGTAGAAGAGTACGCTGCTCGCTGTACTTGTAAAGGTCACGTGGTCGACTCGGGTGTCCCGGCTGATTTTAGTTGGCCAGCAGGTTCACTTCATCGAGCCACACCGCGTAGGGCTGCTGCTTGTAGTTGCCATCCATCTGGAATGCGACGTCGATCTCTTCCTGCGTCCAGTTCGGCTGCGCAGTGTAGTAGGTATCGATGTTATAGGTCTGGTCTGCCACGGTGAGGTCGATATAGTGCACCTGGTTTCCGACCCGCTCAAGATGCCAGATCAGGTGAATCCAGGTTTGCGACGGAAAGTGATCGCAGGCCACATCCGTCAGCCGCCATTTCCCTCCGAGGGGATCCCAGATATTCCACTTGTGAGATTGATCGAAGTCGCACTGCGATCCCCAGGTCCAGCGAGTGCCGCCAAATGCCTGATTGACGTCGAATTCCAGGGACTGCGGGGCATCGCCCTCGTCGACATAAAACCACAGATCGTAGGTGAAATGGGAAACGCTGCTGCCGCCGCCGATCGGTGTCCAGTAGAGTTCATTCGAATAGGGATGGGGACCCGCCAACGTAAATTTGGCAGCGGAGCCATCCAAAGAAGGAGTTTCCTGGTGAAGGGTCAGTGTAGATTTCGCCGTTCCCCGGCCGGCGGCGCAGGTGTTGCCGGAACCGATCACCGCGGAGCACGAGATCCAGCTGGGCATGTTTTGGAGGTTCAGGATTCCAGGCTGCTGACCGTTCACATTCAGCTGCATGGAAGATGTGGCGATGTAACCCGCCGTATCCTCCGCAACCACTTCTACCGTGTGCGCGCCGTTGGGCATCCAGATATATTGATTCACCGTGGTGTTCGGCGTGTAGAGCACGGCCAGTCCATCGACGTAAACCCGAACCGTGTATATAGGGTCGGGTGGAGTTGCAACCGCAGAAATCGGTACCGGAGAACTCACCGTGGCACCGTTTCCAGGACTCGTGATCGACAACGGAAATCCGCACAGCGCGGCCGGCGGCGGCTCCATCGCCGGAGGAACGATGGTGAGGTTCGCAGGAGGCGTGGGCGTGACGGGACAATCGGCCACATTTCGGGGCAGGCCGGAGCATCCCCAATACGCCGCGATCACGCAGCCGAGCGCAATCAGAGGGATAATGAGAATCGTTCGTTTCTGATTGGCAATTGTTACTACGCCTCGCATTTCAACCCTCTCCGATGCAATCCGCTGTATTTCTGACCCCGCATCCGAGAGCGGTCGGGAACGCAGTCACAACTTACCAAATTTACGTCGAGGAGATGTCCTTCCCTTCTCCTCATCCGCGCGAACTTTAGTACGCGGTCAAGTTCACTTGATCGAGCCAGACGTTATAGGGCACGCCGTTTCCGTTCAAATCCATCTGAAACGCGTTATCTATTTCCTCCAGAGTCCAACCTTGTTGGTTGGGATAGTACGTGTCAATGTTGTAAGTCTGATCCCCTACGGTCAAGCTGATGTAATGCACCTGGTTTCCCACGCGCTCGACATTCCAGACCAGATGGATCCATGTGTTCGCGGGAAAAGGCTTGCAGGGAACGGTGGTCGGTTTCCAGCCGGTAACATCGTTCCAGATGTCCCAGAAGCCGGAACCGTCGAAGCTGCACTCCGAACCCCAGACCCAGCGCTGGCCGCCGAAGGTCTGATTGACATCGAATTCGAGAGCTTGCGGAGCGTTGGGATTGTCGACATAGAAATAGAGATCGTAAACAAAATGGCTGACGTTGTCGCCGCCGGCCACCGGATTGAAATAGAGCATATTGCAATAGTGCGGACAATCGTTGGAAGAGACCGGCGCCATGCTGAATTTCGCAGAACTGCCGTCCATCGCGGGGGACGAGACGTTCTGCGTCATCGTCGAGTTCGGCGTGCCGCCACCCGCCGCGCAGATCTGTCCATCGCGGCCGGAGCCGGTTGGAAATAGCGCACCGCAGGATTGCCACCCCGGTAGGTTCTGAATGCTGCTGATGACTGTCTGACCGTTGGTCGATGTGGCCTGCCCCGATACCGTGATCTGCAGCGGCGTGGCGGAAATGTATCCTTGGCGGTCTTCCGCCATTACTGTGAGTGTATGCGCGCCCGATGAAAGAAATATTTGCGTGTTAATCGAGCTATCGAACGTGTAGTACACCGCCAATTGATCAACATAGACCCGCATGAAAAAGATAGGGTTCTTAGGAGTTGCATTGGCGACCACATTCACGGGGGAAGTGACCGTAGTATTTGTCAGCGGGCTGGCGACGCTGAGTGGAAAATCATTGGAACCGGCCTTCCAGGGCGCTGTGTTCTCGTCTTCCGCCGGCGGCGCAGGAAATTGGCTTTTTGGCGTCCATGTGATGGACTCCGGCGGAATCGACGGATAATTCGGCTGCGGCGGCGCCGACGGCGGCGGGCTCGTATTTTTGCTTTTGTCGGTGCTGGTTCCACAAGCCGTGGACAATACAAAGACGGCAGCAACAAAAGTTACGGGGAGGACTAAAAACACACGTTTCAAAGCGTTGCGGCGGATGGTAAGTACACTCATAGTCGTTCAAACCTCAACGTCGAAAGGCCAGCGGCTACAAGCGGAGGGGAAGCCCGGGCTGTCGCAATGAAATCGATCAGCTTAAGGCTGACGATCTAATTTAGAAAGACCTTTGTCGATCAAACAATACGGGTACCACCTTATCCGGTGTGGGGTATTCCCTGAATTGCAGCATTTGTAAGAACTTACATGCGGCATAGGAAATGTAAAAAGTTTGTTTCCTAGTCCCCGTAACCCAATTGCTCGACGTGCATGAGCATGTCCCCGGTGTCGGAATACACGCGGAATGCATCGGCCTGTTCGAGTTTCTTCCTGACCATAGCCGCCGGATAACAGAGCCACTCCCAACGCATGGCTCCTCGGGAGGAAGCGAGGCGAGGAGCATAGCTCTCGATTCGCCTGCCGGAACATGGGCGGCAGGTTTGCGACCGGTTGTCCACGGGAGGAGTTATTGGCGATTGGAGGGAGCCCGACATTTTTCGTGTGGCGCCGGTCGCGCAACACAACTCGTATTCCGACGTTTACCAGTTTGTACAGAAGTTCCTGGCGGCGCTCCAGGAGTCCGGAACTAGAGTGTTTGCAAGCCTATTTTGATTACCTCAGTAACACTCTTTGCCAAACGATCAAACATACAATCCGTGGTGTGGGGAGGACTCCGCTCCAGAGCGGCCGGTGCTGGGCATTTGCCATTGGTGCACTCGTGTGCGTACACGTTGTGCTCTCGCTTGTGGTGCCGCGCAGCTTTGTGCTGACTGCGTTCGGCGATATTCTTCAAAACATCATTCTGCTCGCCGCGACGATTGCATTTCTTTCCAACGTCCGCAGTGGTTCGTCGAAATCAAGATTGTTCTGGGGCCTGATGGGCCTGGGGATGGCGATGTGGCTGGCGGCCCAGGCCATGTGGACCTATTTCGAGGTGTACCTGCGGCAGGAAGGGCCGAATCCCTTTGTTGGCGATGTGGTGCTCTTTTTGCACATCGTGCCCATGATGGCGGCGGTGGTGATTCAACCGCATGTGCAGCAGGATGATCGCGCGATTCGTGTGAGCATGCTCGACTTCGCGTTGCTGCTGACCTGGTGGCTGTTCCTGTATCTATTTGTGGTCATTCCCTGGCAATACGTTCACCTATCGGTCGAGGTGTACGGCCGCAGTTTCGATCTGTTGTACGTTTGCGAAAAGATGGTGCTCGCGGGCGGTCTGCTGCTGGTTTGGTGGCGCACCCGCAGTCGATGGCGGAGCATTTACTTCGAGTTGTTTGCCGCGACAGTGCTCTACTGTGTGGCCTCTCTGATCGCCAGCGAAGCCATCGATTTGCATTTGTATTACACGGGTAGCCTGTTCGATGTGCCTCTGGACGCTTCCATGATGTGGTTTGTGAGAATAGGGCTCATGGCCGGGACCGTCGAGCAGGAGCATAGTTCCTCCGACGTATTTGACCGTGGCGTCGGAATCTGGAAGGCACGACTGGCCATGGCTGCAGTGTTCATTACGCCGCTGATGATAGCGTGGGCACAATTCGGCGGGAATGCGCCCCGGCGCGTGCGCACCTACCGGCTGCTTCTGACCGTCCTGGTGATGCTGGTCATGGGCGCGCTGGTCTTCCTCAGACAGCATTGGCTGGATCGGGAATTGCTGAACCTGCTGCGTCTGTCGCGGTCCAATCTTGACGAAATGTCACGGCTGAAGGACGACCTGGAAAATAAAGAGCAATCTCTGCGCTGGCACAGTCTGGAACTTCAGCGTAAGAACATGGAACTGCAGGAAATTTCGTTCACCGATTCCCTTACCGGCGTCTGGAACCGGCGTTATATGGAGGAGATTTTGAGCGCGGAAGCCGGGCAGGTGCTGCGGAATTATCAGCGCGCGCGCGGCAGTGGCATCCGCAAGATGGATCATCGCGACCTGGTCTTCATCATGGTCGATGTCGATTTCTTCAAAGAGGTGAACGACGTGCACGGCCACCCGGCCGGCGATCGCCTGCTGCAACTGGTCGCGCAGCGCCTGGCAACGGTGGTGCGCAAGTCAGATGTTCTGGTGCGCTGGGGCGGAGAAGAGTTCCTGATCATGAACCGTTCCACGGATCCGTCGGGTACTTCCGCGTTCTGCGCCCGAATTTTGGAAGTGATGGCGGCGGAAGCATTCGACCTTGGCCATGGAATCACAGTGCGCAAGACTTGCTCCGTCGGCTGGGCAGCTTTTCCATGGTGCCGCCGCACGTATGAGGCAATTTGCGCGGAAGAATCGATCGCGCTGGCGGATGCGGCGCTGTATCGGGCCAAGGCTTTCGGTAGAAATCAAGGCATCGGCATCATGCCCACGGAGGCCGCCGGCAAAGATCCCGACGCGATCTCAATGTTGACCGTTCGCGAAGGGAACGCACCCTTCGCGCAGCTGATCAAGACCGCGTGTCCGAGAACCGAAGCTGCTCTTCGGCTGGGCGCGGCCGCAGCCAGCGAAAAACGCTAGATCTCACCCTGATCTACATTCGCGAATTCCCGACCCTTGACCGCATTCTGCCGGTTGAATAGAGTGAAAGCCGGTTCATATGCCATCCGAGGCAAAATCCCTAATGACTGTGAAAACTCATTCGCGCAAGGCTGGCCTTCGCCAAAAGGCACAATTGATGTCCGCATCGGAAATCGAACGCACGCTGGTGCGGCTGGCTTACGAAATCGTGGAAAAGAATGGCGGCGTGCAGGATTTAGGGCTGGTGGGGATCCGTCGCCGCGGCGTACCACTGGCCGAGCGGCTGGGCAAGATCATTACGCGCATCGAGAGTGCGAAAGTCCCCGTTGGCACTCTGGACATTACCTTTTATCGCGATGATCTCTCGACGCTCGGCCCCAAGCCGGTCGTGCAGGAAAAAGAGATTGGATTCGAGATCGAAGACAAAAACATTGTTCTGGTCGATGACGTTCTCTTCACTGGACGCACCACGCGGGCTGCGCTCGATGCGCTTTTCTCGCATGGACGCCCGAGGCGCGTGCAACTCTGTGTCCTGATCGATCGCGGACACCGCGAGATTCCCGTCGAAGCGACATTCGTGGGAAGACACGTGCAGACCACGATGAGTGAGGTCATCGAAGTAAAGCTGACCGAAATCGATGAGGCGGAGAAAGTATTGCTGATGGAGAAGTAGAGGGGTCTCAAGAAAGCAAGGACGGTGGGGTTGTCCCACCGTCCTTGTGTTTTTGCGGCGGAATATCTAACCAACTCGGGCGCAGACCGCTTTCGTTTGCGTGTAGTTGTTCAGCACTTCGTGGCCCATCTCGCGTCCCCATCCGGACTGCTTGTAGCCTCCGAAAGGCAGCGCCGCGTCGAAGATGTTGTAGCAGTTGATCCAGACGGTTCCGGCGCGAAGTTGTGCAGCTATCCGGTGTGCCTTGCCGATGTCGCGCGTCCACACGGCAGCCGCCAAGCCGTAGGTGCTGTCATTGGCGCGCGGCAGAATTTCTTCAGGATCGGTGAACGGCATCGCCGTGACCACGGGCCCGAAGATTTCTTCCTGCACGACCTTCATGTTTTCGTTCGTGTCCACCAGCACCGTCGGTTCGACGAAGTACCCCCGCTCACCAGTCTTGTGTCCGCCAGCAACGGCCTTCGCGCCCTCTGAGAATCCGGACTCCAGGTATCCACAGACGCGGTTGAACTGCTCTTCGGAGACAAGCGGACCCATTTGCGTCTCGGGCTCGAGGCCGGAGCCGACTTTAATTTTCTTCGCCTGCTCGGCGACGCCCTCGATCACGCGATCGTAGATCGATTTTTCGACATACAACCGCGAGCCGGCGCAGCAGCACTGGCCATGGTTGAAGAAGATTGCGCTGGCGGAGCCGGGAATGGCAACGTCGAGATCAGCGTCTTTGAAGACGACGTTGGGCGATTTCCCGCCCAGTTCGAGTGAAACTTTCTTCAAGTTGCCGGTGGCAGCATGAACGATCAGCTTGCCGACTTCGGTCGATCCAGTGAATGCGACTTTGTCGACATCGGGATGAGCAGCGAGCGCGGCCCCGGCCGTTTCGCCATATCCGGGGACGATATTGACCACGCCCTCGGGATATCCGGCCTCCATGATCAACTCGCCCAGACGCAGCGCGGAGAGCGGCGTTTGTTCGGCCGGCTTGAGCACGACCGTGCAGCCCGTCGCGAGCGCCGGTCCCAGTTTCCAGGCCGCCATCAGCAGCGGGAAGTTCCAGGGAATGATTTGGCCAACGACGCCGACAGGTTCGCGCAACGTATACGCAAGATACTGCGCGCCCGGGGTGTACGGAACAGAGAGCGGGATTGTGTTGCCTTCGAGCTTGGTGGCCCATCCCGCCATGTAGCGGAAGAGATCGACGGCCAGTGGGACGTCGGCAGCTTTGGCAATGGCCAGCGGCTTGCCGTTGTCAAGACTTTCCAGATATCCGAATTCTTCGGTGTGTTGTTCGAGCAAGTCGGAAAGCTTCCACATCAGGCGGCTGCGTTCGGCGGCCGTGATCTTGCGCCAGGGCCCGTTCTCGAAGGCATTGCGGGCGGCTTTCACCGCGACGTCAATATCGGCGCGGTCGCCTTCCGCGACCCGAGCTAGAACCTCGCCCGTCGCCGGATTGTAAGTGGGGAATGTCTTGCCGGAGATGGCGTCAACCCATTTTCCGTTGATCAACATCTTGCGCGGGGTTTCGATGAACTTGGCAACTTGCGGATGGATTTGCGGCGTAACTGCGATGCCCATAGGTCCTCCTTGGTCAACTTGGACTTGAGAGAGAATAAAGCCGGGCGAAAACGAAGATTGGCGCTATCGTAGTCCTGCTGCGAAGGAAAAAGCAATGGCGAGCGCGAGGGAACGGAGGTGCAACAAGTTTGTACCTTGCGGACAGCCTCCGCTGTCAGTGGCGTCATCCTGAGCGGAGCTGCCGTTAAGGCGGAGCGAAGGATCTCCCTATAAAACGAAATCAGTGTAGCGGGAGATCCCTCGTCCCGCTGGTAGGTACGCGGGCCTTCGGGATGACACCCGCCGAAATACTCACTCGCCGTAAGGGACCCAGATATTCTTCACTTGAGTGGCGTGCTCGAGGAACCATCTTCCTTGGGCGATTTTCGGATCGAACCAGTCGATGGCGCGCCCCTCGTTGGTCCAGACCTGCTTCAGGTTTCCTACCGACATGGCTTTGGCAGCGGCCACGGTCGCATTATCTCCGTAGCTCCAGATTGCGTCCACGTCGTCGTGCTCGGCGAGGGTCTTCAACAATTGCGAAACGTACCCGGTGACAATGTTGATCGCGCCCCCCACAAGATCGCTGGTGTCGAAAAGCTGATACAGATCGCCGGTGATCAGCGGATATCTTTCCGAAGGAACCGCAACGACCGTGTTCCCCACCGCGAGTAGCGGAAGGACCAGTGACAGGAAACCCAGCAAAGGCGCTTCCGAGGGGCAGACCACGCCCACGGTTCCGATCGGTTCGTTCATCGCGATCGCAATATTGCGGAACGGTGGATTGTGCACCGCGCCGTCAAACTTATCCGCCCACGCGGCGTAAGAAAAGATGCGCTGGATGCCGAGTTCGACTTCCATTGCAGCTTGGCTCTCGCCGACCGCGGCAGCGAGACGCTGAGCAACTTCCTGTTTCCGTTGGGAAAGATTCTCGGCGCAGTAATAGAGAACCTGCGCGCGGTTGTGCGCCGAGGCCCTGGCCCAGCTCTCGGCTTTGTGCGCAGCCTCGACGGCGTTGCGAATATCCTTGCGATTGCCAAGAGGAGCTTCGCCGAGCAAGATTCCATCAGCCGAGCGAACTTCCATGCTGTAGCCAGAGTCGGGCCGCGCCTGCTTCCCACCGATGTAGAGCTTTACCGTGCGGTCGATCGTGGAAGCAGCGGGCTCGGGAAACTCATCCAAACGGGGTGCCCCACTTTTCGCTGCCGTTGCGAGAAGTGGGCTGGTCGACGGCTGAAGTTTCGGCGCATGCTTGAACCACTTCGGCTCAATGTACTCGCGCAAGCCTTCGCGGCCGCCTTCGCGTCCGTAG
>Ga0335077_10007669_pt1 | contig 13357 bp, 14 predicted proteins | sample Lox_Sample_31_FD_207151 | JGI IMG/M metagenome (GOLD analysis project Ga0335077, IMG submission 207151) | Soil microbial communities from Loxahatchee National Wildlife Refuge, Florida, United States - Lox_Sample_3.1 | ecosystem: Environmental > Terrestrial > Soil > Wetlands | place: USA... | reverse complement strand
TCGGCGGTGTTGACCTTGCCGTTGTCCATCGTGATGCGCAGCACCTTCGGGTGCGGCGTATCGAATTTGAGCCTCGTATAGCCGGGGTAGCGGGCGCTCATCTCATCACCCATTGCGTGCAGCCGTTCTGGTCGTCCCGCCGCTGAGCGTTCAGGAATGTGGCGCAGATTGATCGATTTTTGCAAAGGAATTTTAATGAGACGCCTTCCAGCATGCGGCGATGGTTCGCATAGTGGTCACCGCCTTGGCCGCTCTTGCGGTCTTTGATCTGTATTTCCAGAACGGCATCTACACCAATGCCGCGCTCACCGTCGCTGTCGCCGCGGTCCATCGTCTGGTCACCGGATATTGAACGTCGCCGCCGCAGGCGCGTCAGTGAAATTCGCGGGCTTTGCGGGCCGCGCCGCCGAGCGATGAGGTGAGCCGGCCCATCAGCAGCCGCAGCTCGAACTCGCGGAATTCGGTGAAGATGCCATTGATCCAGGCATGAACCTCGGTCGGTCCGCCCGGTTGCTGGTTCATGTGGGCGGCAAACGAGAAGCTCGGGCGGTCGATCACGCCGCGCACGATCGGCGACAGGCGCGGAATGCGGATCACACCGCATTCCGGCCGGGTCGGCGGGAAATCCTCCTTGGCGAACATGAGCGAGACCGATTCGTTGTACACCGGCACGAAATTGATCGCCGGCATGCGCCGCCGCAGCTCGGCATAGATCGTCGCGGTGGCCGCAGCCGGGTCGGTCACGTAGAGCACGATCGGCTCGATCAGGCGGCGCCGCGCTTCCTGCACGAAGTCGATCTCCGCCATGACCGCAAAGAACTGTTCGAACGGGCCATAACCCAGATCGATGACTTTCGTGCTTGCGTGGTCCGCGATCAGCCGGTCAAACAGCGCCATCTGGCCGCGGGTTTCGGCGATATCGACCGGCCAGACCAGGCGGGGGAAGCGTGCCGCCAACACCGGCTCGCGCGGCTGCAGATCGTAACCCACCAGCGGCCGGCCGCTGGCGCAAAAATATTCGATCAACAGCCGAGCGAGGAGCGTTTTGCCGACCCGCGGGCGCGGCGAGGCGACGATGTAGAGGGGAGCGGGCTGCGTCATCGCGGCCGTCGGTGTTTGACTTGCGCGATAGCGTCCGCCGCGCCGGGTGGCAGCCGCCTCGCGAGGATGATCGTCGCGACTTAGGAGCGCACGATCGACTTAGGAGCGCACGATCTGGACGCGCGCGCCGCTGCCGCCGCTTGCGGCCGGCGTGGTGGCCACGAGGTCGTTGAGCTTGATGCGATCGTACTCCGCCCAGACGTTGCCGAGCCAATGGCGCACATAGCCGCGCAGCACGAAGGAATAGTTGGCCGCTTCGCCTTTCGGGCCCTTGTTGGCGACAAAGGTCAGAAATGGGACCGACGCGAGCTCCACCTGCTCGAACGCCATCTCGTTGAGCTTGGGGATGGTGATCTCGACAGAGCCCTTCTGCTTCTTGAAATAGGACGAGTGCGTCGCCTGGTCCCACTCGAAGAAGCTGGTGTTGTTGATGAAGTTCTTGACCAGGAAATATTCGGCATCGCCGGTGAACGGCGCCGTGTCCTCGATCTCGTTGAGCGAAGCAATCGACGAGCCGAGGATATGAAAGACGACGAAGGTGATCTGCCCCTTCTTCACCGAATCGAGAAAACCGACGTCGCGTAGCGCCCGTAGCGTTGGCGAGAGCAGTCCGGCGCGTACGTCGATGACCGATACGCTCGCTTCCGAGAGCGTATCGAAGATTCGCATCTGGTCGGACACCGAGGTGACGTCGACCACCTCGCTGACGTCGGGATGAAACCGCTTCAGCGTGCCCTTCGGCGACTCCGAATCGAAGGCCCGCGTCGGCACATGATGCGCCGTGAAGTAATCGAGCAGCGTACGGGCAACCGTGGTCTTGCCGACGCCTCCCTTGTCCGCACCCACCACGACCACCGTTGGCTTTGCCATGGTCGATTCCTCGTCCGCGCTGCGCTGGCCCGTTCTCGCTTCGGCGGGCTCGGTATTCCGCCAGAAAATAGCGGCAGAAGCGAAAAGCGTGCGCTTGTTTCCCCGTGAGTTGTTTCTACACATCCCGGCGAGTATTTGGAAGCAGGATGTAGCACGCGTATTTGCTGGCGCCCGGTGGGGATTGTGGCGCCATTGCGGCTGGCAGGCGCGCCCGCCATTCCCGAGCCGGCCGAAATCCAGATGAGATTGCGCCTTTGCGGGAGAGATCTGCCGGACCGCCGGAACGCGCGGCGGACGGCTCAGCCGCGATGCGGCCCCCAGGGGCCGGAGTCCGTGGAACCGTCGACGTCGGCCGATCCGCGCGACCGCGGCAACGGTTGCGTGCTGCCGGCGTCGCCGGTGCCGTTCTCTTCGGCCGATCCCCAGGGGTCGTCAGCCGGCGCCTGCTCGCGCGCGGCAGTGTCGTCTTCTTCTCCGGCTTGTGGCGGCAACGCGAGCGGGCCGGGATCGTGGCCGCCGGCGAACTTGACCAAAGCAGCGACCCGACTGTCGACCGACGGGTGGGTGTCGAACAACTCGCCGAAGCCTTCGCGCGGGTTGTCGACGCACATTTCCATCACCGCCGAGGTCGCCCCCGGCAGTTCGCCGCGGCCCTCGATCTTGCGCAGCGCCGAAATCATCGCGTCCGGGTTCTTGGTGAGCTCGACCGAGCCAGCATCGGCGAGGAATTCGCGCGAGCGCGACAAGGCCAGACGGATGATGAACGACAGCAGATAGGCGACGACGATGAGCGCAATGGCGACCACCAGGGCGAGGCCGGCGCCGCCGCGGCGGTCGTCCGAGGAGCGTCCGCCGCGGAAGCCGAAGCCATTGTAGAACCAGAGCCGAAAGAAAAGCTCCGCGAAAAACGAGATCGCCCCGGCGATGATGACGGCGATGACCATCATGCGCACATCGCCATTGCGGATATGGGTCAGCTCGTGGCCGAGCACCGATTCCACTTCGGCATCGTTGAGCCGGTCGAGCAGGCCGGAGGTGACCGTGATCGCATATTGCCTCTGGCTCATGCCGGTGGCGAAGGCGTTGAGCGCCGCGCTCTCCATCAGCTTGAGCCTTGGCATGGTGATGCCGCGGGAAACGCAGAGATTTTCCAAGAGGTTGTAAAGCCGCGGCGCATCGGCGCGGCTCACCTCCTGCCCGCCGGTCAACGCGTCGATCATGCTCTGATGGAAGAAATAGGCGATGGCGATCCACAGCGCCGTGCCTGCCGTCGCCAGCGGCGCAGCGCTGACGAGATCATTCCACGCCTGCCGCATCAGCGTGTCGAGATCGGCGTCGATCGACAGCGCCTCCGCGGTCAGCGCGCCGGCGTAGACGAGGACATAGACGAGAAAGAAGAGCGCGATAAGCAGCGCCGCCGACCGGCGCCGGTTCGACTGGATGTGGCTGTAGAGACCGTAAGCGGCCATGGCCTAGTCACTGGTCCAATGACCGGGACGGGGCGTCATTGCGAGCGGAGCCATGCAGCATCGCCTGCGAGCTGGATTGTCGCTGCCCGTCCCGCAATCACGGCAACACCGGGCAGCCTTCAGAACTTCACCTGCGGCGCCTCGCCCAAGGTCTTGCGCTCCTCGCCGAGATCAAAATAGTCCTTCGGCGCAAAGCCCAAGGCCGAGGCAAACAGGGCGGCCGGGAATCGCTGCACGCCCGTATTGTATTCCTGCACCGCATTGTTGAAGAAGCGCCGCGCCGCCGCGATCTTGTTTTCGATATCGGTCAGCTCGGCCTGCAACTGCTGGAAATTGGCATTGGCCTTGAGATCGGGGTAGGCCTCGGCGAGGGCGAACAGCTGCCGCAACGCGCCGGACAGCACATTCTCCGCCGCCGCCTTCTGCTCTGGACCTTGGGCGGCGACCGCCGCGTTGCGCGCCTTAATGACTTCCTCCAGCGTGCCGCGCTCGTGCGCGGCGTAACCCTTCACCGTCTCCACCAGGTTGGGGATGAGATCGTGCCGCTGCCGCAATTGCACGTCCACGTCGGCGAAGGCCTGGTTGACGCGCTGGCGCATGGAGACGAGGCCGTTGTAGATCGCGATCACCCACAAGACCAAAACCACGACGACGACGAGGACGATCAGTGTCGAGGTGCTCATCGATTGAATCCTCCGCATCCTGACGGAAAGCGACGACGCCAATCCAGCCGCGTGACAAAACACGGGCGAGGGGCCGCCCCGCCGCCGGCTGCATTACGCCGCGCCTTAGATAGGGTGGTTAACCGGTCCCGTTAAGGTTAGATGCTGTTGGTTATCGCGCCGCCGGTGCTTGTCGTCTAGGGAATCGGGAGGACAAGTCAGGAAGCGTCATGGCCAGTCATGATCTCGGCGTCGTCTCGGCGGGTAGCGCGGCCGAGGCTGCGGCTTTGGCCGAGGCGCATGCCTTCAGGCCTTTGCGCCGCGCCGCCGACGCGCCGGCCGATGATGCCGGCTCGCTTCCGCCGGGCGAACCCGACCAGCTCGCTCGTGACATCGCGGCAATCGAACGCGCGGCTGCGGTGTTGCGCAAGGCCGAACCGGCGCTCGAATCCTGGTCGAATCCGCCGCAGCGAGCCGGTGGCAAGCCGCGACCGGTGTGGCTCCTGATCGGCGTATTGTGGGTGTCGACCGCGCTGGTGACCGTCGGCGCCGCCGACGCCATCGCGGCGCTGGTCGGCTAGCGCCGCGCGGGCGCGGCTCAGCCGGCTTAGGCGGCCTGCACGTCGGCGAGGAAGCGGCGCACTTCGGTCTGTAGATTTTCGGCCTCGGTTGCGAGCGCGTCGGCGAGCGCCTTGACATCGGCGGCGGTCGAGCGCGCGCCGGTGCTTGCGCCCGCGACCCGGCTGATGGCGCTGGCGCCGCTGCGCGCCTCGGAGGAAGCGCGGTTGACGCCTTCGGCGATCGAGATCACCGCGTTGTTCTGCTCCTCGACCGTCGCCGCGACCGCGGCGGCAATCTCCGACATGTCATCGATGATCGTGGAAACCTGCTCGATTGCCTGCGCCGCGTCCGCGGTCGCCGACTGGATCGCGCCGATCTGGGCGGCGACGTCCTCGGTCGCGCGCGCCGTCTGCGCAGCCAGCGATTTGACCTCGGAGGCGACGACGGCAAAGCCGCGGCCGGCCTCGCCGGCGCGCGCCGCCTCGATCGTAGCATTGAGCGCCAACAGATTGGTCTGTCCGGCAATCGCCTGGATCAGGCCGATCACCTCGCCGATCCGGTTGGCGGCCTTGCCGAGCTCGGACATGGTGTTGACCGTGCGCCGCGATTCGGAGACCGCGCGGCTTGCCACCTCGGTCGATTTCGTCGCCTGAGTGGCGATTTCGCCGATCGAAGCCGCGAGCTCCTCGATCGAACTCGCGACCGTGGTGACGTTGACCGAGGCGGCGCCGACGCTGTTCTCGGCGTCGTGCGCCTCGGAGGAGACTGCGTCGGCGGCTGCGTTGAGCCCGGTCGAGGCGTTCTCCAGCCGCTCGGCCGACTCGCGCAGCCGGCCCAATGCCTGCTCGACCGAGGCGCGGAATTGCCGGATCATGGCGGCGACGGCCTCACCGCGCTGCTCGCGCGTTGCGTTCGCCTTGGTCTCGACCGCCGCGAGCCGCCCGCGCTCGATCATGGTGTCGCGGAAGACCACCACCGTGCGCGCCATGGCGCCGAGCTCGTCATGCGCCTCGGTCTCGGGAATGTCGGCTCCGGTGTCGCCGCTGGCGAGCCGCTTCATCACCGCGGCAAGCTCGTTCAGCGGCTGGGTGATGCTGCGCCCGATCCGCCAGCTCAAACCGATGCCGATGAGCGCCGCGGCACAGCCCATCGATAAAATGAAATTCCGGATCTGGGATCGCGACGCAGCGAGCGCGGTGGCGGCCTCATTAGCGTTCCATTGCGCCGTCTCGACGATGCGATCTGCTTCGGGCGCGGCGCGCGCAGCGTCGCGGATGACCAGCGCCAGGAGCGGCTCGATCTTGTTTGTCGCCGCGACCCATTGCGCGAATGCGCCGCCATAGTCCTGCACCTTGCCGTTCAACCGCTGCTTCATCGCGGGGGCGCCGTCGACCGAATCAAACAGGGCATTGAAGTGCCTGATCTCCTCGAGGAAGCGGCGTTCGGCGGCCGGCGTATGGGTGAGGCGGTACTCGATCTCGTCGCGGCGCATGCTCAGGAGCGAGCCCAGGAGCTTGCCGACGTCGACCTGGGCAACCCAGGACAGGTCTTGGTTGATGATCGTCTCGACCGCGCTGCTTGTGGCGCCGAGGACGGCGGTCAGGCCCTCGGTTTCCTTGAAGCCGAGCGCTCGCTGCTGGCGCACCGCGGCGGCAAAGCGCGTGCCCAGGTCCTGCAACGTGAAGCGCAATGCCGGGATCGATTCCTGCCCGGCCGAGCCGAGGGTGGTCTCGATACGCTCAAGACTTTGCAGGCCGAGTTCCTGCCCCTGGGTAAACTCGCGCACCTGCTCGTCCGCGGGATGGACGACGAATTGCGTGGTCGCAAGGCGCATCATCAGGAGCCCGGCCTTGAGATCGCGGCTCGCATTGGCAAGCTCGGTATCGCGACGAACGCTCACGAAAGCGTGGCCGACCTCCTGATCCCCGATCAGGAAAGCGCCACCGATGGCCAACAAGGCGATCAGCGGGATGACTCCGAGCGCAATGATGCGAGCGCGAACGGAAAGCCGTGAAAATACCTGCGCGAAGGGCATTGGCTGGCCGGCGGGTCCCGCGACTGAAAAACTTGCCGAGAAAATCCGCGTCACCACATCGTAAAATGGTTAAGATTTGACAAGAATCGTCGAGCCGGAACGGCTTTTTGTTGCACTGCACCGGCAAGGCCGGTAGGGCAACCGGCAGCTATCCGCTTGAAGTAGCGAGTCTCCGCATGCCGCTTGCCGTATCCTCCGTTGCCGGCAATCACGAATTGCTGACCGCATTGCGCCAGGCGGTGGACGCCTGCGAAGCGTTGTTCGCAGACGCGCGCCGCGCGGTGGCGGAGCGGGTCACGGTCGACGGAGCGCCGCTTGCCCGCGTCTTCGACCGCGAGCAGCGCGCGACGCACGGATTGGCTTGGCTGGCGACCTATGTGGAGGCGATCCGCCGGCTCGCGGCCTACGCCGAGCGCCTGGCGGAGGCCGGCGGGCTCGGCGAAGTCGAAGAGCTGATCGTGCGCATCGGCGCCGGGGAATACCTGGCGCAGATCCTCGGCGGCATACCGATGAGTCAGGGCGAGATCGTGCGTCTCGCAGATCTCGGCCTGAACGCGAGCGCGGTGGCCGCACGGGTTACGCCCGGCCTCGAGCACCTGATCGCCACCGGCAACTCGGCGCCGCGCCGCGCCCGGCTGGTCGAGCTGATGCGCCGGCGCAAGGAAGCAACCGTTGGCGCCTGCGGCCTCGACGAAACCCTCGATTCGATCCGCGAGGAAATGCGCAAGTTCGCCGACGACAGGGTCGTGCCCTATGCGCATGAATGGCACCTGCGCAACCACTACATTCCGCTCGAAATCATCGGGCAGATGGCGGACCTCGGCGTGTTCAGCCTCACGATTCCGGAGGACTATGGCGGAATGGGCCTCGGCAAGGAATCGATGTGCGTCGTCTCCGAGGAGCTCTCGCGCGGCTATATCGGCGTCGGCAGCCTCGGCACCCGTTCCGAGATCGCCGCGGAGCTCATTCTCGGCAGCGGCACCGAGGAGCAGAAACGCCAATGGCTGCCGAAGATCGCTTCCGGCGAGGTGTTGCCGACGGCGGTGTTCACCGAGCCCAATACCGGCTCTGATCTCGCCGTGCTGAAGACGCGCGCCGTGCGCTCCGGCGACACCTACAAGGTCTACGGCAACAAGACCTGGATCACGCACCCGGTGCGCGCCGACCTGATGACGCTCTTGGTGCGCACCAATCAAGCCGAGAAAGGCCATCGCGGCCTCTCGATGCTGCTTGCCGAGAAGCCGCGCGGCGACGACGAGAATCCGTTTCCGGCCGCCGGCATGTCCGGCACCGAGATCGAGGTGATCGGCTATCGCGGCATGAAGGAATACGAGATCGCTTTCGACGGCTTCGCCGTGAAGGCGGAGAATCTTTTGGGCGGCGTCGAGGGGCTCGGCTTCAAGCAGCTGATGACCACGTTCGAGGCGGCGCGCGTCCAGACCGCGGCGCGTGCGGTCGGCGTGGCGCAGGCCGCGCTCGAACAAGCGCTTGACTACGCGACGACGCGCGTTCAGTTCGGCGAGCCGATCGCCAATTTCCCGCGTGTCGCCGACAAGCTGGCGATGATGGCCGCCGAGATCATGATCGCGCGCCAGCTCACCTATTATGCGGCGCGGGAGAAGGATTCCGGGCGTCGCTGCGACCTCGAGGCCGGCATGGCCAAGCTCCTGGCGGCGCGCGTCGCCTGGTCGGCGGCCGACAATGCGGTGCAGATCCATGGCGGCAACGGCTTCGCGGTCGAGTTCCCGGTCTCGCGCATCCTCTGCGACGCCCGCATTCTCAACATCTTCGAAGGCGCCGCCGAGATCCAGGCGCAGGTGATCGCGCGGCGCTTGCTGGACGGATCGAACTAATTCGCGCCCGAGCGACACTGGCCTGCGTACGCTCCGACTCCCGGATTTCGCTTAATCCCCTATTCGCGCTACAACACCGACCATGTCCGAGTTTCTATCGCAGGGTCTCGTCCCGGTCGCCATCGGCGCGGTCGCCCTGGTGCTGCTCCTCGGCCTCATCAACATGATGCGTGGCGGCTCCGGCAACACCTCGCAAAAGCTGATGCGGCTGCGCGTGCTCATGCAATTCGTCGCCATCGTGGTCATCATGTTTACGATCTGGGTGATGGCGAAGTAGTCATGGTCGTCCTCAACAAGATCTACACCCGCACCGGCGATGACGGCACGACCGCGCTGGGCACCGGCGAGCGGCGCAAGAAATACGACCTGCGCGTCGCCGCCTACGGCACGCTCGACGAGGTCAACGCGGCGCTCGGCGTCGCGCGGCTGCATACCGGCGCCGATCCGCGGCTCGACGCCGCGCTTTCGCGCGTCCAGAACGATCTCTTCGATGTCGGTGCCGATCTTTGCACGCCCGGCCAGGGCAAGGGGCCGGGCGGCGCGCGGCTCACGGTGACGCAGCAGCAGGTGACCTGGCTCGAAGCCGAGATCGACCGGCTCAATGCCGAGCTGGCGCCGCTTCGATCCTTCGTCCTTCCCGGCGGCGGCGCGGCCTCGGCCTATTTGCACCTCGCCCGGACCGTGTGTCGGCGCGCCGAGCGCCTGATTGCCGAGCTCAAAGACCAGGCGGACGAAAGCGTCACGCCCGAAGTGCTGCAATACGTCAATCGGTTGTCGGATTTCCTGTTCGTCGCCGCCCGCCACGCCAATGACAAGGGCGCGGGCGACGTGCTTTGGAAGCCGGGTCAGAATCGCTGAGCCGGGAAAGCGGGGGAGGACAGAACCCATGGGACGCCTCGACGGCAAGGTCGCGATCATCACCGGCGCGGCAAGCGGCATCGGCCGCGCTAGCTCGATCCTGTTCGCGCGGGAAGGCGCCCGCCTGGTCGTCGTCGACAAGAATGCGGCGGGCGCGGGCGAGACCGCGCAGATGGTCACGAAAAACGGCGGCACCGCGCAGAGCATGGCTGCTGATGCCGGGCGCGAGGATGACGTCAAGGCGTACGTCAATCAGGCGCTCAAGAGCTATGGCGGGCTCGACGTCGTCTACGCCAATGCCGGAATCAGCGGCGGTCTCGTCCCGCTGCTCGAGCAGACCGTCGAGCAGTGGCTGCAGATCCTGCAGACCAATCTGCTCGGTCCGTTTCTGGCGATCAAACACGCCGCTCCGCACATGGCGGAAAAGGGCCGCGGCTCGATCGTGCTCACCGCCTCGGTCGCCGGGTTGCGGGCGAACGCCGGCGGCGCGCCCTACAGCGCCAGCAAGGCCGGCGTCATCAGCCTGGCGCAGACGGCGGCGACCGCGCTTCTGGGCACCGGCGTACGCGTCAATGCGATCTGTCCGGGCCTGATCGAAACCGGCATGACCCAGCCGATCTTCGAGCGGGCGCGCGAACGCGGCACCCAGGACAAGATCGGCCAGCTCAACCCGCTGCAGCGCGCGGGCCAACCCGGGGAAATCGCCGCCATGGCGCTGTTTCTAGCGAGCGACGAGGCGTCCTACGTCAATGGCCACGCCTTTCCGGTCGACGGCGGCCTTTCGAGCACGCTGCCGTTTGTCCGTCCGATCCGTTGACCGCGAGCGCGACGGCCGGTACTTTCCCGCACCGCAGCATCGCCAGTATTCGAAAGAGAACCGGCCGAAAGCAGCCGAAGAAAACCGTATCCAGCCATGAAAATCCTCGTGCCCGTGAAGCGGGCGGTCGACAAGGATGTGAAAATCCGAGTCAAGGGCGACGGCTCCGGCGTCGAGCTGGCGAACGTCAAGATGTCAATGAATCCCTTCGACGAGATCGCCGTCGAAGAGGCGATTCGGCTCAAGGAAGCGGGCAAGGCCACCGAAATCATCGCCGTCTCGGTCGGCCCGGCGCAGGCCGCCGAAACCATTCGCACGGCGCTGGCGATGGGCGCCGACCGCGGCATCCTGGTCAAGGCCGACAGCTATGTCGAGCCGCTCGCGGTGGCGAAGATCCTCAAGGCGGTCGCCGCCGCGGAACAGCCCGGCCTCGTGATCATGGGCAAGCAGGCGATCGACGACGACTGCAACCAGACCGGCCAGATGCTGGCGGCGCTGCTCGGCTGGCCGCAGGGCACCTTCGCCTCGAAGGTCGCGCTCGACGGCGATGCGCTCATGGTCACGCGCGAGGTCGACGGCGGCTTGCAGACGGTGAAGCTCAAAACGCCGGCGATCGTGACCACCGATCTGCGCCTCAACGAGCCGCGCTATGCCTCGCTCCCCAACATCATGAAGGCAAAGAAGAAGCCGATCGATGAGAAGACCGCCGCCGACTACGGCGTCGACATCAAGCCGCGGCTCGAGGTGGTCAAGACCGCCGAGCCGCCGGTGCGCAAAGCCGGCGTCAAGGTGAAGAGCGTGGCCGAGCTTGTCGACAAGCTCAAGAACGAAGCGGGGGCGATCTGAAAGATGCCGACGCTTCTTCTCGCTGAGCATGACAACAAATCGCTCAAGGACGCGACCAACAAGGCTCTGACTGCGGCCAAGGCGCTTGGCGCCGAGGTGCATGTCCTCGTCGCCGGCCAACAATGCAAGGCGGTGGCCGACGCCGCGGCCAAGCTCGACGGTGTGAAGAAGGTGCTGCTGGCCGACGCCGCGCCCTACCAGCATATGCTGGCGGAGCCGACCGCGGCGCTGATCGTCTCGCTGGCGCAGCCTTACGAAACCATCATGGCGGCGGCGACCACCAGCGGCAAGAACATCATGCCGCGGGTCGCGGCGCTGCTCGACGTGATGCAGATATCCGATGTCACCAAGGTCGTCGCCGCTGATACGTTCGAGCGGCCGATCTATGCCGGCAACGCCATCCAGACCGTGCGCTCGGGCGATCCCAAGAAAGTGATCACCGTGCGCACTGCGGCGTTCCAGGCGACTGGTGAGGCCGGTACGGCGGCTCCGGTCGAAGCGGCCGCCGCGGCCGCCGATCCCGGCCTTTCCGGCTTTGTCGGCGAGGAGCTGTCCAAGTCGGAACGCCCGGAATTGACCTCGGCCAAGATCATCGTGTCGGGCGGCCGCGCCATGCAGAGCCGCGAGAATTTTACCAAGTATATCGAGCCGCTGGCCGACAAGCTCGGCGCCGGCGTCGGCGCTTCGCGCGCGGCCGTTGATGCCGGTTATGCTCCCAACGACTGGCAGGTCGGGCAGACCGGCAAGGTGGTGGCACCCGAGCTCTATGTCGCGGTCGGTATTTCCGGGGCGATCCAGCATCTGGCCGGCATGAAGGATTCGAAGGTGATTGTCGCCATCAACAAGGATGAGGATGCGCCGATTTTTCAGGTCGCCGATTACGGCCTGGTCGCGGATCTCTATCAGGCGGTTCCCGAACTGACTGAAGCGCTCGGCAAACTCGGGAAGTAAGGTTAAGCACCGGCCGGTAGGGCAAGCTCCGGCCGGTGTGCTATCTTTGAAGGGGATGGGCAGGCGCGATACGCGCGCCGTTCCGGTGGATGATAGGATGACGATGATCAAGAAGGTCGGCGTGATCGGCTCGGGCCAGATGGGCAATGGGATCGCGCATGTGTCGGCGCTGGCCGGGTACGACGTGGTGCTCAATGACGTGTCCGCTGACCGCTTGAAGGCGGCAATGGCGACCATCAACGGCAATCTGACACGGCAGGTCGCCAAGAAGGTCATCGCCGATGATGCGAAAAACCAGGCGCTCGGCCGCATCACGTTGGCCGAGCAGATGGAGGGGCTTGCCGATTGCGACCTCGTGATCGAGAGCGCGGTCGAGAAGGAAGAGATCAAGCGCAAGATCTTTCATGAGGTCTGCGCGATCCTGAAACCGGAAGCGCTGGTTGCCTCAAACACCTCATCGATCTCGATCACCCGGCTTGCCGCGTCGACCGACCGCCCGGAGCGCTTCATCGGGATTCACTTTATGAATCCGGTGCCGCTGATGGAGCTGGTCGAACTGATCCGCGGCATCGCCACCGACGATTCGACGTTCGAAACCGCCAAAGAGTTTGTCGGCCGGCTCGGCAAGCAGGTCGCGGTATCGGAGGATTTCCCGGCTTTCATCGTCAACCGCATCCTGTTGCCGATGATCAACGAGGCGATCTACACGCTCTATGAGGGCGTCGGAAACGTGGAAGCGATCGACGCGGCGATGAAGCTCGGCGCGCATCACCCGATGGGGCCGCTGGAGCTTGCGGACTTCATCGGTCTCGATACCTGTCTGTCGATCATGCAGGTGCTGCACGAGGGGCTCGCCGATTCTAAATACCGGCCGTGTCCGCTCCTAGTGAAATATGTCGAGGCCGGTTGGCTCGGGCGCAAAACCCAGCGCGGCTTTTATGATTATCGCGGCCCCAAGCCGGTGCCGACGCGGTAGAGCCCGCGATCTCCACCTGCCGTTAACCTTCGCCGCCTAGGGTGCCTGCCGGACCCGGGGGTTAAGCGTTATGGATTTGGTGAGCATGGCGGCCAGCATCATGGCCTCCCAAGCCGGTGCGTTCCAGCAGCAGATCGCGACCTCGACGCTGAAACAGAACCTCGACGCCCAGAAATCGGCGGTGCTCACCCTGCTCGGTGCCGGTCAGCAGACGCTTTCGCTCGCCAATGTCGGCGGTGGGATCGGCGGCAATCTCAACATCGCCGCCTAATCGCCCGCAGCAGCTTCAGGCTTCACCGCCGCTGTGATCAGCTTGATCGCATCGTCGCTCGCCCAATCGGCAGGCCCGGCAATGGTC
>Ga0335077_10007668_pt1 | contig 13357 bp, 9 predicted proteins | sample Lox_Sample_31_FD_207151 | JGI IMG/M metagenome (GOLD analysis project Ga0335077, IMG submission 207151) | Soil microbial communities from Loxahatchee National Wildlife Refuge, Florida, United States - Lox_Sample_3.1 | ecosystem: Environmental > Terrestrial > Soil > Wetlands | place: USA: Florida... | reverse complement strand
TTCACGTCCATGCCGTAGCAGACGGGGCAGTTGAACGTCAGGATCAAGTTGCCGTCGTGGTCGAACTTCGAGATGCGCGTCTGCTCGAGCACGTACACGGAGCCCGACGCGTCGTGCACCGCGTTCTGGATCGTCATCGAGCCGAGGTAGCCCGGCGGGTTCGGCGCACGGATCCCGAAGCTGCCCAGATAGGCAGCGCTGCCGATGTCGGCCGCGCGCGCGCGCGAGCCGACGAGCGCGGCGACGGCAAACGAGCACAGCAGCAGCACTCGAGCGGCGCGGCAACCGTTCACGGCGGGCATGATTACTCCGGGAGCAGCAGAAAAATCAACGAATTATCGATGGAGATTTGCCTCATGGCTGCGCGGACCGGCGGGCATACCCCTGCGTCTGCGAAAGCTGCGGCGTCCCTCTGCTCCAGCGACCTCTTCAGCCAGCCGGGACCCGGGCCGCTCCTTCGAGCTGGAGGCCCTCCCACCACCAGATCAGCGTCCTGAAGTCGGGATCGTCCGGCTGACTCCGTTGTGTGGTGTCGTAGCGCAGCTCCGTGTCGAGCCCGCGCAGGCACAGGAGCCTCGGCCTCTCGAGCGTGGCCATGTACTGCAGGATGTGGCGGCCTGGCACAGGGACGAAGCGCACCCGGGGCTGCGCACCGCCGTCGTTTCGCATGAGTGAGCGCTGCAGGTTCGCGCGCACGTCCGAGAGACCGATCGGCTCGGGCCAGTCACCGCCGAGACCGACGACGAGCAAGGGAACTTGCGTCTGCATCGCGTCGAGCTGCAGGCCGTGGCCGAGCATGCCGTCCTCGAACAGCGCCTCGCCGTGGTCGGACGTGAGCACGATCGCCGTGTCCTCCGCGCGGAGCTTCGCCTGCCAGATCTCGAGCAGCTGCTCGATCGCGCGGTCGACGTTGGCGGTCGCGTTCGCGTAGGTGTCGTAGATGCCCTGCGGGTTCTCGGGGACGATCTCGCCCGGCTTGAGGCGCTTCACGTCGAGCAGACCGTCGAGCTCGCGGTGGTCGTACGGGAAGTGCGTGTCCCCGTAGTTCACGTACAGGAGCACCGGCTTGCCGCGCTCGCGTTTGTCGAGGAACTCGGCCGCGTGCAGGTTCACGCGCTTCCACGAGACCATCACACCGCCGTCGGTGTTGAAGGGCGCGAGCGAGAACTGCGGCTCGTCGCGCGCGTCGAAGTGGAAGTCGGTGCGCGACAGCCCGAGCTGGCGGGTCTCTTCGACGCTGGAGGACTCGTCCTCGCCCGAGACCCAGCCCACCGTGTACCCGTTCGCGTGGAAGTCGTCGATCAACGTCGACTGGTCGCGGTACGGGCCGAGCCGGCCGCCGAACAGCTGGCCGCGCGAGCGCGCCGTGTACGGCGAGTTCGCGAACGCGTGATTCGAGAGCGCGCCCTTCGCGACGAGCGTGTCGAGAAACGGCGTGACGGGCTTGCCGCCGAGCTTGCTGCCGATGATTCCCGCGCGCACGCCCTCGAGAAAGATCACGATCACGTTGGGCCGCCGCGCGAACACGGGCTTCTCGACGAACTCGTCGGGCGGCACGCGGAAGTCGCGCGGGTGGTCGCCGGCGAGGCCGTTCTGGTCGATGCCGTCGCCCGGCAGGTCGAGCGCGAACGGGTGGCGCGTGGCGTCGAAGGGCGCCTGGTCGACGAGCGGCGAGAACATGCCGTAGCCGTCGAAGTCGAAGTCGGTCGCGCGCTGGAAGAGCGGCACCAGCGCAGTGCCCGACGCCTTCTTCTCGAGCGCCTCGCAGGCGGCGCCCGCGTGCGCGCACGCGTGCGACAGGATTCCCGCTGCGACGCCCGAGGTGAAGAGGAATGCGACTGCGACGGCGGCGAGCGCCGGCGCGGCGAAGCCGTCGAGCTCCCCAGCTCCGTTGCGCGTGTGCCGCAGCGAGCGGATCGCAACCGCCGCCGACACGAGACCCGCGCCGACGGTCGCCGCGACGGGCATGACCTGCGCCTGCGCCTGCTCGAACCACTCGACCGGCGACCCGCCCGAGAGCGCGAGCCACAGATCGGGATCGGTCATCTGGCCCAGGTAGCGCGACAGGTGGTAGCGCACGTACAGGAACGCGAGCGGCGGGGCCAGCCCGAACACGCCCGCAGCGAGGAGCCGCTGCGCGCCCACCAGCCGCATGAGCCGCACGAGCGGCAACGTCACCAGCCAGATCAACAGCACGAGCGTCGCGTCGAGCTCGAGCGACTGCAGCAGGAAGAGCCCGATGCGCACCGCCCCGCGCGGCGGGTCGACGACGAGGAAGCCGCCGCGGAAGAGCTGCGTGGTGCGGGCAATGAGCGCCGTGTCGACCGCCGTCAGCACGGCCGCGCACGCCAGGAGCAGCGCGATCCACACCGGGGCGATCCGCAGGCGGCGGCTCACGAAAAATGCCACTGTGCCCGCTCCAGCAACCGTCCGAGGGATCCGTGGCCGCTGGGAACTCGCCGAATCACCCCCCGCGGCCGGGGTCGGGCTTCTCGCCCGGCGCCGCAGGCGCACTGCTCGCGATCTGCGCGTTGCTGTGGGGGCTGGCCTGGGCGACGCAGGGCAGCGCCAGCGCGTGGCCGCGCTTCGAGGACGACGCGTACTACTACCTGGCGATCGCGCGCAACGCCGCTGCTGGTCATGGCTTCACCGCCGACGGCCTGTCGCCTACCAATGGATTCCAACCCCTGTGGATGTGGCTGCTCGTGCCGGTCGCGTGGCTGCTGGGCGGCGCGACGGGGCCGCTCCTGTGGACGGTGCACGCGGTCGTCGTGGCGATTTTCGCGGCCACCGGGGGCCTGTTGTACGGGCTGTTGCGCCCGCGTTTCGGGGCGGGGCCGGCGGCGGCGGGCACGGCACTCCTCTTCTGGCCGCCGTTCGCCAACGTGCTGCTCTCGGGGATGGAGTCCGGGCTGGCCGCGTGCCTCGCCGTGGCGCTCGTCCGCGAGCTCCTAGACGGCGGCGTGCTGGAGCCGCGGGACGCCCGGCCGGGGGACCTGCGCACGGGCGTGCTGCTGGGCCTGGTGCTGCTGGCGCGGCTCGATTCGGTGTTCATCGCGGTGGGCCTGGCAGGGTACCTGGCGGTCCGCGAGGCGGTCGCGCACGGGCCGGCGCGCGCCGTGCGAAAGGGGCTCCTCGTGTTCTGGCCGGTCATCGCGCTCTTGGCCCCCTACCTCGCGTGGAACCAGCTCGCCTTCGGCCACCTGGTCCCGATCAGCGGCGTGCTGAAGACGAATCTCGCGGCGCCCGGCTTCACCCCGTGGAACCTCACGCCGTCCTACTGGGGCGTTCTGGCGCTTGTCGCCGCCGCGCTCGCCGCCCCCGAGCCGCTGCGCGCGGGTGCGCGCGTGCGGCCCGTGTTCGGGGCGCTCGCGGTCGGGCTCGGGCTCCAGAGTCTACACACAATGGTGTTCATGCACTGGGCGGTGTTCGGTTGGCACTTCGCGCTGTTCATCCCGGTGGGCGCGCTGGCCGCCGCCGCGGTCGCGCATGCGGCGCGTGCGCGCATGCCGGCCGGCGCGGCGCGCGCGCTCGGGGCGGCGTGTGCCGCGGCGCTCGTCGTGGCGCAGGGTTTCTCGCTCTCGCGGCTGCCGCTCCAGTTCATGGCCGCGTCCGGCGAGGCCGGCCGCTGGGTCGCGGCCAACCTGCCGCCCGACGCGCGGCTCGGCATGAAGGACAGCGGCGCGTTCGGCTTCTTCTCCGAGCGCAGCGTCGTCAACCTGGACGGCGTCGTGAACAGCTTCGCGTACCAGGAGGCGCTGTGCCGCGGCGAGCTCGCAGGGTTCCTGCGCGAGCACCGCGTGTCGTACGTGTGCCAGCACGCGGTGCCGCCCGAGGTCCGGAGCGGCAGCTACACCGCGTTCGTGCAGCGCTACCCCTGTCACCTGCCCGGCGGCGGCGGCAGCGAGCTCGAGCTGCGCCGCGACGGCGAGGTCTACCGTGGCCCGCCCTATCACAACTACTTCGGCGTGGAGGACCGCGTCGTGATCTGGCGGGTGCCGCCCTGAGCTTCTTCCGCAACGCGGCGTCGGTCTTCGCGACGAGCCTGGTGCGCGTGCCGCTGGCGTTCGCGACGCAGATCGTGCTGGCGCGCTGGCTCACGGTCTCGGACCGCGGCTTCTACGCGATTCTCACCACGTTCTCGGCGATCGTATTCCTGGGGACGCAGCTCGGCTGGGGCGACGCGGTCATCTACCGCACGCGACGCGAAAATGTGTCGCCCCGGCGTGCGCTCTCCACGGGAGTGCTCGGCAACGGCGCGTTCGCGCTCGCCGTGGCGCTGGCGTGCTGGCTGTTCCGCTCGCCGCTCTCGCGCGCGTTCCTCGGCGACGTGTCGGCGCGCGCGTTCCTGCTCGCCGCGGCGACGGCGCCGCTGCTCGCCGTCGGCGACCTGTTGTGCGGCGTCGCGCGCACGCTCGACCGCTTCGACCTGCACAACCAGTACGGCATCTATCAATCGCTGGGGATCCTCGCCGGCCTGGTCGGCGCGCTCGTGTTCGGCGGCGGCGCGCTCGACGCGGCGCTCGCCGTGAACCTGGCCGTGCAGGCCGCGCTCGTGCTTTGGCTCGGCGCGGCGCTGGCCGCGTTGGCCGGCTTCGAGTGGCGGATCGACTTCGCCGAAGTGCGCGCGAGCGTCGGCTACGGCAAGAACCTGTACGTGCAGAACCTGCTCATCAACCTGCACGAGCGCGTCGACGTGCTCCTGCTCGCGGCGCTGGGCGTGTCGTCGGTGCAGATCGGCCTGTACGCGGCGGGCGTCGCCGTCGTCACACGCCTGCGTGAGGTGCCCGGCGCGCTCGGCACGGCGCTCCTGCCGCGGCTCGCAGGCGCGACCGAGAGCGAGGCCGCCGAGTTCACTGCGGCCGTGGTGCGCCCGTCACTGCTCGTGATGGGGGCGGCTGCCGCCGTGCTCGCACCCGCGGGCGCCGTCGGCATACCGCTCCTGTTCGGGACCGAGTACGCGCCCGCGATCGCGCCCTTCCTCGTGCTGCTGCCCGGCGTCGCGGCGGTCACCGTGTCGCGCGTGCTCGGCCGCTACTTCGCGGCGGTGAACCGCCAGCGCGCGATCGTCGTGCTGCGCGGCGCCGTGCTGGTGCTGAACGTCGCGTTGAACCTGTGGCTCATCCCGCGCGCCGGCATCGTCGGCGCGGCGCTCGCGAGCCTGGTCTCGTATTCGGCCGAAGCGGCGGCGACCGTCGCGCTGTTCCTCGCGGACACGGGGCGCCGGTTCGGCGACTCGCTCCTGCCGCGCGCCCGCGACTTCGAGGAATCACTCGCGCGCGTGCGCGGCTTCCTGTCGCGCGCCCTGCGTTAGGCCTCGGCTGCCGGCTTCGCGCGCGCGTCGAGCAGCACGCGGATCGAGGCCAGCAGCGCGGCGCGGTCGATCGGCTTCGTCAGGTACGCGTTGCAGCCGGCCTCGAGACACTTCTCGCGCTCGCCGGCCAGCGCGTGCGCGGTGAGCGCGACGATCGGCACGTCGACGCCTCGCCGGCGCAGCTCGCGCGCGGCGGTGTAGCCGTCCATCACCGGCATCGCCATGTCCATGAGCACGAGGTCGAAGTGCCCCGACGCGGCGCGGTCGATCGCCATCTCGCCGTTCTCGACGAGCGACACCTCGGCGCCCGCCTTCCGCAGCATCATCGAGATGAGCCGCTGGTTGTCGGGGCCGTCCTCGGCGAGCAGGATGCGCGCGCGGATCTTCTCGGCCGTGGCGGACGGGCGACCGACGTCGCGGCGCAGCTCGGCCTCGCCGAACGTCGTGAGCATGCGCGAGTCGCGCGTCGGAGGGGCGCGCAAGGTGAGCGTGAACGTGCTGCCGCGGCCGGGCTCGCTGTCGACGCTGCACTCGCCGCCGAGCAGGTGTGCGATGCGCTTCGTGATGGCGAGTCCGAGCCCCGTGCCGCCGAAGCGGCGCGTGATCGAGCTGTCGGCCTGCTCGAACGCGCGGAACAAGGTCGCGCGCTTCTCGGGCGCGATGCCGATGCCCGTGTCGCGCACCACGACCGACGCGGACTCGTGCTCCGGCTCCCAGCGCAGCGCGATGCGCACGGAGCCGCGCTCGGTGAACTTGATCGCGTTGCCGAGCAGGTTCATCACGGCCTGGCGGATGCGCGTCGGGTCGGACAGCACCTCCGACGGGATCGGCGTCTCGAAGGCGACCTCGAGCGCGATGCCCTTCTCGTCGGCGCGCACGCGCATGAGCGATGCGAGCTCGGAGACGATGTGTACGAGGCTCGTCGGGATGCGCTCGATCTCGATGCGGCCCGCCTCGATCTTCGACAGGTCGAGGATGTCGTTCAACACGTCGAGCAGGTGTCCACCGTTGCGGCGCACGATCTCGAGCAGGCGCCGCGCTTCGTCGCCGAGCTTCATCTCCTCGTCGAGCAAGAGATCGGCGTAGCCGAGGATCGCGGTCATGGGCGTGCGGATCTCGTGGCTCATGTTCGCGAGGAACGCGCTCTTCGACTGGTTGGCGCGCTGCGCCTCGTTGCGCGCCGCCTCGAGCTCGATGGTGCGTTCGGCCACCTTCTGCTCGAGCGTGGCGCGGTGCGCTTCGAGCTCGCCGTGCACGCGCGAGAGCTGGCGCGTCATGTCGTTGAACGCGCGGCCCAGGGCGCCGAGCTCGCCGGGGCCGAGCTCGGGCACCTGCGCGCCGAGGTCGCCCGCGCCGACGCGGCGCACGGTCTCGCCGAGGAGTGCGATCACCGAGAGCAGGTTGCGCCAGAGCAGCGCGGCAAGCGCGATGCCGACGCCGAGCGCGCACGCCAGCACGGCGCTGCTCGAGAAGAGCAGCTGGCGGTACTCGGCCAGGCTGCGGTCGGCGGAGACCACCACGCGCAGGAGCCCGACGGAAGCTCCGCCCGGGACTTCGCCGTGCGCCGCCATGCGCACGCCGCTCGACGGCGACGGGGCGCGGATCGCGACGCGCAGCTCCTTCAGCCGCGAGGAGAGCGCGCGGAAGAGCGGCTCGGCCTCGGCGCTGCGCTCGTCGGGTGCGAGCGCCGGGATCCCGGCGTCGCCCTCGTCGGCGAGCAGCCGGCCATCGCGACCGTACACCGAAATGTGTACCACGTCGCGGTCCGCGAGCGCCGCGAGCACGCCGTCGCGCATCGCGGTCGCGGAGCCGCTCTCGATCGCGGGGCGCGTCGACTCGGCGAGCATCGCGGCGACGCTGTCGAGCTTCTCGCGCACGCCGCGCTCGAGCTGCGCGCGCGCGACCGAGTAGAGCACCGCCGTCGTGCCGAGCGTGAACACCGCCACCGGCAGGATCGCGGCGACCACGAGCGTGGCTCTGACGGAAAGACTCGGGGTGCTGCGCACGCGCAGAGAACTCCTTGCAAGGTCGCCCGACTACGCACCCGTATCGGTGGGCCGACCAGCCGCGTTGATGCGCCGGGCGCGCCGCGCTGCGTCAGGCGCGCCGCTGTGCGCGCTCGGCGCTTCGGAGTATCGTGGCGAAGTGTCGGACCTCGTCCTGTTGCGACGCGCGCCCCGCGCGAGCCGGCTCCTCGCGGTCCCTGTGGTGCGCTCCCAGGCCGCGGAGCCCGACGCACCGGGCCGCGCGCGCATCTACCTGGCGCCGCTGGAGTCGGGACTCGACCGCCGGGTGATCCTGGCGAGCCTGGCGCGCGCGGGCATGCCGGAGGCGCGCTGGATCCCGTCGACACAAGGCGGTGTCGGCGAGGACGAGCTCGCCCAGTCCTTTCTCGCCGGCGAGCCAGCACTCGTGCCGCTCTCGCCGCCGCTCGCGGGTCCCGACCGGCTGGCCCGGCTCCTGGCTTTCGCGCAGCGCGCGGGGGTCGAGGTCGACCTCGTGCCGCTCGAGGTGCTCTGGGGGCCGGTCGAGCGCCCGCCGTCGCTGTGGAACCTGCCCTTCGGGAACCCGTACGACCCGCCCGAGTGGACGCGCTGGCTGCGGCTCTTCCGGCGCGGCTACGCGCGCGTGGTGGTGGGCGCGCCCGGCACGCGCACCGCACTCGAGGCGCAGACGCACGCGCACGGCGACAAGCTCGCGCTCTCGGCGTTCGTGCGCGTGCAGGCGGTGAAGGCGCTGTCGCTCGCGCAGCGCCAGGTGTTCGGCGACCGCTACAAGGTGCCGCGGCTGCTCGTCGAGCAGATCGTGGCCGAGCCCAGCTTTCGCGACCGCGTCGCCGCGACCGGCGCGACGCTCGGCCTGACGCGCGACGAGTCACTCCAGCGCGCCGAGCGCGCGCTGCGCGAGCTGGGCACGAGTCACAACCTGTTCGCGATGGAGATCTTCCGGCGCTTCACGCGTTGGCTCTACACGCTGGCGTACGAGCCCGAGATCGACGTCGACCCGGGCGAGCTCGACAAGCTGCGCGAGCTCGGCCGCCGCTCGCCGCTCGTGTTCGTGCCGTCGCACAAGAGCAACTTCGACCACGTGGCGCTGTACTCGCTGCTCGCGTCGTCGGGCTTCCCGCCGCCGCACACGGCGGCGGGAAACAACATGGCGTTCTTCCCGATGAACCGGATCCTACCCGGCACGGGCGCGTACTTCCTGCGGCGCAGCTTCCAGGACGACCCGATCTACAAGGAAGCGCTGCGCGCGTTCATCAACACGCTGGTGCAGCACCGCTTCCACCAGGAGTTCTTCATCGAGGGCGGGCGCTCGCGCTCGGGCAAGCTCTTGCCGCCGCGCTACGGGATCCTGAACTACGTGGTCGACGGCGCGCGCCGCCACGACATCGGCGAGGTGCTGTTCGTGCCCGTCGCGATCGCGTACGACCAGATCCTCGAGCTGGCCGAGTACGTGCGGCAGAACCTGGGCGACGAAAAGGAAGCCGAGAGCTTCGTGTTCCTGCTGGGCCAGATCCGCGCGGCGCGCGCGGCGAAGCTGGGCCGCATCCACATGCGCTTCGCCGAGCCGATCTCGCTGCGCGAGTATCTCGACCGGACGGGCGACGAGAAGCTCGTCGTCGAGAAGCTCGCCTTCCGCATCTCGAACGGCATCAACGCGGTCACGCCGCTCACGCCGGCGTCGGTCGCGTGCTCCGTGTTGGTGGGCGCGGGGAAGCGCGCGCTCAGCCAGACCGACTTCGAGACGCAGGTCGCGCGGCTGCTCGACTACGCGCGCGAGCGCGGCATCGGCAGCACGGCCGAGGTCGCCGCGGGCGCGCAGGCCGTCGTCGAGACCGCGTCGCGCGCGCTCTCCGCCACGGGCGTGCTCGAGCGCTACGACGGCGGCGTCGAGCCGGTGTACTACGTCGGGCCGACGGGCCGCCACGCGGCGTCGTACTACCGCAACACGGCGATCCACTTCCTGGTGAACCGCGCGATCGCGGACCTGGCCGGCCGCGCGTCGACGGCAGATGGCCGCCTGCGCGACCTGCGCGCGTTCGCACTGCGCCTGCGCGAGCTGTTGAAGTTCGAGTTCTTCTTCTCGGAGCGCGACGCGTTCGTGCGCGAGATCGAGCGCGAGGCGCAGCTCCTCGCGCGCGAGCGCGCCTCGAGGCTGCCGCAGCTGCTCGCCGCGAGCCCGCGCCTCCTGCTCGATTTCCTGGAGAGCTACTGGGTCGTCACCGAGACGCTGCGCCGGCTGCCCGCCGCCGCGCCGACGCCGAGCGCCGGCGTGCTGAAACGCTGCCACCAGATCGGCCGCCAGCTGCTCCTGCAGGACCGCGTGCAGTCGCCGGAGCTCTTCTCGAACACGAACTTCGCGAACGCGCTCCGCCTGCTCGAGAACCTGGGCGCTGCCGAGCGCGCACCCGCGGGCTTCCGCCCCGGCGATCCCGCGAAGCTCTCCGACCTGGCGTACGACCTCGAGTTCCTGATCCGCGTCGCGCGCGACTAGTTCCGATCGACTCACTCGCCCCCTCGTCGCAACCGTCTTGCAGCGACGGTCCTGGACAGGACCGCAAGCCGAGCGGCGCAGCTGCGAGGCGCGCAGCGAGGCGAAGCCGAGCGAAGCACGCGCAGGCCCGCGGCCGCCCGCGAGCCGACCAGCGTAAGACGAACAGAAGAGGCGGAAGCGCTGGCGCCGGATCCCCCCCAAGTTCCGCGCACCTGCGCTCCCGCCATCCCCTGATCGTTCTATTGCCGGCTGGCGGGCCGCAATATCACGTCATTGATCGGCAGCTTCGGCTCGGGCTTGAGCAGCGGGCTAAGGGCGCGTGGCTGCGAAGTGTTCCGAGAGTCGGGCCAGCATGCCCTGGAGCTGCTGCGTGAGGACGCGCCGGAGCAGCCAGCCCGTGCCTGGCACCAGCGGGCGGAAGCGGATGTTCCAGAGCACGCGTGTGCCGGCGCCGTCGGGCTCGAAGCGCACCTCGCCCAGGTGGTCGCGGATGGGCACGCCGGCAACCACCCGGTACTCCATGCGCGAAGGGCGGTCGAAGGCGGTGACCTCCTCCTCGACCGCGATGCCCCGGGCGCGGATCACGCGAATCGCGCCCAGCCCGTTCGGCGGGGGATCGCCCTTCTGGCGCAGGACGACCTCGCGCACGCCGGCCCAGCGGGTCCAGCCTTCGTGGTCGGTGTAGAAGTCGAAGACGCGCTCGCGCGGCGCGGGCACGTGCTGGACGAGCTCGATCTGCATGGACGGGCATCCTAGCGTGCGGTATCGAGAGACGAAGGGGGGCCGCGAGTGAAGCTCGCGCTGGTGTTGCTCGCGCTCGCAGCGCTTCCGGCCCCGGCCGCGCGCGCCGCGCCCGATCCAGGCGGCGCCGTTCGAGCGCTGCTTTTGACACCGCTGCGCGTCAGCGGCGACGCCATCGGGGCGGGCGGCCTGCTGGGGGCGTCCGTGCTCGGCCTGTGCGGCGACGGCCTTTCGCTCGTCGACGCCAATCGCTTCACCCGGCCGGTGCTCTTCGGGGCCCTCAGCGGCCTGGTGCGGCGCGCGGCGCTGGGCCTCTCGCAGGGCTCGACCGGCGCGCTCGAGGGCCTGCGCGCCGAGGACGTCGAGCGCCTGCCCGAGCCGCGCGAGGCCTACCTGGACAACGCGCCTGGTGCGGGCCGGCTCGACACGGCGCTCACGGCGCTCGGCTCGCTGCAGCTCGCGCTCGAGGACGCGCTCGCGGGGCCCGCGCTCTTCGCCTTGCGCGCAGCGGGTGCGAGCGCGCCCGCCGCCGCGGTGGCGGGCTGGTCGCGCGACGAGCGCATCCGCGTGCTCGGCCCGCTCGTGCGCGAGCCCGGCGACCCCGAGTGACTCGCGCGTCGTAAGATCCGGGCATGAGCGACCTCGGCAAGCGCAATGTCGACGCGCTCGCGGTGCGCGGGCGCGAGGCTCGCAGCTGCGGCGACGCGCTCGTGGTGGAGGAGCCGCTCGAGATCCGGCTCGACGGCGAGCCGCTCGCGGTCACGATGCGCACGCCCGGGCACGACCTCGAGCTCGCGGCCGGCTTCCTCGTCACGGAGGGCATCGCGCGCGACTTCGGCGCCGTGACCTCGCTTGCGCACTGCGACGCCGAGGGGAACACCGTGCTCGCGCGCACGGAGGCCGCTGCCCCGGGCATCGTGCGGCCCGAGCCGCGCGCGTTCGTGGCGTCGTCGGCGTGCGGGCTGTGCGGCAAGGCGACGCTCGAGTCGCTGCGCACGCGCGCGCCCGCACTGCACGCCGACCTCACGCGCGTCGCCCCGGCGACGCTCTACGCGCTGCCCGAGCGCCTGCGCGCCGCGCAGGCGCTCTTCCGCGACACCGGCGCGCTGCACGCGGCCGGGCTCTTCACCTCCGGGGGCGAGCTCGTGTGCGCGCGCGAGGACGTCGGCCGGCACAACGCGGTCGACAAGGTCGTCGGCTGGGCGGCGCTCGAGCGCCGGCTGCCGCTGGCGGGCCACGTGCTCGTCGTGTCGGGGCGCGCGGGCTTCGAGATCGCGCAGAAGGCGCTCGTGGCGGGCATCCCGATCGTCGCCGCGATCTCGGGCTCGTCGAGCCTGGCGGTCGAGCTCGCGCGCGAGAACGGCATGGCGCTGGTCGCGTTCCTGCGCGGCGAGGCGCTGACGGTCTACGCGGGAAGCGACAGGCTCGAGCTCGGCTGAGCCTCGTCGAGCAGCTCGCGCGCCAGCTCGCGCAGGCCGCGCGGCGCCTCGGGCCGCAAGTCGGCGCGTCGGTAGTAGCGGTGCGCCTCGAGCCAGAGGCGGCGCTCTTCGTGCGGCGGGTGGAACAGGTGCAGCACGCGCGCGCGGTGCCACAGCGAGATCGGGCGCACGCGCGCGAGCAAGAGCCGGTTGCGCAGGTCGGAGTCGTCGCGCGCGCTGTTGCGGTAGGTGAGGTCGAAGCCGTTCACGGCGAAGAAGCTCGCGCGGTCGACCGAGAAGTTGAGCCCGAGCAGACGCGGCCGGCGCGGCCGTTCGAGCGCGATGTACGCCAGGCTCTTCGCCTGCGTCCACCACAGGCGCGTGCGCACGCGCATCGAGACGGAGCGCTCGAGCCGGCCCGAGACCACGTCGTGCGCAGTCACTCGCCCGCTCTCCGCTTCGGACAGCCGCACGTGGCCGCCCACGATGAACGCGCGTGGCCTCGCGGCGGCGAGATGCTCTTCGACGAAGCTCTGCGACGGCACGCAGTCGCCGTCGGAGAAGATCAGTTGCGCGCCGCGGCTGTGCAGCACCGCGCGGTTCAGCGCAGCCGACTTCCAGAAGCCGCGGTGCGGCTGCCAGACGTGGCGGATCGCGAGCGCGCCGCGGCGCGCGTGCGTGCGCACGACCTCGGCCGTGGCTTCAGCCGAGCCGTCGTCCGCGACGACGAGCTCGAATTCGCGCGCGCTCTGGCGCGCGTAGCCGCACAGCGCCAGGTCGAGCAAGCGCGGCTGATCGTAGGTCGCGAGGATGACGCTCGCCCGGATCGACACGGGCGAAGCATACACTCAGCGGTGTGCGAACAGCATGCCGTTCTTCGAGCGGCCGTCCCAGACGCGCGCGACGCGAAAGCCGCGCGTCGCGAGGAGCTGCTCGAGCGCAGCGTGGTCGAGCGGTGACAGGTCGTCGTGGAACTCCAGCGAGATCGCGCGCAAGCCCGCGAAGACCGCCGCGGGCAGCGCCGGCAAGATGCGCCCCTCCTCGCCTTCGCAGTCGAGCTTCAGGAAGTCGACGCGCTCGAGGCCGTGCTTCGCGAGCAGCTCGGGCAGGGTCGATACGGACACGTCGAGCGAAGCGCCGGCCAGAGCCGTGCCGGGGACGGCCAGGCGGTGCGTCGTGCCGCTCGCGCCGAGCCGGAGCGGGCGCACGCCGGATGTGTCGGAGACCGCGCACTCCGCGACCTCTGCGTGCGCTGCGCCGTTCGCCCGCAGGTTGCGGCGCAGGTACTCGGCGTTCGCCGGGTGCGGCTCGATCGCGAGCACGCGGCCGCGCGTGCGCTGCGCTGCGAACACCGCGAATGCGCCGATGTGGGCGCCCACGTCGACCA
>Ga0335077_10007667_pt1 | contig 13359 bp, 10 predicted proteins | sample Lox_Sample_31_FD_207151 | JGI IMG/M metagenome (GOLD analysis project Ga0335077, IMG submission 207151) | Soil microbial communities from Loxahatchee National Wildlife Refuge, Florida, United States - Lox_Sample_3.1 | ecosystem: Environmental > Terrestrial > Soil > Wetlands | place: USA... | reverse complement strand
AGCTTCTCGACGCATGCGACCGCATGGGTGTCCTCATCTTCGATGAAACGCGCATGATGTCCTCCAATCCCGAAGGCATGGCCCAGTTTGAGAATCTTGTACGTCGCGATCGCAACCGGCCCTGCGTCTTCATGTGGTCCATGGGCAACGAAGAGGGCCAGGCCAATACCGATAAGGGCGTGCACATCCTCAGCGCTATGAAGGCCCTCGCAGCGAAACTCGACGGCTCGCGTCCCGTCTCCATCGCGCCTACCGGAGCGATTGGAACCGGTGGCCTCGCCGAGTGCGATGTCTTCGGCTACAACTATATGGACCCCGCAGCGGAGGCTTTCCACAAGGAGCATCCCGACAAGCCCGTCATGGGTACGGAGACGGTGAGCGCCGTCTGTACGCGCGGCATCTACATCACCGATCCCAAGAAGGGTTTCGTCGCTTCCTACGATCCCTACACCACATCAGGCCGCGCTTCGGCCGAGGGATGGTGGAGCTTCTGTAACGCGCGCCCCTGGCTCTCAGGCGGATTTGTCTGGACAGGATTCGACTACCGCGGCGAGCCGTCTCCGAACGGCTGGCCCAACATCAGTTCGCAGTACGGAATCATTGACACCTGCGGATTCCCGAAGGACTCGTTCTTCTACTACCAGTCATGGTGGACCGAAAAGCCGGTGCTCCATCTGTTCCCGCACTGGAACTGGCAAGGCATGGAAGGAAAGCGAATAGCGGTCTGGGCCTATTCCAACCAGGAGAAGGTTGAGCTTCTCGTGAACGGCAAGAGCCTTGGCACCAAGGACGTCAAGAAGGATTCGCATGTCGCATGGATCGTGGAATATGCTCCCGGATCCATCGAGGCCCGCGCCTACAAGGGCGGCAAAGTTACGATGACCGCGAAGCGCGAAACCACCGGCGCTCCTTCTCAACTTGCCGTCAAGACGAATCGCGACGAGATCCGCGCCGACGGCGAAGATGTGGCCATGTTTGCCGTCGAGGTGCGCGACGCGCAGGGACGTGTCGTGCCTGTCACGGACACCGACGTCACATTCAAGGTAAGTGGCTCGGGCAAACTCATCGGAACCGGCAACGGCGACCCGACGAATCAGCAACCCGACAAAGGCGAATCCCGCAAGGCCTTCTGCGGCCTCTGCATGGGCATTGTGCAGGCTGGCAAGAGCGCGGGAAACATCACGGTCGAAGTCAGCTCCCCCGGAGTTACGTCGGCCAAAGCGACGATCTCTGCCAAGGAAGTCACCCCCCGGCCGCAGGTCGCCACATGGGAACGCGAAGTTCCCTCCGGCTCCGGGATAACCGGCCTGTGGCGTCCCGCACCCATTGACACGGGCGGCAACGAGTTCATCGCTTTTCTCGCGGGCGCCGGTCCCATGATCTTCACCCTCCGGCAGGAGGGCGGCAGCCTCACCGGAACCGTGGAGGGCAACAACATCAGCTTCATCGGAGGAGGCGATGTGCCCGTTCCGATCGAGGACGGCAAGGTGGATGGTTCCAGCGTCACGTTCAAAGCCGGCAGGAACACCTACAAGGGCACGGTGAAGGGCGACCGCCTCGAACTCGATCGCTCTATCTTCATGCCGTGGCATCTGCCCACGCCGGCTCCAGAGGATCCCAATCGCCCGGATATCGGACCTGCACCGGACAACTCCGATCCGTCGATCGGCGAATTCCGGCATCTGCCCCAGAGCATTCCGCTGGTGCTGCAGAGAGTGAAGGGCTGAAGCCTTCGATAGACGAAGGAATGACCGGCGCGATCATCTCGCGGGTGATGTGAGTCACATGCTTGTGTATTCCCATTCGGGGACAATGAGTCCGCTGCTTGAGGAACACCGTATGAGCTCCACTACCCTGCCCCCCGCCACCATGCTTACCCTGCCGGCCGACGCTATCCGCCAGATTCAATGGCGATTCGCCGACCGCTTTGACCTGCAGATGCTCGTGCAGTCCGCGCGCTCGGTCGCTCGCGGCACCGTCGCCCACATGGTCGCCGCAGGCGAACGCAACAGCCATGAGTGGACTCCCGCGAAAAATGAGATGCTCGAAGCCTTCGATCGTGCAGGCATTACAGCGGCGTTCATGGAGCCAGAGGAAGGCGGATTCATCGCTGGACCGAAGAATCTCGCCCTGTCTCTCGCTGCTTTTGAACTCGCATGGGTTGACGGCGGGGCTGCAACGGCGAGCCTTGCGGGGTTTCTCGCACTTGCCCCGATCCACGAGCGCGGCACCCCTGAGCAGGTGATGCGCTACAAAAGCCTTTCCGCCCCTCCCCAGCCGGGCGAAAACCGCAAGCCGTGGCGCGGAGCCTTCGTGCTCACCGAACCCATCCCTTACGTCGGAGTCGACACCGGCATGCTCAGCGGCAAAGTGCGCGTCGCAGATTGGAACAACGGCGAAGAGCCGATGCTCCAGGTCGACAAGCGCGGACGATTCATCACCAACATTGCGTTTGCGAATTTTGTGACCGCAGCGGTCAACTCAGACGATCCCCGGATCAAGGGAAGCTGCGTCGTCATCCTCGAAGAGACCGACGAGGGCACCTTTGATCACGGCACCGCAACGAAGAAGCTCGTTCATCAACTTTCATCCACCGGCGACCCCATCTTCAATCTGAAAGTCCCCGCGAGCCGCATCGTCGGCGGATACACCGTCAAGGACGGCGTCATCGTCCCCAACTACAACCACGCCGAGGTGATCGAGGCGGTCTTCCGCCGCACGCGCGTAGCTGTGGGCCTGATGACGGCCGCCAAGCTTCTCTCCGCCGTTGAACCGGTCATCCGCTATCAGCGTGGGCGCTTCCGCGGGGCCGAAGGCGCAAAGCCCGGCACCGTGCGATACGAGCAAGGCATTCAGCAGCGCGAAGATGCGCTGCATCGCCTCGTCGACGTGTGGGCAACGGGTGAGGCAGCCGCATCGCTCGGCTTTGCCGCCGCGCGCCTCTTCGACGAGCTTGACCCCATCGAGAAGCAGAAGAACGCCATCCTCGCCGAGCGCGGCGTCTCCGGTGGCCGTGCCGAATTGAAGGCGCTGCGCCAGAGCGAAGCACGCGCCATCGAGCTACTGTCGCTTCGCGCCAGCGATCCGCGTCGCGTCGAGCTTGCAGCCGATCCGCTCGTGCAGTTTGTCCTGAAAGACGCAGAGGGCAATGTGCTCTGCCCCGCCACCAAGCTCTGGAACACAGGTCACGGCGCCAACCTCATGCGCGAAGCAGTCAGCCTGATGGGCGGCTATGGCATCACCGAAGACTGCCCCGGTTTCCTCGCCAGCAAGTGGATGGATGCGCAGCTCGAAGCCACCTATGAGGGCCCCGAAGCCGTGCAGCGACGCCAGTTGACGGTCACCATGACCTCCGAGGTATTCCTTGCGCAGTTCCGCGCGTGGACCGCGGAGATGCGCCGTATCGCTGCGACTCATCCCAACACAGGCGCGTGCACGCTGGCGAGCGCAATGCGGATGTGGCAGTGGACGTTCGATCATCTGCAGAAGGCCACCGACGCCGCGGGCAACAAGCTCTACCACGGTCAGCGCCAGGGCGTGACATTCCCGCTGGCGGATGCGCTTTGCTGGCTGCTCGCCTCGCGCTGCCAGATTCTCGACGTGCTCGAACTCGAGGCGCGCAGCTCGGCCGACGCCCCACTCGCCGAGGCGCTACCGGGGACATTACAGTTTCTGAGCGACCTGTGCCACACGCAGGCGGCGCAGACCGCCGGTGAGGTATCCCGCATCTGCGCCGAACTCGTCTTCGGGTACAACGAGCATCCCGCATGGGATGACGAGGGCTGCAAGACGTGCTTCGCGCAGGCAGAACTCGACGAACTCGAAGAGACCATGCCCGGCATCGGCGCTTTCGCAGTCGACGTTATCGCCTCCGATGGAAGCCATCCGCAGAAGGCCGGGCCCTGCGCAGACTGCGCCGGCTGCTCCGATTTCCTCCACCTGCAGAACAAGCTCTGCAGCTGTCTCAGCGGTTCGCGCCTCGCCAAAGACCGCGCAGCCGAGACAGTCAGCAAGGTCATGATTCCTGAAGCGCTGGATTACCCCGCATGAGCGGCGACCTAAACCTCGAAGATCACGCGGCACCAGAGATCGAACGCCAGGTGATGGAGGTCGACATCGCCTGCGCCGGCTTCGGACCCGCGATGGGTGGCTTTCTCACCACGCTCACGCGCGCCTGGAGCGAAAACCCCGCCGATCCCGCATTTGAGAGCCGCGTGGCGCCGGGCATGCCGCTGCAGGTTGTGTGCTACGAGCGAGCCGACGATCTTGGCGCCGGCGTGAGCGGCGTCGTCACGCAGGCAAGGGGCATTCGTGCTAGCTTTCCCGATCTGAATGTCGCTGAGATCCCTATGGCGGCCGAGGTAAGCCGCGAACGCGTGCTCTACCTTCTCGATCCCATCGGTGCCAGCCGCCGATCGTTGCTCCTGCGCGCTGGTGACCGCACCCTGCGCCTCTTTGGATCGCTCCTGAACGTGCGCGACCACGCATTCAAGCTGCCGTGGACGCCCGCATTTCTGCACAAGAACGGCGGAATGGTGCTCTCCATAGGCCAATTCAACCAGTGGGTCGGCACGCAACTGATGTCGTCGGGCTTTGCGCAGATCTGGCCCGGGACTCCCGCAAGCGCCCCGCTCTTTGTCAACGGAGCAGTGACCGGCCTGCGCCTCGCCGACCAGGGAGTAGACAAAAGAGGAAAACCGGCCGACGGGTTCATGGCGGGCATGGATGTGCGCGCGCAATTGACAGTCGTCGGTGACGGACCGTTCGGCGCGATTGGCCAGGCTCTCGATCACGCGCTGGGAATGCCGGCCGGTCACGCGAGGAGCGAATGGGCCATGGGCATGAAGATGGTCATCGAGCTGCCCGCCGATGCCGTCGGCTCCAATAGCCCGCTGAAGCCCGGCGCCGTCTGGCACACCTTCGGCTATCCCGAGCCCGAGATCTTCGGATTCCTCTACGTGCATCCCGACCGGCTCGCTTCAGTCGGAATCTTCGTGCCGTCGTGGCTGGGCGACCCGTCGCGGACCGTCTACCGCTATCTGCAGCACTACATCCAGCACCCCGCACTCTGGAAATACCTGAAGGACGGTACGCTGCGATCCTGGGGAGCAAAATCGCTCGACGAGTCAGGCCGCCACGGCGAACCTTTCCTCGTCGGCGACGGATTCGCCCGCATAGGCGAGGGTTCCGGTTCGACCAACATGCTTGCCGGGTCAGGCGTGGATGAGGCATGGACGACGGGCGTGCAGCTTGCAGAGTCCGTCATTGATTTGCTGCGCGCCCGTCAGTCCTTCACCCGCGAAGACCTTACAGCCACCTATGAACGCCGCCGTCGCGAGAGTTGGATCGAGCACAACGCGTGCGCCGCAGAAAACGCGCGTAATGGCTTTCATGGTGGCTTTGTGCGCGGGCTCGTGGGGATGGCGCTCGCGGGGCTCACACGCGGAAGGCTGTCCCTCAAAGCAGACATTCCGCCGCCGCATCGGCAAATCCGCCCAGTCTCGCTGCGAGATACCAAAGATCTCAAGCAGCACGAGGCAGCCATGCTGGCCATCGAGGACGGACGCCCGCTGCACGATGCCCTCATGACCGCTCGCGGCTGGCCCGAAATTCCCTTCGACGGCAGGCTGCTCATCTCGCAGCAGGACGCTCTCCTCATGGGTGGCAAGGTGCAGGCCATGCCGGGTTTTGCCGATCACGTCGTCGTTCGCAACACGGGCCTTTGCATCGGCTGCGACGAGAAGACCTGCATCGCGATGTGCTCCGGTCAGGCTTTGACGCACGGTCCCGAGGGCGTTCCAACCTTTGAGCGCGAGAAATGCGTCCACTGCGGCGGCTGCATGTGGAACTGCGCCAATTCGCCCGACGGCATTCATAGCAACATCGAGTTCCGCGCGGGCTCAGGTGGGTTGCACTCGGCGGAGAATTAAACGCCGCAAGCTAGAAGCTAGGAGCTAGAAGCAATGAATCTACACATCGTTGTCTGCGCGGGCATCGTTCCAGACCCGCTGCAGACACTTGAGCCCGTCACGGGACCCAACGGTCCGGGACTGAAAAATGAAATGCTGCTCCCCGCGGTCCAGCAAGCGCACTTTATGAAGCTGCGAATCTCGCTGCAAAGAATCCTGGCAGTAAGGTCTGGCTTGTCTCGCTTGCGCCCAAAGCCAAGCTCCAGCAGGTGATGATGACCATCGCCCAGAAAGTCGGCTTCGAGCTTGTTCCGATTGACGGACCCATTGGCGGCTTCACCGATGCTCAGGCCACCGCGGCCGCGATCGCGGAGGCCATTGCGGGCATCGCCGGACTCGACCGGGCAAGGCTTCTCCTCTTCGGCGGCTGGGAATCGGCAACACGCGGCGCGGGTATCACGCTGCAGATCATCGGCGAGCGGCTCGGCATCACCGACCAGTTCATGGGAGTCGATCAGATCGAAATGCGCGATGGCGGATCGTTTGAGGTCCTGGAGCGCGTCGAGGGAGGCAAGCACCAGGCTTCCGTCTGCGAGGGAGCGCCCGCCGTTCTCGGCTGGGCTACCGGCAGTCTGCCCGAGCCGCGCAACAATCCTCAGGTCGGCATGGCCAACATGCGTACCATCATGCCGGCACTGCAGAAGGCCAGGCTGGCATCTCTCGCGACCAGTGGGATCTCGTATGTTTCGGTAAACCTGCCAAGCCAGCAGCGCACGACTCGCGTCGTGAAAGACATGACCCCTGACGAAATTGCACGCGAAGTTGTCGAATGGATCGGAGCGAAGTAGCGAACATGGAAACCATTCTCGTTCTAACTCATACCGATGAACCCGGCGCCGCGCTGACAAAGGCCTCGCTCGAGGCGGTCACGGCCGCGAGGAGCCTCTCCGAGCAAACCAATGCATCGCTCACCATCGGCATCGTGGGCCCAGGCACCGCAGCCGCCGATTCGCTTGCTTCTCTCGGGGCCCGCATCCTCGCGGTCAATGGAGAAGCCTTCGCACAGGCCCGTTACGCAACCGATGCAGCAGCCTGCGAGGCCTTGTGCCACGCTGCTCAACCCACCCTTGTCATCGTCGCTGCAGGCTCGCGCTTTGCACGCGTCGCTGCCGGCGTCGCTTATCGCATGGGCGGATGCATCGACACCCACATCACATCGATCGGCGCTGACGTCCCTGTACGTGTGACCCGCTGGTTCTACCGCCAGCGCATCGAGGCCACGTTGACCCGCACATCGCGGCCGTGGTTTCTGCTCCTCGATGCCGGCACGCATGCGGCATTTTCGGGTGCTCCGGCCCCTGTCAACGTGGAGCAGGTTGCCGTCCCGCTGCCCGCTCTTCGCACCACTGTCGTCGGCCTCCGCGCGCCTGCGCAGGACGCGCAGACCATCCGGCCCGATGCGCAACTACTTTTCGTCGCCGGTGCGGGATGGACCAAGAAGCAGCCCGACGGCCAGATTCACGCAGCCGAAGCAGGCACGATCATCCTCGACTTCCTGCACAACACCGGCGCATCGCTCGGCAGCAGCAAGTCGCTTGTCGATCAGGGTGGTGAGGGCGAACCCGTGCTTCCCTTCCTTACCCACATGAACCAGGTGGGCCAAACCGGCTCGACGCCGCGTCATGCCAAGGGCCTTTCGACCTGCTGTCATGGCGAAGAGCCGCATGTCGTCGGCTGGCGCTTTATCGGCGAACGCCGGGCCATCTCTCTCGACCCGAATTGCGGATGGACCCGCGGCAAGGCTGATGTGGTTTACGTTGCAGATGCCTTCAAAGTGATGCAAAAGGTGAACGAACTCCTCGCTTCGTCCAAAACGTAGCTGCCGAAGGCGCACATCCCGCACCGAGGCCGGGTAATACACTTTGAGTCGAACGGAAGATCTTTCAGCGAGGACGGGATCCGTGTCGATCTTTTGGAAATCACTACGGCCCATCGCACTGTGCTGCATCATGCCCGCGGCTTGTGGGACGCTCGCGGCCGCGCAGAACGTTCCGGTACTGAAGAACAATGAAGGTCTGCAGTTATTGGTCGCTGACGAGAATACCCAGCCCACATTGCGCATTGTTCTCCCTGGACACTCCCTGGCTGACCACGCAATCGAAGTCATCTTTCCCGAGCATGTGACCGTCAGGATGCATGGTGCCACCGAGGCCGATCACCTGTATCTCTTCAGTGCGGGCAACTCCGGCAAACCTCCTGAGTGGCAAGGGGGTGACCGATACCTCCAATATGAGAAGGAACTCAAAGGCAACATTCACATGCTCGCACGAGCTACCCTCGAGGGCGATGGGGTGCTGTTTCATTATGAGTTCGACAACAGGTCGAACGTAGATTACGAAATGGTCTGGGCGCCCACCGACCCGAGACTCACATCCATATTTCATGACGTGCGATTGGAGCGTACCTACGTGCATCTCAAAGACGGCTTTGAGTTGCTGGCTTCTGGAACGCCTGAGCGCCTGAATATGCCGTTGGACAAGTGGTTGCCGTCGCGTTACAAAGCTCAGTTCACCTGGCCCATCCCAGCGAAGATTGTTGAGCACGCGGACGATGGCATTACCTACTACTACAAGGCCGAACGTGTTGATCAGCCATTGATCGCAACTCTCTCTGAAGATCGCAAGTGGGTGGTTGCGAGCTTCTCTCGTACAACGGGCAATGTGTGGAGCAACCCGGAACTGACCTGCCAGCACGTAGACCCTGAGAAGCCGCTCGCAGCGGGCAAGAAGGCAGTACTCGAAGTGAAGATGCTGGTCTTTCCGGGCGCGCTCGATGAAGTGCTGAAAAAGGTTGCCGCGCAGCGCGACTCTCTGCAATGAGTTCGAATGAGGATCTCATTTGTTTCCGGAGGGAAACCGGGCCGTCCCTTCATGATCCGCTGATATTCTTGTGCTAGCTTATTTAACTGGAGCAACGAAGGCCCAATGTCTGCTATTACATCGTTCATCAAGCATCACTATCGTCATTTCAATGCCGCGGCGCTGGTCGACGCCGCTAATGCATACAATGCGCTGCTGGCATCGGGCGGAAAGATGTTCGTTACCATCGCCGGCGCCATGAGCACCGCCGAGATCGGCCTCTCGCTCGCCGAGATGATCCGCCAGGACAAGGTTCATGGCATCTGCTGTACCGGCGCCAACCTCGAGGAGGACGTTTTCAACCTTGTGGCCCACGATTTTTACGAGCGCGTCCCGCACTACCGCGACCTGACGCCTGCCGATGAAGCGGGGCTGCTTTCGCGCCACATGAATCGCGTGACCGATACCTGCATCCCCGAAATGGAGGCGATGCGCCGCATCGAAAACGTGGTTCTCAAGGAGTGGGTGCGCGCCGACCAGGCAGGAGAGCGCTACTTCCCGCACCAGTTCATGTACAAGATCCTGTGCTCGGGCGAACTCGAAAAGTCCTACCAGATCGATCCCAAAGACAGTTGGCTTCTGGCCGCGGCAAAGAGGAACCTGCCCATGTTCGTTCCCGGATGGGAGGATGCAACGCTAGGCAACATGTATGCCGGCCACTGCATCTCCGGCGACGTCAAGAAGGTCCATACCGTCCGCACCGGCATCGAGTACATGATGGAACTGGCCGAGTGGTATACGAACACCACAGCGAAGACGCCGCTTGGCTTCTTCCAGATCGGCGGAGGCATTGCCGGCGACTTTCCCATCTGCGTGGTGCCGATGCTTCATCAGGACCTGCAACGCGAAAGCGTTCCGCTGTGGGCCTACTTCTGCCAGATCTCCGACTCGACCACAAGCTACGGTTCCTACTCCGGCGCCGTTCCGAACGAAAAGATCACCTGGGGCAAGCTCGGCGAGAAGACGCCGAAGTTCATCATCGAGTCCGACGCGTCCATCGTCGCGCCCCTGATGTTTGCCTGCGTGCTGGGCTGGTAGAAGAAAGACACACTCTGATGAAAAGGAGACCAGGAATCTCCCGGTCTCCTTTTTCTATCTCCGGTGTCTTGCGGCGAATCCTCTCTCCTTCACTTGTCAACGCGTATGGCCAAGCATCCGTCGTCGCCGGCTCTGAGACTGGAATAATCCGGGGTCAGATTGCGCGTGAGCACTCTTCCACTGGGATAGGCACCTGCTCCACGATCTCCAGCCCAAAGCCTTCCAGCGCGGGAATGTGCATCGGTGTATTCGACAGCAGCCGAATACGCTGAATGCCGAGATCCGACAGAATCTGCCCCCCAAGGCCAATCGCTCTCAGAATCCGTCCCGTGCGCGCCTGTGAGCCCTCACGGCTGCGCAATTCCTTATGCAGCACGATGCGGGAGGCATCCCTTGGGCCGGCGCCGGCGGGAATGGCAGCTCCCTCGCGCTCAAATGCTGGAGCGGACGCCGGCATCTTGTCGATCTCAAAGCCGCGCGAGGTGTTGTGAAGATAGAGGATTGCCCCACAGCCTTCCTCAGCAATCATGCGCATCGACTGGTCGAGCACCTCGCGGCAACGGCAGTCGGCATCAAAGACATCCCCAGCGGTACAGCGCGTGTGAACGCGCACCAGGACGGCATGCGAGCAGGGCGCCCGCATCGTCCGTGGATCGCCCGGCACATTGGCCGGGCCATCGTGGCAGGCCGGGCAGCTGGGGCACAGATCGCCGCGCACCAGTGCAATGTGGCTCTCTCCGCCGTTGACCTCGCTCTCGTAAGCGATCATGCGGAACTCGCCGTACTTTGTCTGGACTGTGGTTTCGCCGGCACGAACAATGTAGCGCTCGTGGCGGAGCCGATAACGGATCAGCTCAGCCACCGTGAGAATACGCAGCCCATGTTCCTCGCAGAACAGAATCAGGTCTGGAATCCGCGCCATCTCACCGTCGTCTCGCATGATCTCGCAGATCACGCCCGCGGGCGGCAATCCCGCCATCCGAGCGAGGTCAACCGACGCCTCCGTCTGTCCGGCCCGCACCAGCACCCCGCCCCTCCGGGCCCGTAGCGGAAAGATATGGCCCGGCCGCACCAGGTCGCTGTAGGTCGATTCGGGCGAAATCGCCACCCGGATCGTCTGCGCCCGGTCGGCGGCCGAGATGCCGGTCGTAACGCCCTCCCGCGCCTCAATCGTCTCGGTAAAGGCTGTGCCGAAGCGCGAGGAGTTCTGCTGCGTCATCGGAAAAAGACGTAGATAATCCGCTCGCTCCTCGCTCAGGGTCAGGCAGATGAGCCCCCTTCCATAGCGCGCCATGAAATTGATTGCATCCGGAGTAACATGCTCGGCCGCAAGGGTGAGGTCGCCCTCATTTTCGCGGTCCTCGTCGTCAACCACGACCACCATCCGGCCGGCACGAATTTCCGCGATGGCACCGGGGACGTCGGTAAAGGGTGGCTCGAAAGTGCGTTTGCTTTCTGGCATAGGGACCACCCTATTCTCGCCCATTTCGTTGGGCGACCGCAAAACCCCTTTCGATTCCAACAAAAACGCCGCCCAAAGGCGGCGCTTTCGCATTCCAGACAACAGCTTACAACGTAGACTCGATCTCGAAGCCCCAGGCTTCAAGAAGCGCCTCAGGAATGTACTTCGAATTCTTGTTCCGACGGGCCCACTCCCGCAAACGGGTGGACCGGATGTACTGATCCGGGGTGAGCTTGAACTCCTTAACAATTTGCTCAAAGGAGGTCACGGTGGGTACAACGGGGCCGATGGGCTCCGGCTTGCCCCAATTCGGATTTCCTCTACGCTTTGCCATTTGGTTTTGTCGTCCTCAGACAGGAGATTGATTGGTCTTCGCGAAGACGGACATGGCTGGGGACCACTATTGTCCGTAATGCGAATTTATGTTTCTTATTTTAGGGATTTTTTCTTCAAAAATCAATAGCAAACGACCCCAAAAATGGCAGATTCCGCTAGGTTTTTTCTTTCTCAGCTGCTTCTATAGGTCACTGCACTACAGTAACTTACCGTCCGGTTCCCTTTCTGGATCACCTCAAATCCGGCCTGATTTGACATGCCAAACAGGCATGCCTCAACCACCCGTGGCAGGATAGTAATTTGTCAACATCTTGGCAGGTCAGGGTTTGCGGCGCTTGGCGGAGCTTCAAGTCCGCGTGGGCCGATCCAGACCGGATCAGTTTGCAAGCTTGATGGCGGCCAGTTTGCGGATCGCAACCATGTCGACGGGCCGGTGTACGACCAGGCGCAACCCGGTCCCCTCGGGATATCGGGGAGCGGTGGCCAGGGCCTTGGCGACGGCCTTGGGCAGATGAGAAGTCTTGGCCGCTTCTACGGCCTTGTCGCTGAGAAGAAATCCCACCATGAAGCAGCCTTGGCCGGGCCCCAGGTACACGATGTTTCTGCCCTTGTGTTTCAAGCGCAGCGACCAGCCGTACTTGTTCACGTAGACTCCCTTCCATTCCTGCACGCTAGCTCCTTCGGCGCTGGCCATCCAGTCCACGAATTCCGTCCAAAGGTGTGCAGTCTCCCCGAGCACTGCGGTCAACTCGGCATCTCCCGGTCTCTCAGCTCTCCCGACGAACGCGTTTGTATAACCCATCTCCCACCTCAAGTCGAAGCCGGGGGCATTCTAGCGCGATTTCGAGTGGACGGCTGTGACGGGGTCTCGCTGTAAGTGCCAGCAGTTGAAGCGCCATGATCCAAAGGCCGATCGCCTCATTCACTTCACAAACTCGGGCATCATCGTCGGAACCGATCCGCTGAAAGCCCGGCTCGACCTGTGGGGGCGCGCTTTGAAGCGAATGCGCCAATCGAATCTGTCCGAAGGATGTCCAAGGAAAAAGCCCAACGCAAGCGCTGGGCTTTCTTTCTTACGGTCTGAATGTGTCCGGCCTCAAACTCGCGACTACCACCACTCCATCAGGCGTGTTGATGTGATCTTGGCGCTGCTCTTCGGCTTCGGCGTGCGGAGCAACAAAACGGGGCACGGCGCCAGCTTCACCACCTTCTCCGCAATGGATCCGAAGACCGAGGGATACCAGCCAGAGCGGCCGTGTGTTGAGATCACCACATAATCGACGTCTTCGCGTTCGATCGCATCAAGAATGGTGCCCGCAACGTCGAAGCCTACTTCCACGCTCGTCTTGACATTCACGCCCTTGCCGTCGAGCGACTTCTTCGAGGTGGCCAGATGCGTTTCGGCCACCTTCTTCGCGGCCTCCACAATCTGGTTATCGGTCACAGCATCGGGAAGCGCAACGGTCGGGGCTTCCGGGATGACATTCAGAAGGACAAGTTCGGCATGAAACTTCTCGGCAAGCTCGGTCGCCGCTTCAAGCGCGTTGTGAGACGACGAGCTGAAATCGATGGGAACAAGAATCTTCGTTGGGACTGCGCTAAAGGTTGCTGCTTCGGGCATTCCGGTCTCCTCGCCGCGCCACGCACCCGTGGCGGGCCACTCATTTTCGTCCTCCATGATAGCAAGGCGCCTATG
>Ga0335077_10007664_pt1 | contig 13361 bp, 13 predicted proteins | sample Lox_Sample_31_FD_207151 | JGI IMG/M metagenome (GOLD analysis project Ga0335077, IMG submission 207151) | Soil microbial communities from Loxahatchee National Wildlife Refuge, Florida, United States - Lox_Sample_3.1 | ecosystem: Environmental > Terrestrial > Soil > Wetlands | place: USA... | reverse complement strand
CACCACTGGCGGCGAAGAAGAAGACCGGATCTACGTGAGGCTGGAGGTCCTGCAGCGGCTGGTGAACCGGCCGGGGCAGGTCGATGCGGTGCAGGTGGGTGCGCTCACCAAACCCGAGGACGATTTCGCGCGCAAGGATCCGGCGAAGATGAGCCCGAAGGAATACGACCGCTGGTATTGCACGCCGTACATCAGCTCGATCGCGCACCAGATTGAGGAAGCCTTGCCGATGGCGGCCGCCAAGCCGATCTGGCGCGTGGCGGACAACGAAGGCAAAGTGCTGGGGAAGATTCGCGGGCTAATGCTACTGATCTGCCTGGCAGCTCTGGCGTCGGCGGGGCTGACGGTGTGGAGCGTGATGGCGACCACGGTGTTGGAGCGGCGCGGCGAAATCGCCATCATGCAGGCTACCGGGGCAGGGAACTGGCTGGTGGCGGCGTTGCTTTCAGCCGAGGTGGCACTGGAAGGCGCGGCGGGCGGTTTGGTTGGTTCCTGGGTGGGGCTGATCTTAGCGAACTGGGTAGGGCGGACGGTTTTCCAGACCTCGCTAGAGACGCCGGTAATGTTGGGGCCGGTGGTGGTGGGCGCGGCGGTGATCGCTTCGGTGGCGGGTGCGGCGCAACCATTGCGGCGGGCGCTGCTGCTGGAACCCGCGGTGATACTGCGGGGAGGCGAATAGTGTTCTGGAACTTCGTGACGCGGGCCGTGCAGTTCCGCAAGCGCCGGCTCGCCCTGGCATTCGGGGCCCTGGCGACAGGCGCCACGCTGGCTACCGCTTTGTTCAGTGTCTATTCGGATATCGAGCGCAAGATGCGGGTGCAGTTTCGCGGGTATGGCGCCAACATGGTGATCGCGCCGGGCGGCGGCGGGCAGACAGTGCAACTGGATGCGGTGGCGAAAGCCGAGAGACTCGGCGCGACGGCTTCCCCGTTTATCTACACTGTGGGGCACCTGTCGGGCGAACCGGTGGTGGTGGCAGGGACGGATTTCCGCCGCGCGGGTCCGCTTACGGATTACTGGCGCGTAGAGGGCGCACGCACGGCGGGCGGGGGTGAGTGCCTGCTGGGAAGCGCGGTGGCGGAGCACTTTCGCTTGAAGCCCGGTGAGAAGGCGGAGCTGGATGGAGCGCCGTGCGTAGTCCGCGGGATCGTTTCGAGCGGCGGGGCAGAGGATGCGCAGGTGATCGTGCCTTTCGAGGCGGGTGCGCAGCTTGCCGGCTTGCACGATGCTGCGAGCCTGGTGGAGGTTCGCGCTGACGGCGAGCGCCTGGAATCCGTGCATTCCGCGCTGTCGCGCGAACTTCCCAGTGACGATGTACGCCTGCTGCACGCGGTCGCTGAGACTGAGGCTAACGTGGTGCTGAAGATCCGCTCCACGCTGTACTTGCTGACGGCGCTGGTCCTGGTGATCACCACGCTATGCGTCACGACCAACTTCAGCGCCCTGGTGATCGAGCGCAGCCAGGAAATCGGGATTCTCAAAGCGCTCGGCGCGGGGGAGAAAAAAATCGCTTCACTATTCCTCTCCGAGTCGCTGATTCTGGGATTGCTGTCGACGGCGAGCGGATACGCTCTGGGGCTGCTGGTGGCGTGGTGGATCGGCCGCCAGATCTTCCCGGAATCGGCGGCCGCCGGCGTAGGTGTAAACTATGGCGTGTTCCTGCCGGTCACCGGCGTCACCCTGGCGGTAGCGGCGGCAGCGACTCTGACGGCCGCCGCGCGCATTTGGCGCATCAAGCCTGCCGTCATACTGAGGGGAGAGTAAGTGGCATGGCTTTCGTTGAGCTGGAGGGGGTCACCAAGGCATACCAGGCGGGACCGGGTACGGAACCCGTGAAGGCTCTCGACTGCGTCAGCTTCACGGTGGAAGCCGGCCAGTGGATCGCGATCATGGGCCCGTCGGGCTCCGGCAAGACTACGCTGCTGAACATACTCGGCTGCCTGGATCAGGCGACGAAAGGGATAGTGCGCATCAATTCGGTGGACACCTCGACCCTGACGCGCTCCGAACTGGCTCGCTTCCGGGCGGAAACCGTAGGGTTCGTGTTCCAGCAGTTTCACCTGATCCCGCATTTGACAGCGCTCGAGAACGTCATGCTGGCGCAGTACTTTCACAGCATGACGGACGAAGACGAGGCACGGCAGGCGCTGGAACGGGTTGGGCTCGGCGACCGCGCCGGCCACCTGCCTTCACAGCTTTCGGGCGGCGAGCAGCAGCGCGTAGCGATCGCGCGGGCGCTGGTGAACGATCCCAAGATCATCCTGGCGGACGAGCCTACGGGTAATTTGGACGCCAACAACGAACACATTGTGCTCGATCTGCTGACCGAACTGCACGCGCAGGGGCGCACGATTCTGATGGTGACGCACGACGAACAGGTGGGCCGATGCGCGGATATACGGCTCGACCTGGAGCACGGGCGCATCGTGGAGACCACGCACTTCAGCATGGAGGAGAACCAGGATTTCGACGAAGTGCTGGAACAGTTGTGGGCGGCGCGGGAGAGCTCGTTCCACGAGGAGCCCGAGCATTTCACGGCCGCGCAACACCGCAAAGTCGTTGCCAGGATGGCGCGCATCGGGCTGGTGGAATTGCGCGGCGGCGAGACAGCATTTACGCCGCGCGGGGAACAACGGGCGCGCAGCGTGATTCGCCGCCACCGGCTTGCGGAGCGGTTGTTCATGGACGTGCTGGCGATCCGCGACGAGGGATCGATCGAAAAGAATGCCTGTACGTTCGAGCACATTCTGAGCCCCGAAGTTACCGACCGTATCTGCACCTTTCTGGGCCATCCCCGTACCTGCCCGCACGGCAGCCCCATTCCGGAAGGCGACTGCTGCCTGGAAGAGCGGATCTCGGCGCTGGGATGCGTGGCAGACGGCGCTGTGGACGGAGACTAACAAGCTGCCAAAGACCTTACTAATCCGCAACGCATTTATCATCCGAACGTAACAATTCCTTTGTTATGCATGTTGCCTGAGGAGAAACTCTGCGCACCATGAATACAATACGAACTCTCGCGGTCCTGGCCGCGCTCTTCGCTCCGTCCGCGCTTCCACAGGACGCGTCGCTCCCGAGAATTCAACACATGCTGTTGATCAGCATTGATGGCATGCACGCTGAACGAGATCGCCGGCATGAACCACCTCGGTACCAAAGCGACCCAGGTGCCGACTATCTTTGGCATGAACTTCCAGGCGGTGAGTGTCGGAGAAAAGCTGATTGAAGCGAACGTGGGAAGCGGTGGCTATCTGGATGCGATGGCCACGCCGAGCCAGCTGCTGCTGGGTGAGATTCAGTTCGTGGATGCCGCTATCGGAAAGATGGTCAAGGAACTGAAGAGCAAGAATCTGCCGAACTCCACGCTCGTTGTGATCACCGCTAAGCACGGCCAGTCGCCGATCGATCCCGCGCGGTATTTTCCGATTCCGGGGCCCAACGGAAACAACGGCATGAGCCCGGCGACTATTATCGAGAACCTGCTTCCGTTCTCCGAGTCGCCCGCGAACGCCCCGGGAATCGGGCCGACAGAAGACGATGTCTCGCTGCTGTGGCTGGCAGATTCGAACCAAACGAACAATGCCGTGGCCATGCTGGAGCAGAACGCCGCGCTTGCGGGTATCGGCCAGATCTACGCCGGACCCACGGTAGCCCAGATGTTCAATCCGCCGGGACTGCCGCCCACCGGCGATTCGCGCACCCCGGACATCATCGTGACGCCGAATGTGGGAGTCACGTATACCGGTAGCAGTAAGAAGCAGGCCGAGCACGGCGGCTTCTCGCATGACGACACCAACGTAATACTGCTGATGTCGAATCCCGCGATTCCGCAGGCTAAGACGATCACGACAGCGGTGCAGACGGCGCAGGTGGCGCCGACCATTTTGCATGCGCTGGGTATGGATCCGAGCAGTCTGCAGGCGGTGCAGATGGAGGGTACGGTTAGCCTGCCCGGATTGAAGTAGAGTACCGTTCAGATACTCGAGGGCTGTCCGCCGGCTGAAGTCGGCGGGCGGCTCTCAATCTCAGGGGTTCCCCAGCACTTCGTACTTGCGCAAAATCTCCTCCCAGTAGCCTTGCGCCTTTAGTAACAGTTCCACGACTTCGCGTACCGCGCCGCTTCCGCCGACGGCAGCGGTCACGTACTGCGCCTCTGCTTTGACTTCGGGACGGGCATTGGCGACGGCGATGGCGAAGCCCACGCGGTGCATCACCACCACGTCGGTCAGGTCATCGCCGATGTAGGCTACCTGGTCACGGTAGATGCCTGCGTCAGCCATGATCTCGTCGAGAACGGGGATCTTTTCGATGTGGCCCTGATAGACATAGCGGAACTTGCACTGCTTGGCGCGTTCGGCGGTGGCTGGGGAGACGCGGCCGCTGATCAGTCCGGTGGCGATGCCTTTCCAGCTCAGCCACTGCAAGCCGATGCCATCCTGCGAGTCGAAGCCCTTGGTCTCGACCATATTTCCGGCGGCATCGGGAACGTTGAACAGCTTGCCGTCGGTCAGAACGCCGTCCACATCCATGAGCAGCAGGCGGATCTTCGCAGCCCGAGCCATCACATCGTCTGTAACTGGGATAAACGCCTCCTGGGGATGCCGGCAGCGCGGCTTAGAATAGAATTGTCGTCACTAATGCTGGCGCGCGTCGAGAAAACAATCACTCGTTATAGCATGTTTCAGCCGGGCCAGCGGGTGGGTTTAGCGGTGTCCGGCGGCGCGGATTCGGTGTGCCTGCTGCACATCATGCGCGAGCTGGCGCCGCGTTGGGACCTGCATCTGAGCGTCCTGCACCTGGATCACAAATTGCGGGGCGAAGAGTCACGGCAGGACGCGGCCTTCGTGCGCGAATTGGCGGAGAGCGCGAACTTGCCATTCATCCTGGAAGAGGCGGACATCGGCGCAATCCGCGGAGAGACGGGGGAGAATATCGAGCAAGCAGCCCGGCAAGCCAGGCTCAAGTTTTTCCGCGCGCAGCTTGCCGCCGGCCTCGACCGGGTGGCAGTGGGGCACACACGCTCCGACCAGGTGGAGACGGTGTTGTTTCGATTCCTGCGCGGCTCCGGAACCGCGGGGATGGCGGGCATCTGGCCGGTCACCGCGGAGGGCATCGTGCGCCCGTTGCTGGATGTGGAGAGGGCCGAGATCGAGCAGTATTTGCGCGAACGCGGCATCGCCTGGCGGGAAGACTCGACCAACAGGAGTCCGGCATTCGCACGGAATCGGATCCGCCAAGCGCTGTTGCCGCAACTGGCGCGTGAGTGGAACCCCAGGTTGACGGAGACGCTCGCTCACCTGGCGGAGTGGGCGCAGGGCGAAGAAGGTTACTGGGAGGCGGAACTGGAGCGACTCGTCCAGGCGTACCTGGCGCGGAAAGGCCTTGCGATTCTCTTGCGAGTTGGGCCGCTCAACGAGCTTCCTTTGGCCACCGCACGACGGCTAATCCGGCGAGCCGTGGAGCTTGCCAAAGGCGACCTGCGCGGAGTCGGTTTCGACCACCTGGCGGCGATTCTCGAGCTCGCGGCTTCGGCTGAGGGCCACGGGCGGCTACAGGTTCCCGGCCTCGACATTTTCCGTTCGTTCGATTGGTTGCGTATCGCGCCGTCGGAACATGACGGCCTGGCGAGCCGTAACTATCATTTGCATTTGCCTGTGCCGGGTACGGCCAGTCTGCCCAGCGGTTCCATGATTCACGCGGAACTGCTTGAAAATACTGTCGTAACGGAAAAGACACAGGACGTATATAATGAAGACGTGGCCTGCTTGGACTGGAATCGGATCTCCGGTTCGCTGGAAGTACGGAACTGGAGGCCCGGGGACCAGTACCAACCAGCCAGCCGCACCGGACCAGAGAAGATCAAGTTCCTCTTTCACCAGGCACGCATTCCGTTGTGGGAGCGGCGGCATTGGCCTGTTATTACGGCCGGCGACGTGATCGTGTGGGCACGCCGGTTTGGCCCGGCCGCAGGCTTGGCCGCCGAAGCGGATTCAAGTCCGGTACTGAGCATCCGCGAGAGCGGACTGTAACACATTTGGAATCGAGGGTGATGTTTCCAACGTCTATAGATGTAGCGGCGCTCGGCCGGCGGTCCATCCGCGTGGAGGTTTCGTGAATTCCAATATCAAAACAGCAATCTTTTGGGTAGTACTCATCTGTGTCGCCGTGCTTTTGTGGACGGTGGTTCGGACGGGCAAGCGTCCCGCGGAAGAACAAATCGCTTTCACCGACTTTCTCGACCAGGTGAAGGACAAAAAGGTGAAGGAGGTCACCGTTGCAGGCAACGAGGTACACGGCCTGTACCAGGGGGCTGACCGCGGACTGCGCACCCTGATTCCGACTAACTATCCGGCGATTTACGACCTTCTTCAGCAGAACGGCGTGAAAGTGGAAATCAAGGATTCGAATTCCAGCCCGTGGTTCTCGCTGTTGGTGCAGGCTTCCCCATTTATCCTTCTGGCGGTCTTCTGGATTTTCATGATGCGGCAGGTGCAGAGCGGCGGCAACAAAGCCTTGAGCTTTGGCAAGAGCCGGGCGCGGCTGCATTCCACGCAGCAGAAGAAAGTGACGTTCAAGGACGTGGCCGGCGTAGAGGAGGCTAAGGAGGAACTTCAGGAAATTATCGAGTTCCTGCGCGAGCCGCAGAAGTTCCAGAAGCTCGGCGGGCGGATTCCCAAAGGCGTGCTCCTCATCGGCCCGCCGGGCACGGGCAAGACTCTGCTGGCGCGCGCCATCGCCGGCGAAGCGAGCGTGCCCTTCTTCTCGATTTCCGGCTCCGACTTTGTCGAGATGTTTGTGGGTGTCGGCGCGAGCCGCGTGCGCGATCTGTTTGAGCAAGGCAAGAAGAACGCTCCGTGTATCATCTTCATCGACGAAATCGATGCGGTGGGCCGGCATCGTGGCGCCGGGCTGGGCGGAGGCCACGACGAGCGCGAGCAGACGCTCAACCAGTTGCTGGTGGAGATGGACGGCTTTGAATCCAACGAAGGTGTGATTCTGGTCGCGGCGACCAACCGTCCCGATGTACTCGATCCCGCGTTGCTGCGTCCTGGGCGTTTCGACCGGCGCGTAGTGGTGGGCCGTCCGGACGTGCAGGGCCGCGAAGCGATCTTGCGCGTGCATACGAAGAAGATTCCGCTGGGCGACAACGTGGATCTCTCCGTCTTGGCGCGCGGTACGCCAGGCTTGGCAGGCGCGGATCTGGCCAACCTGGTGAACGAAGCCGCCCTGAACGCGGCGCGGCAGAATCGCAAAGTCGTGATGATGGTGGATTTCGAATTGGCCAAGGACAAGATCCTGATGGGAGCCGAGCGTAAGAGCCTGATCCTGAGCGAAGCGGAGAAGCGCAACACCGCCTACCATGAGGCCGGTCATGCGCTGGTCGCGGCCGTGCTGCCGAATGCCGACCCTCTGCACAAGGTGACCATCATCCCGCGCGGCATGGCGCTGGGCGTCACGATGCAGTTGCCCATTGACGATAAGCACTCCTACAACAAGGACTACCTGGAGGCGCAGCTTGCCATCCTGATGGCCGGCCGGATCGCCGAAGAAAAGTACATGCACCACATGACCACCGGCGCGGGTAACGACATCGAACGTGCCACGGACCTGGCGCGCAAGATGGTGTGCGAGTGGGGCATGAGCGAACTCGGCCCGCTGAGTTTCGGCAAGAAGGAAGAGCAGATCTTCCTGGGGCGCGAAATCGCCCAGCACCGTGACTACAGCGAAGAGACCGCCATCCGCATCGACGAGCAGGTGAAGAAGATGGTGTCGGGCGGCTACGATACGGCGCTGCGCATCATCGAAGAGCATTCCGACGCGTTGGTGCGAATCGCCGAGACGCTGCTGGAGCGGGAGATTCTGGACGGCAACGAGGTGATGCAGATCATCAAAGGCAACACGTTGCCTCCGGTCGCCGCGCTGCCGCCCAAGGACTCGGGCGATCACACCCAGCAGGTGTTGCGGCCCGAGCCGAGCCGCCGCCTGCCCGGGCTCTCCGAAGGCGAGCGGCCGCAGCCGGCGTGATCCCGCGTTTCCCGGTCTACCTCTTCGATATTGACGGCACGCTGCTGGATAGCGCTGAAGATATTTGTGGCGCGATCCAAAAGGTTCTCGCGTCAAGGCCTCCGGCGCGCGACGTCACCTTCGAATACCTGAAAACCTTCATCGGCCTTAATCTGATCGATCTGTTCGCCGAGGTGTATCCGGATTACTCGGCAGAACAGATCGATGGATTGTTTCAGGAGTACCGCGCCAACTATCACGCGCGCGAACACAAACAGACCATGCCGTTTCCGGGGGTGTCGGAGGCTTTGGGGCGATTAAGCGGCCGGAAGTCGACCGCCACCGCGAAGGGGTCGCGCACGACGCGTGCGGTGCTCGAGAAATTTGGATTGCTGCAATACTTCGAGCACGTGCAAGGCACCGATGGGTTTCCTTCCAAGCCTGCGCCGGATGTGGTGCTGACCGCGCTCAGCGCACTCGGTGCGAAGCCGGATGATTGTTTGTTTGTGGGCGATTCTCCTGCCGACATGGAAGCGGGGCGGCGCGCCGGAGTGCGTACCTGCGCGGTGCGCTATGGCTACGGCCAATCCGATGAACTGGCGAAGTGGGCGCCGGACTACTGGGTGTCGGACCTCAGGGAACTGCTCTAGCGCTGCTTGAGGGGGAACTGCCCGGTGTCGCCGCGCCGCAGCGCCGCGATAGAATTGCCCTCGTGCACTTTCGCAGACTTGCCTGTCTCCTGCTTGGCGCATGGCTGGCGGCAGGATTATTCATGGTCATGGTGGCCACCCAGAATTTTCGTTCCGTTGACCGTCTGCTGGCGAAGCCATCGATTCTCGCGGCGCAGCAACTCGGCAAGCTCGGGCCGGGTCCGGCACGCGCGCTGCTGCGCTACCAGGTATCCGAACAGAACCGCTGGTACTTCGAGACCTGGGGCTTCGCTGAAATCATCCTGGGGGTGGCGCTGTTCTCGGTATTGTTGTTCGGCAGCACGGAGACCAAGTTCACGCTGCTACTTTCCCTGCTGATGCTGCTTATCGCTCTGGCGCAGAGGTTGTTGCTGACGCCCGAGATTGTGGCGCTTGGCCGGCTCATCGATTTCCTGCCCACCGGTGTGGCTTCCGCCGAGCGTGCGCGTTTCTGGATGTTGCACACCGTCTTCTCCGGCGTGGAGGTTCTGAAATGGGTGCTGGGTCTGATAATCACAGTCAAACTGTTGTTCCGCACCCGGCGTAGAGTTCAGGCGACGACGCCGGATAAATCCACCTGATCGATAAGCTCGATCACGCCGCAGGGACAGTCCGCCACGCAGGGCTACTCGCTGCGGAGTGCCAAAATCGGCGGGACTCGCGTGGCCCGCCGTGCCGGCGCGCAACTCGCTGCGATAGAGAAGAACAGCAGGATCGCTCCCACCGTGAAAAATGTGAGCGGATCAGCCGGCGTGACGCCGAAGAGCATGCCTGCGATGAGACGCGCCAGTGCCATGGCGGCCGCCGTGCCGATGAAAACGCCCATCAAGGCCAGCAGGATGGCTTTGCCGGCGAACAGGCGCACCACGCTCCACGGCGCAGCGCCCAGCGCGATTCGAACGCCGATTTCCTGGGTGCGCCGGTTCACTGCGTAGGACGTCACACCGTAGATTCCGACGCCGGCCAGCAACAATGCCAGGCCTGCAAAGACGCCCAGCAACTGCATGTTCAGGCGCCGGGAGGCGACCGCGTCGGCGACAATGCTCTCGGCGCTGGCCACTTCGGATACAGTGGCGGCAGGGTCCAGCGCAGCGATCGCGCGGCGAACATCGGATACGATGGCAGCCGGGTCACCGCCATGCGTCCGCACCACCAGGGTTACCCCACGCTGTGGGAAATGGTACGACGACCAGTAGAAGGTCGGGAGGAGATCCCTGTCCGGGCCGTAGTCGCGCACATCCCCGACGACACCGACGATCTTGACCGGCTGCAGGCCCATTTCCGGAAAGCCAGGCCGGAACGTTTTGCCGACGGGGTCCTCATCTGGCCAGTATCGCTTTGCCATGGACTCGCTGATGAGCACGGAGAAGTGGTTAGTCTTGAACCACTGCATGGCCTCCTCCTGGCGGAAGTTCGTAATGCGGCCGTCGGTCGGGGTGAGCAAGCGCCCGCGCAAAAGCGGAATGCCCATGGTGGCGAAGTACTCTGGCGAAGCGATGCGGTGCTCCGCGCCCGGCAGCTTGCCGCGTTCCGGCACGGGCTGGTCATCGCGAAACCAGACCATGGAGGAGAAAAAGCCGCGCAGCGGCATGTGGCTGATGCTCGCGGCGGAGCGTACCCCCGGGATGGCTTCGACGTTGGCAGTCATCGCATTGAAGAACGCCGCCGCGCGCCCCGGCGGATAATCCTTGGAATCGGGGAGGCTAATTCGGGCGGTGAGCAAATGGTCGCTCTGGAAGCCCAGCGGTACGTTCATGAGACTATTCAGCGTGCGCAACAGGAGGCCTGCTCCTGCCAGCAGGACCGATGCCAGGGCCACTTCGGCTACCACCAGCCCATCGCGCAGGCGAGCGCTGTTGGAACCGCCGGTGGTTCGCCCGCCGTCGCGCAGAGCGCCCATCAGATCCATACGCCAGGCATCGAAGGCCGGTGCCAGGCCGAACAGGACGCCAGTGAAAATGGAAATCAGCAGAGTATACGCGAGCACCCGCCAATCAATTCCGACGCCGCTCGCGTCAATGGAAGCGGGAATCAGGCGCGCGAGGGCGGCGAAGCTCCAGGAGCATAGGAAGATTCCGAGTAAGCCGCCGGCGAGAGCCAGGATCACGCTTTCGAGAAGTAGCTGCCGCAGTACATGCCAACGTGAGGCGCCAAGTGCCGAGCGCATGGCCATCTCGCCTCTGCGGTCTGCGGCGCGCGCCAGCAAGAGGCTGGCGACGTTCACACAGGCGATCAGCAGGACCAGCGAGACCGCCGCGAGCAGGATTGTGAGCGGCTGCCGGGCCTGGCCGGAGATTCGCTCGCGCAACGCGGTAACTTGCGCGCCGACTCCAGTGTTGCTGGCCGGATACTCGCTTCGCAGCCGGCTGGCGATCGTGTTCATCTGGGCCTGCGCTGCTTCGAGCGTGGTCCCCGGCTTCAGGCGCGCGATAACATCCAGCGAGTTGTGGTTTTCGCGTAGCGCGAGCATCTGCCGCGTCACAGCGTCGCTGAGGGGGACAAAGACACTGGCCGGACGGTAGAACCGGAAGCCCGCCGGCAGTACGCCAATGACCGTGTACGGACGCCGGTCCAGGTTCACGCCGGCGCCCAGAATTGCCGAATCTCCGCCGAAATTCGTCTGCCAGATGCGGTACGAAAGAACAGCTACCGGACGGGCGCCCTGCCGGTCGTCCTCCGCGCGGAAATCCCGGCCGAGCAGGGGGTGTGTGCCCAGAATTCGGAAGAAGTCCGAGGATACGTACGTAACCGGCAGACGCTCCGCGAGTACACGGCTCTCCAAAGTGGCATCATAGGGCGCCACGGCGGCCATAGCCTCGAATGCGGAAGTCTGCGGCCGCCAGTCCAGGAAATCAGGATACGAAACGGACGTCTGGTTATTGTCGTTGGTCTCCAGAATAGTGACCAGCCGGCCGGCATCCGGATAGGGGAGCGGGCGTAGAAAGACGGCATTCACAACGCTGAAGACGGCCGTGTTCGCGCCGATTCCGAGCGCCAGCGCGAGCACCGCCACGACCGTGACGCCACGGCTCTTCCGCAATGTTCTGAGAGTCTGCCTGAGCATCGCTGTCCAGCCTTCCTCGGGTCTGGGAGCAATTGACGGGCCGCGGGGATCGTCTGATTTTCCGGGAAGCCGGGGCGTCATCCGCGTCCGAACGTGGGAACGAAATGGGCGGAATTGGACAGTTTCAGATTCTGTTATCTGATATTGACCCTGGGAGGACCTCTTACGACGGGTCTACGCCAAGCCCTCCGCTAAATCCACCTGGTCTATGAATCCGATGACTGCGGCATCGATGGGCGTGTTCAACCGGCCTATGGCGCTCATCGCGGCGTAGCCATCGGTGGTCAGCAACACCTGGTCGCCGATACCCGCGCCGATGGCATCCAGTGCAATCACCGCGTCGCCGCGGTTCGATCCATCCAGGTTCAGCGGTTGCACCAGCAGCAGGTTGCGGCCTTCGTGGCTGGAGTGTTTCTGGGTGGCCACCAGTTCGCCGATCACGCGCGCAATCAGCATGACTCACTTCCTCTTCAGATTGATGGAATCCACGATGCCCGAAATGGTGGCATCCACCGGCGGGTCCTGGGGCAGAAAGGCGTAGGTGGCTTCGCGGCTGCGCGTCCAATAGATGAGTTCACCCGCGCCCGCGCCGGTACAGTCTGCACAGATCAAACGCTTGCCGGTGGGTTGGAGTTGCGGCGTGAGCGGCTGCACCATGAGCAGTCGATGACCTTCCAGACGCGGGTCTTTCACCGTTGCCCACACGCACCCCACTACGCGGCCCAGTTGCATGATCAATCCAGGCGCACGTCGTCCACGATGCCGACAATCGCAGTATCGACGGGCGCTTCCTTGCAGCCTTCGGCCATGCGCGCGGAACTGCCGGAAACGATCAGCACTCTTTCTTTGAACCCGGCGCCGACAGTGTCGACAGCCACCAGGTAGCCGGGCTCGTCTTTACCCTCGGGCGAGACCGGCTTCACCACCAGAAGCTTCTTGCCTTCCAGGCGGGGGTCCTTGCGGGTGGCCACCACGGTGCCCACTACGCGGGCGAGAATCATCGTGACCCTTCAGACCGGTTACTTCGCGCCCGCGGCGTTTTGCGTTTTGCCGATCGGCAGGATGTCTTCCAGGCTTTGATGCGGGCGCGGGATCACATGCACGGCGATCAATTCGCCCACGCGGCGGGCCGCCGCGGCGCCGGCATCCGTGGCTGCGCGCACCGCCGCCACGTCGCCGCGCACCATCGCCGTCACGTATCCCGAGCCGATCTTCTCCCAACCGACCAGCGTCACTTTAGCGGCCTTCACCATGGCGTCACAAGCTTCGATCATGGCGACCAATCCGCGCGTCTCAATCAATCCTAACGCTTCACCCATCTATCTTCTCCCAGGCTTCCTAGCCTAACTTACTCCGCGCGCGTGCAGAGCCTCATCCACCATGGCGATCAGCTCTTCGCGCGTCACATAGAATCGCTCTTCCGGCAGTGACGCTGGCTGGGCTTCCGAACGGGGCACCTGCTCGGCATACACGGGGCAGCCCGGCTCGATGCCGGCGCGGGCCTTCACGCCATACCGTGTCCGGGAATCGAACAGCTTCTCCACCTCCACCCTCGGCAGCACCGTCGGCCCACCGAGTAACTCGGCCACCAGCGAAATGCGCGC
>Ga0335077_10007663_pt1 | contig 13362 bp, 14 predicted proteins | sample Lox_Sample_31_FD_207151 | JGI IMG/M metagenome (GOLD analysis project Ga0335077, IMG submission 207151) | Soil microbial communities from Loxahatchee National Wildlife Refuge, Florida, United States - Lox_Sample_3.1 | ecosystem: Environmental > Terrestrial > Soil > Wetlands | place: USA... | reverse complement strand
TTTTGGTGCGGGGCGGTCTTTTTTCTTTACTTTTTTTTCGCCCCCCCCCCCCGGGGGGGGGGGGGGGGGGCGCCGCGCCCGGGGGGGGGGGGCCCCCCCCGCCTTCGACCCCCTCCCCAACCCTCCCCCCTTCAGGGAGAGGGAGGCCGCCATACTTCGCGATCAGCCCCGGCCACTTGGCCTTGGCCTCCTGCACGCGGTTTTCCCCGAACACGCGCTGGCCGGCGGCGATCACCGGCTCGATCGCCGCGGCGGGGAACGTCTTCGACACCGCGACCAACGTCACCTCGGCGGCATCGCGCCCGGCATCTTTGCAGGCGCGCGCGATCTCGGCGCGGACATGCGCGAGTCCGGTGGCGGCATTGGCAACGATCATGCGCTGCCTATAACGCACCGTTTGGCGCGCCGCCACGTCAAATAAATGGGCGCCGAACGTCCGAGCGCACGTTTTCGCCGGCGAGAGCGGCAAGCACGGCGCGGTCGAGCAATTCGAAAATGCGTCCCCTCCAGCGAACGGCGTTCGTCGCATAGAGGCGCTTGAGCGTCTTGTTGGTATGCACCAGCGACATGCCGAGCGAGTCGGCAAGATGCTGCTGGGTAAACGGAAAATGGACGGCTCCGTCTTTGGTCAGCCCGCATTCCTCCGCGCGCGTGAAGAGGTGCAGCAGGATAAACGCGGTGCGCTCGATCGCCGTGCGGCGGCCGAGGCTGAGCAGATGTTCGTCGATCAACCGCTCCTCATGCGCCGCCAGCCACGTGATGTCGAAACCGAGCGAGGGAAACTGCGCGTACAATCCCCACAGCTTGCCGCGCGGAAAGACGCACAGCGTGAGCGGCGTGAGCGCCTCCACCGAATGCTCCATCTCGCGCATCACCGCGCCTTGCAGGCCGACCATGTCGGCGGGCAGCGCATAATTGAGAATCTGCCGGCGGCCGTCGTCGAGCATTTTGTAGCGGAAGGCCCAGCCGCGCAGCACGGTGTAGAGATGCTCGCTGCGCGCGCCCTCGCGCAGAAAGCTCGCGCCCGGCTCGACGCGCAACTCGTCGATCTTGAATTGCTTGACGAAGCCTAATTCCTCCGCGGTGAACTCCCGCAGATTGGTCCGCCGCCGCAGCGGACATTGCTCGCATGGCGTGATGTGGCCGTTCGGCCGCCCATTGCCGACGATCATAAAAATACAAACCGTATGTCTTTTTTAAATGCCGCCGGAATCAATTCGGCGCACAAGAAAAAGTTCCATAAATGACCTGGAGCCAGCCTTCTTGACGCAACAACCTCCCCTTCTCGCCGGCATACGCTGTCTTGTGCTGGACGACGAAATGCTGATCGCGCTCGACATCGAGCAGATCCTGCTGGCGGCTGGCGCGGCCGACGTGATCTGCTTCAGCGACGCCGCCGAGGCCTTGGCGGCCTTGAACGATGGCGCGCGCTTCGACGTCGCCGTGCTCGACGTTCTGCTGCGCGGCCCGATACACACCGGCCTGAGCGTCGCCGCCGCGCTGCAATTGCAGAACACTCCGTTCGTCTTTCTCACCGGCATGCGCGGCGCCGATCTGCGCGCCAGCGAATTTCCCGCCGCGCCCGTGGTGGAAAAGCCGTATCAGCCGCCGCTCTTGATCGAGGCGGTTGTGCGCGCGCTCGCCGCGCGCTGAACGTCAGGCCGCCGCCTGCCACTCCAGCATCACCTGCCGCGCCGGCTTGGCGAGACGGAGTTTGTCCTCGTCGAGGCTCTGCACTAGCTGCACCGGAATAATGTGGTGCTGGCCGCCCGACTGCGGATCGCTCTTGGTCAGCACGATCTTGTCCGCGCCTTTGGTGCAATCGACGGTACCGACGTGCTTGCCGTCGGAGCCAAGCACTTCCATGTGTTCCTTGATGTCCTGAATCCGTATGGTCATGCCGCACCTCCTGTTACGCGGGGCTAACCCGCGCCGCGGGCGACCGGTTCCTTTGATCTTGCCGGCGAATTTGTTCCGAAAGGTTGACCGACAAGGCCCTTTCGTGTCTGTTCCGCGCGTCCTAAAAGACCCCGATAAATGACCGCCGAATCGCGCAAAAACGACCGCTACAACGCCGGCGAGGCCGAGGCCCGCTGGCAGAAGACCTGGGCCGAGCGCGGCATTTTCTCGACCAAAAACGACGATCCGCGGCCGAAATACTACGTGCTGGAGATGTTCCCCTACCCGTCGGGGCGCATCCACATGGGCCACGTGCGCAACTACACCATGGGCGATGTCGTGGCGCGCTTTAAGCGGGCGATGGGCAACGCCGTGCTGCACCCGATGGGCTGGGACGCCTTCGGCATGCCGGCGGAGAACGCGGCGATCGACCGCAAGGTGCACCCAAAGGCCTGGACCTACGACAACATCGCGGCGATGAAGAAGCAGCTGCAGTCGATGGGGCTGTCGCTCGACTGGGCGCGCGAACTCGCCACCTGCGACCCGGCCTACTACAAGCACCAGCAGACGATGTTCCTCGACTTCCTCAAAGCGGGACTGGTCGAGCGCAAGCAGTCGAAGGTGAACTGGGACCCGGTCGATCAGACCGTGCTCGCCAACGAGCAGGTGATCGACGGCCGCGGCTGGAGAAGCGGCGCGGTGGTCGAGCAGCGCGAGCTCACCCAGTGGTTCTTCAAGATCAGCGACTATTCGGAAGACCTGCTCGAGGCGCTCGACAGGCTCGACCGCTGGCCGGATAAGGTGCGGCTGATGCAGAAGAACTGGATCGGCCGCTCGGAAGGGCTGCTGGTCCGCTTCATGCTCGATCCGGCGACCACACCTGGCAAGGAACCCGAGCTGGAGATTTTCACCACGCGGCCGGACACTTTGTTCGGCGCCAAGTTCATGGCGCTGTCGCCCGATCATCCGCTGGCCGCAGCGGCCGCGGCGAAGAACCCGAAACTCGCCGCCTTCATCGCCGACGCCAGGAAGATCGGCACCTCGCAGGCGGCGATCGACACCGCCGAGAAGATGGGCTTCGACACCGGCATCAAGGCCGTGCATCCGTTCGACGCCAACTGGAAGCTGCCGGTCTACGTCGCCAATTTCATTCTGATGGAATACGGCACCGGCGCCATTTTCGGCTGCCCGGCGCACGACCAGCGCGACTTGGACTTCGTCAACAAATACGGCCTCGGCAATACGCCGGTGGTCTGCCCGCCCGGGCAGGACCCGGCGAGCTTCGTCATCACCGACGTCGCCTATGACGGCGACGGCACCATGATCAATTCGCGCTTCCTCGACGGCATGAGCATCGCGCAGGCGAAGGAAGAGGTGGCCAAGCGGCTGGAAAAGGACACGCGTGGCAACCGCCCGGTGGCGCAGCGCCAGGTGAATTATCGCCTGCGCGACTGGGGCATCTCGCGGCAGCGCTACTGGGGCTGCCCGATCCCAATCATTCACTGCAAGAATTGCGGCACGGTCCCGGTGCCTGAGAAAGATCTACCGGTCACCCTGCCGGACGACGTCACCTTCGACAGACCGGGCAATCCGCTCGAGCATCACCCGACCTGGAAGCACACCACGTGTCCACGGTGCTCGGGGCCGGCGCGGCGCGAGACCGACACCATGGACACCTTCGTCGACTCGTCCTGGTACTTTGCGCGTTTCACCGATCCGTGGCTCGCGACCGCGCCCACGGATTTGAAATGCGTGAACGAATGGATGCCGGTCGACCAATACATCGGCGGCATCGAGCATGCGATCCTGCATCTGCTCTATTCGCGCTTCTTCATCCGCGCCATGCACAAGACCGGCCACATCGGCATGGACGAGCCGTTCGCCGGCCTGTTCACGCAGGGCATGGTGGTGCACGAGACCTATCGCACCAAGAGCGGCGACTGGGTGATGCCGGCCGACGTGACCATCGAAGGCATGGGCGAGGCGCGCACCGCCAAGCTCACCTCAACCGGCGAACCGATCGAGATCGGCTCGATCGAGAAGATGTCGAAGTCGAAGAAGAACACGGTCGACCCCGACGACATCATCGCCGCCTACGGCGCCGACACCGCGCGCTGGTTCATGCTGTCGGATTCGCCGCCCGAACGCGACGTGATCTGGACCGAGGACGGCGTGCAGAGCGCCTGGCGCATGGTGCAGCGGCTATGGCGGCTTGTCGGCGAGATCGCCGACCTCACCGGGCCAAAAACTCGCCCGGAAACTTTTGGTCCGGAGGCGGAAAAAGTCCGCAAGGCCGCGCACCGCGCGCTGGCCAATGTCTCCGACGACATCGCCAAGCTGCGCTTCAACCGCTGCGTCGCGCATATCTACGAGTTCGTCAACGCGCTCTCCGACGCGCTCGGCTCGGCCGCGGCCCCGCCCTCGCCCGACTTCGCCTGGGCCCTGCGCGAAGCCGGCGATATCCTGGTGCGCCTGTTCCACCCGATGATGCCGCATTTGGCCGAGGAATGCTGGGCCGCGCTTGGCCATAAGACGCTGGTTTCGGCCGAGGCCTGGCCGCGGCTCGAGGCCGAGCTTTTGGTCGAAAACACCATTACATTGCCGGTACAGATCAATGGCAAAAAGCGCGCCGACGTGACCGTCGCCCGGGACGCGGGAAAAGAGGCCGTAGAGGCTGCCGTTTTGGCTCTCGATGCGGTAAAAAAGGCGCTGGACGGCAAAAGCCCGAAAAAGGTCATTGTCGTCCCGCAGAGGATCGTCAATGTGGTGGCGTGAAATCCCGCGACTGAGCCGATTGCCGCTGGTGCTGGCGCTTGCCGGCATGACCGCCGGCTGCTTCCAGCCGCTGTACGGCGAGAAGACCGTCGACGGCGGTCCCGGCATCGTCGACAAGCTGAGCAGCGTCGACGTCGTGCCGGTCAACGCGCCCAACGGCACCCGCCTTTCCCGCGTCGGCGTCGAGGTGCGCAACAACCTCCTGTTCGGCCTGACCGGCGGCGGGCCCGCGGCGCCGTCGAACTACAAGCTGGTCATCAACCTCACCGCCAACCAGCAGCAGGTGATCGTCGACATCAACACCGCGCGCCCGGATATCCAGAACTACGGCATCGACGCGAGCTACACGCTCACCGATCTGCGCACCGGCAAGCCGGTGGTCAACGGGCAGACCTTCTCGCGCGTGTCCTACGATATCCCCGGCCAGCAGCAGCGCTTCGCCGGCGACCGCGGCCTGCGCGACGCCGAAAACCGCGCCGCCAAGGCGATCGCCGACAATATCCGCTCGCGCCTGGCGTCGTATTTCGTCGCGGGGACGTAAGCTCCATTACCCTTCGAGGCTCCCCCCGGCTTTCGCGGGGGTCGCACCTCAGGATGACGGATTGAGGGTGAAACGAATTTCGCCATGACCGCCGTCAAAGCCGCCGAGGTCGACCGCTACATCGCCAAGCCCGACCCGGGCCAGCCGGTGCTGCTGGTGTTCGGGCCGGATGCCGGCCTGGTGCGCGAGCGCGTGGACGCGCTGGTGCGCGCTTCGGTGGACGATCCCAATGACCCGTTCGCGCTGGCGCGCCTCGAAGGCGAGGAGCTCACCGCCAATCCGGCGCGGCTGATCGAGGAAGCCAACACAATTCCGCTGTTCGGCGGCCGCCGCGCCGTGCTGGTGAAAGCCGGCAGCCGCAACATTTCCGCCGCGATCGAGCCGGTGCTCGCCGCGCCCGCGAGGGACTGCCGCATCATCATCGAGGCCGGCGATTTGAAGCGCAACGCACCGCTGCGCGCGCTGTGCGAAAAGGCAAAAGCCGCCGTGGCGCTGCCCTGCTACGAGGACGGCGAGCGCGACCTGGCGCGGCTGATCGACGAGGAGATGCGCGCCGCAAATCTGACCATCGCGCCCGAGGGGCGCGCCGCGCTGACCGCGCTCATCGGCGGCGATCGGCTTGCCTCGCGCAATGAAATCCGCAAGCTCGCGCTCTACGCGCGCGGCAAACAGGCCGTCGAGCTTGCCGACGTGATGGCGGTGGTGGCCGATGCTTCCGCGCTCGCGCTTGACGGCGTGGTCGACGCGACCTTCGCCGGCGAGACCCGCGCGGTCGAAAGCGAATTCGGCAAGGCGCGCGGCGGCGGCTCCTCGCCGGCGGCCATCATCTCCGCCGCCATCCGCCAGGTCGCCAACCTGCACAAGATGAAGCTCGCCGTCGAAGGCGGCGACTCGATCGAGTGGGCGATGAAGCGCGGCGCGCCGCCGGTGCACTTTTCCCGCGCCGATGCGGTCGGGGCCGCGCTGCGCCTGTGGACGCCAGCGCGCCTCATCCGCGCCATGGCGCAGCTCGCCGAGGCCTCGCTCGAGGCGCGGCGCAACGCCGCGCTGGCCGAGGCGATCGCGCAGCGGACGCTGCTGATGGTCGCGCAAAGCGCGCGGCGGCGGGAAGCCTAGCTCGTCATTGCACACTCTGCAGCGCAGGGATCATGGATTCCGGGTTCGCCGCTGCGCGGCGCCCCGGTATGACTCAGAGATTCATCTGATAGCTGTGCTGCACCCAGCGATAGCCGCTGCCGGTCTTCTCCACCCAGCCCAACCCAGGCAGCGGCATATGGAAACCGGCGACGAACAACTTGTCGGTCGCCACCATGTCGAGAATGCGCTTGCGGGTGTTGACCGCCTTCTCCTTGTCGTCGTCGACGTCGAGATGCAGGTCCGGCCGCTGCACGGCGATCACATAGTGATTGCAGGTGTCGGCCCAGTTGAGCAGCCGCTTGCCCTCGCTTTCGATCATGAAGGCCAGAAGCCCCGGCGAATGCCCCGCCGCGTCGATTGCGGTGATGCCCGGCACCACGGTGTCGCCCGGCTTGATCATGGTCGCGCGGTTGGCCAGCGGCACCGCGATCTTCACATAGAGCTCGCGGTTGAACTTGCGCGCCTCGCGCACGTTCTCGCCCTTGTTCCAGAAATCGAATTCGGCCGCCCCGAACACGTAGCGCGCATTGGGAAACACCGGCTGCCCGCGCGTGCTCAAGCCGCCGATGTGGTCGGGATGGCCGTGCGTGATCACCACCACGTCGACGTCTTCCGGCTTGTAGCCGGCAAGGCCCATGCGCGCGACCAACTGGCCCGGCGGCAGACGGCCCTTCATTGGCTCGTATTCGGCGGAGAGCGAGCCGTTGCCGGTGTCGAACAGCACCAGCTCCTTGCCCGTATTCACAATCATCGGCGTGAATGGATGGAAATAGCGGTCCGCGTCGATGCGGTTCGCGGCGGCGAGCGCCTTCACCTCGCCGGCATGCGCCTCGCCGCCGAACGAAGGCGTCAGCCCCGAGCGGATGACATAGCTGTCCATGATGGTGGCGACCTCGAAACCGCCGAGCTTGAAGCGGTAGATCGCCGGTTGCAGTTCGCCTTGCATTGACGCGGGCACGGATGTCCTCCCTGACTTTTTCGCCTCTTGATTAGCAGTATTTTCGTACCGCGATCCAGTGCGGCCATCCCCGCAACGCTGGCCGTCAGGCCTTGCCGGTGGCGCGCCGCCACACCTGCCGGTAGACGCCGAGCTCGGTGAAGCCGCCGTCGACCGGAAGATCGATGCCGGTGAGGTAGCCGGCCTCTTCGCTCGCCAGGAACATCACCGCATGCGCGACGTCGTCGAGCGAGGCGCTGCGCTCGAGCGCCGTGACATGCTCCATCGCCTCGACGAACTTTTCGGCGCCGGCAACCATCGGCGTCGGCACGATGCTGGGGTGCACCGCGTTCACGCGGATCTTCCAGGGCGCGTATTCCATGGCCGCCGCCTTGGTCAACCCGCGCAGGCCCCATTTCGACGCGCTGTAGGCGGCCGCGAAATGCCCGTTGATGCCGGCGGTCGAACCGATATTGACGATTGCGCCGCCGCCGGAGTCGCGGATCAGCGGCGCCGCCGCGCGAATGCCGAGAAACGGCCCGGTGAGATTGACCGCCAGCACGCGGTCCCAGTCGGCGCGTGTGGTGCCGGCAAGATCGACGCCGCGCAGCGACACGCCGGCATTGTTGACGAGCACGTGCAGCGAGCCGAACGCGTGCTTGGCAAAAGCCACGACGTCGCCCCAATCCTGCTCGCTGGCGACGTCGAGCCGGCGGTACTCGGCCTTGCCGCCAGCGGAACGGATCGATTGCGCCAGCGCGGCGCCTTCGCTCTCCAATACATCGGCGACGACGACCCGCGCGCCGGCTTGCGCGAACAGCCGCGCCTCGGCCGCGCCCTGGCCGCGGCTGCCGCCGGTGATCAAAATCGTCTTGTCGGCGAAGCGTCGCGGCATGGCGTCCGCCCCCTTTTTGTGACGCGGTTAACTAAGCCACCATTTTGCACGTCATGAAACATGCGGCAGACCTGCAATTGCGGTGTTTTTCGCGAAGCGCGGTAGGCATACACCGTCTTTTCCGATTTGACGCAAGTTTTATCGCGGCGGCTTAAGACCCACTTAGTGGTCTGTGGGCAAGATCAAGCTGCAGGCTCGCAAGGCGCGCAATGTTCGACGCATTCCCCGGTCCTCATCATTGCCTCGGCACGGCCCGCACCGTGGCCGATATCGTCTATCGCAGCTTGCATGCGCGCTGCATCGCGCGCGGCGGCGCCTTGTCGGTGGAAGAGATCGAGCATTGCTACGCCGAGATCATTGCCAGCTTTTCCTCCGGATTCGACATGTTCGAGCGCCGGCATCTGCATTGCATGCACGCCAGCGTCAGCACGGCCGAGATGCCCTTCGCGCGCGACCGCATCCTGGTCACGATCTTGCGCGCGTGCGGCGAAACGGCGGCGCGGCAGGCCTTTTCGATGCAAGTCGAGCAGCAGGGCGAATGCTGGCTGCGCCCGTTCTTCGACGCATTCGCGCACTATGTCCGGACGCATCTGTGCGCCGACGCCGACCAGCGCCTGACCGCCGCCTACGTCGAGACCGGGCTGACGCGCAAAGACAAAATCTCGATCGATGACCTACTCAAGCACAAGATCGTGCAGAAGGTGCTGCGCGATTGCGCCCGGCCGCTGGCCGAGCAAGCGATCACCGCGGGCCTCGTCGGCCAGGTTTGCGACAGCCTCGAGGCATATGCCGGCACCGCGAAGGCCACCGAGCAGCAAACGGCGAATTTCCTCGTCCTGCTCGGACGCCAGATCGCCATGCAACTCCCGGCGGAGCCGCAGCCGCACGAGGCCGAGCTCTATTCGCTTGCCGACCACAAGAAGAAGGCCGTCGTCATCTTCTAGCCCCAAGACGTTCTCACCCCTGGCGCACAACCGCGCCGCGGCTTAGGCTGATCGCATTCAAGCCTGCATCAATGAGGGGACGCCGATGGCGAAAAAGGCACGCAAAAAATCCGCCCAAAAAACGAAGAAGAAGACGCTGAAGAAAAAGAAGGCCGCGGCGCCCGCGCGCAAGAAGCGCAAGAGCGCGGTCAAGAAGAAAGCCAGGACGGCTGCCAAGAAACCGACGCCTAAGAAGAAGGGCGTTGTCGGCACGATCATCGGCGCGGCCGAGGCCGTCGTCGATACCCTGACCGACGCTGAGCGGCTGCACCACAAGATGGAGCCGCACGTCCCGCCGGATCTGGAATAAGCCTGCCCGGCGCCGCTCAGGAACTTCCGCCCCAGCCTGGCGTTTCCGCCAAGGCGGTGACGTCGAGATGCGGAGGCCCATCATGTCCGGAAAGCGCGCGCAAGCCGCCAGGGGGGAATTATCGCGCCGGCAATTGTTCCCGACGCTGGTGGGCGCTGGGACGGCCGTGGCCGCGGCGATTTCGCTCGCCCAGAGCGATATGGCCGTCGCCCAATCGAAGACCGACCAAAAAACGGCGAAATATCAGGATCACCCAAACAACGGGCAAAGCTGCGCGCAGTGCAACTTTTTTCGCCCGCCGAACTCGTGCCAACTGGTCGATGGCAACATCTCGCCGAACGGCTGGTGCAGCTTTTTCGCCAAGAAGGCGTGAGGCTCACTCGCCGCGCAGGTAGCCGGTCAGCGCGCCGCCGAGCGCGATCAACCCGCAGGCGAGGAAGCCGTAGTGCAACGTCAGCACTGCGCGCGACGGCGCCTCGGTCGCGCTCGTAAGCTCGTAGATTTGCCAGACGACCAGCGCCGCGCCGAGCAGCGCCGTGCGTAGCCACCGGTTTTTGCCGGATCGCTGTGCATTCATCAGGGCCCCCGAACGGCCGCGGCGAGCTCGCCTGTGACGAGTGCCGCCGGCCGCCCGGCAGGTTCAAGGCTCGGGCGCCGGCGAGTCGAGCACCTGGCGGATCTTGCGCGCCACCACGCCTTCGAGCAGCGGCTTGGAAATCAGCTCGGTGCCGGGATCGAGGCGGCCCTGGTGCACGATGGCGTTGCGCGAATAGCCGGTCATGAACACGACCTTGGCGCCCGGGCGTCGGCGCTTGACCTCGTCGGCGAGCGCGCGGCCGTTCTGGCCCGGCAGCACCACGTCGGTGAGCAGCAGATCGAACGCCTTATCGGCCTCGAGCAGGCGCAACGCCGCCGCCGAATCCTTGGCCTCGATCACCTGATAATTGAGGTCGCGCAGGATCTCCGCGGCGTATTGGCGCACGCCGTCGTCGTCCTCCACCACCAGGATGGTTTCGCCGCGGCCGCGATCGGAGCCGGCCGGCTCTTCCGGCGGCGTGACCGGCTCCTCGCCGTGGAAGCGCGGCAGGTAGAGCTTGACCGTGGTGCCCTCGCCGAGCTCGCTGTAGATCTTCACGTGTCCGGCGGACTGCTTCACGAAGCCGTAGACCTGGCTCAGGCCCAGCCCGGTGCCCTTGCCGGTCTCCTTGGTGGTGAAGAACGGATCGAAGGCGCGCTCGATCGTCTCCGCCGCCATGCCGGCGCCGTTGTCCGACACCGCGAGCAGCACGTATTGCCCGGGCGTAAGGCCCTCGTGCAGGCGGCAGTAGTTGTCGTCGAGATAGGCGTTGCTGGTTTCGATGGTGAGCTTGCCGCCGTCCGGCATGGCGTCGCGCGCGTTGAGCGCGAGATTGAGCAGCGTCGATTCCAATTCCGGCGCGTCGGCTTCCACGGTCCACAAGCCCGCGCCGCTGATCGTCTCCAGCGAGATGTTTTCGCCGAGCGAGCGGTTGAGCAAATCGGACATGCCGAGGATCAGCTTGTTGGCGTCGAGCGCGCGCGGATTGAGCGGTTGCTGCCGCGAGAACGCGAGCAGGCGCTGGGTCAGCTGCGCGGCGCGCTTGGCGCCGGTCAGCGCGTTGTCGAGCGCGCGCTCGGCCCGCGCTTCGACCACGCCGCGCTTGGCGATGCCGAGATTGCCGATGATGATAGTGAGCAGGTTGTTGAAGTCGTGCGCGACGCCGCCGGTCAACTGGCCGATCGCCTCCATCTTCTGCGCCTGCCGCAGCGCCTGCTCGGCGAGCTCGCGCCGTTCCGACTCGGCGTAGAACTCGCGCGTCCGCCGCATGGCGACCAGCACCAGAACAAGCAGAAACAGAACGGCGGGAAGCCCGAAATAGAGGTGCGCCGTCATTGTGCGCAGCCAATCGTAGAGGATCGTATCGGCGCCCAAGCCGTCGGAGACGTAGAGATTGCCGAAGCCGAGCGGACGAAACGCGATCCGCCGTTCGACGCCCTCGATCGAATGCTCTGTGCTCACGATGGCGCCGTTCGGATACTTGGCGACGTTGCGCATGAAGCCGCTGTTGGGGCCGAAGCGGGTGACGCCGTCGGGTGGTGCGGGAAAGCGCGCCAGAATGGCACCGTCGCCGCGCGCCAGCGAAAAGCCGCCGGCGCCGGCGTCGTGCGCGAGCTCGGTATAGAAATCGGTGAACGCCTGGGTCTGGACCGCGACCAGGATCACGCCGGAAAATTTGCCGTTCTGCAGCGGCCGCCGCCGGCTGACGCCGAAGAACTCGCCCACGCCTTTGCGCACCCGCGGCTGCAATACATCGCCGATGTAGGTGCCGGCGTCCTCGTCCTTCTGCGCCAGGAAATAGCCGCGGTCGGCGACGCTGACGGTCGGCGGCACCGGCGACAATGTCGAGGAGACGAGCACGCGGCCGTCCTTGTCGGCGATCAGGATGACGTCGACGGCGGCGGTCGCCTTTTCGAGTTTGCTCAATTGCGCATGCAAAGCCGGCTCGGCGGCCTTGATCTGCTCGTCGCTGAGATCGCCGGTGATCGCTTCCACCGCGGTGAACGTCAGGTCGACCGACTGGAAGATGCGCGAAGTGTGCTCGGACATGATGCCCAAGCTCGCCCATAGATGCGCGTCGGTCTCCTTGTAGATGTCCTGGTAGGCGACCCAGCCGGCATAGGAAAAGATGGCGACCGGGATCACCACCGTCGCCACCATCATCGTTTTCAGCAGGCGGAGGGTGGCGTCGCGTCGGGCGCGCATGGGGTCCACGTCTGAAGCGGGCTTCGGCTCAACCCGGAGTCTATGGGGAACCGAAATGGCAGGGAAGCCCCCGCAGAAGTTTCGACCGCGCCGGCAGCGAATTTCCGCCCCTTTTGCAAGCGAAAAAGGGCTGCCGGAACGCCGGCGCGGGGGCGCCGTTTTCCTCCGCCGCAAGGAATGCCGCGCCAGCCATGCATGACACGACGAAGCCCATTTTCAGCAAAGTTCCGGAAATCACCCTCACCTTCTGGCTGATCAAGATTGCCGCCACGACGCTGGGCGAGACCGGCGGCGACACGGTCACCATGACGCTCAACTGGGGCTACCTTGCCGGCAGCACGCTGTTCCTCGCCGCGCTGGCCGGACTGGTCGCGCTGCAGATCGCGGCGGACAAATTCCATCCCGTCCTCTATTGGGCGACCATTATCGCGTCGACCACCTTCGGCACCACCATGGCGGATTTCGCCGACCGCTCGCTCGGTATCGGTTATGCCGGCGGCTCGGCGCTGCTGTTCGGCTGCCTCATCGCCGTACTCGCGCTCTGGTACGGGTGGCACGGCTCGATCTCGGTCGACACCGTGGCCGCGCCTAAAGTCGAAGTGTTCTATTGGACGGCCATCACTTTTTCGCAGACGCTTGGCACTGCGCTCGGCGATTGGACCGCGGACTCGACCGGGCTCGGCTACGAATACGGCGCGCTGGTGTTCGCCGCCGGCCTTGCGCTGGTGGCCGCGGCGTATTTTTGGACCAATGTGTCACGCGTGATGCTGTTCTGGATCGCCTTCATCCTGACGCGGCCTCTGGGCGCGACCGTCGGCGATTATCTCGACAAGCCGGTGCGCCATGGCGGCCTGGCGCTGAGCCGGCCGGTTGCCTCGGTGGCGATCGCCGCCTTCATTCTGGTCTGTCTGCTGGTCTTGCCGCAGCGCGCCGGGCGGCATCCGGGCAGGTCGCAAGAGACGACGTGACTACGCTTTTGCGCCCGAAGACCACCGCGGGCGCACGCGATGCCAAAAGGCGACGGCGTTTTGCACGGCCGCGACCGTCAACAGCGGCGTGCAGCGCGAGCGCTTGATGATCGCGTGGCGGGCCTCCCGGTCGAA
>Ga0335077_10007661_pt1 | contig 13363 bp, 10 predicted proteins | sample Lox_Sample_31_FD_207151 | JGI IMG/M metagenome (GOLD analysis project Ga0335077, IMG submission 207151) | Soil microbial communities from Loxahatchee National Wildlife Refuge, Florida, United States - Lox_Sample_3.1 | ecosystem: Environmental > Terrestrial > Soil > Wetlands | place: USA... | reverse complement strand
CTCGAAGCTTTGTTGGCAGCCATTCGATATCGAAGAAATCGAGGACCAAAACATTGCACTGGGTGTCCATAAGCTTTTGCAACGAGCATTCCGCCGGTTTGTCGCACCCAAAGATCAGTAGATCCGAGCGTTTGTGCAAAATTCGATGCAGAGCATCGCGTAACAAGCGATTTTCGAGAAGGAGAAATACGCGAATAGGCGATGCGGAAACAGTTTGACTCACGATTTATCTCCCTTTGCACCCACTGACTACAGCGGATCACAAACGGCCAACGCAGCTCCGTCGAGGGCGTTGAAAGATAGAAAACTACAAAACTACCAAGGTTTCTCACAAACGAGCGCTCAAGTAGCTCCCAACGCATGACAACCACCCTGAGCGGGTTAGAAGCAAGCTCAGCGCCAGTGTCCGACATGTGCCTGGATTTCTTGAAGCCTCAGGACGATTTCTGACCAAAGAGCAAACCCAACCAAGTAGAGGACCGCCGCTGTCAGAGCAAGTGCAAACGCGACAGCAACTGCAAACATACTGAATCGATTCGCTGCCACTTGGGCGCCTATCACTGACTTGGCCTGAGCACCTAGCGCCTTGGAGAAAGTTGCCATAATGGTTGCTAGTCGACCCTCCCTAAAGCATTAGGGCCACAAGCGCGCCAAGGCAAAGTTGTGGCCGGCATAAGTTCCGCTTGAGAAGTCCGCGCTTCCAGTAATCATGATTTTTCCATCGCTCTGAATCAGTAGGGTCTTGCTGCTAGGAAGTGACTGGCCGTTGGATTGCGATCCAAAATCGACGATGACACCCCCGTTTGTGCCGAATGTCATGTCTAGTAAGCCGTTGGTGTGATATCTGGCGAGGGCCAAAAAAGAGGCGGTAGGAGCGTTAGCACCGGTCGATTGAGTGACGAACCCGCCCACCACAAATGAGAGCTCATTGCCCCCGCTATCGAGGACCGGCTGAATCGAAGTGAGATGATTAGCGGAGCCGTAGAAATCTAGCATCGTTTGCCCAGGTGATGAAGGGTTCCCAAACGTAGTATCGAGAGCACCGGTACTCTCAAACCGCGCTAAGGCAAATGCTGGATCGCTTGACGATTGCTGGAAATTCCTGCCGGCGGCTAGGATGCCCCCAGCCGAGTCCACTGACAGACTGAATATCCTCGATCCGGCGCCGCAAAAACTGGTTGTGGCGATGCCTTCAGTGCCGAAGGTCGTGTCGATTGAGCCCGCTGGCGTTAATCGGACGACTGTGAAGTCCTCTGACGCCGTTGTAACGTCCGAACCGCCCGCTAAAATGTACTGTTGTGAGTTCATGCTTTGGAAAGCCAACGCGTTCAGTACGTGAAAGACAGACAGTGCAGCTTGACCGTTGCTCCCGAATGTCGTGTCGAAACTTCCGTTCCCGTTGACACGAACCACCAAGCCGATTTGGTTACCGTTGTTATCGGAACCATTGCCTGCTACCACGATCTTGCCGTCTGATTGAAGTAACAAGGTGGAAGGACTGAAGTTGGGAAGCGTCTGATACCCAACTGAATTAAACGTGAGGTCCAAGGACCCGGAGGGCGTAAATCTCAACAGAGCCATGCTGGTGAAGTTTTGGGTTCCCACAACGAGAATATTGCCAGCTGAGTCGGTCGTTCCATCTTGAAGACTCAGGTTGGCGCTTGAGGGGGCGAAGTACGTAAGAATCCCACCGGAACCGAATGTTGTGTCAAGCGTTCCATCCAGGTTGTAGCGGACAACCGCGACGCCAAACACGGATGGCGTAGTTTGGGTGTTGGTATTCCCGATCGCAACATACCTGAGACTTCCGTCCGATTGCTTTTGCTGCGCGACCGCGACTGCGCCGTCAGTGTCTATAGTCGACGGGACCGAACCATCTGTGTTGGTGACGACGAGACCTCCTGGAGGCAACTGGGTCGCATTGCCAAAAGTTGCATCCAAGCAAGTGTGACCGGAGGAGCTAGAGCAAGCGCTCGCGGAGACAGTGGGGTTCAGTGGCGTGAGCGCAGGACAACTAGCTGCACTGCTATTGATGATGAAGGTGGCTACCTGAGAACTGCCTCCCCCTGGCGCTGGATTGACCACCGTTACGTTAGCGGTCCCCGCCGTTGCGATATCAGCGGCTGTGATGGATGCCGTGAGCTGTGTTGCGTTCACATAGACGGTTGTCCGGCTACTGCCGTTCCAATTTACGGTAGAGCTCGAGACAAAGTTGCTTCCGGTCACTGTAAGGGTAAATGCAGCCCCTCCTGCCGTCCCCGCAGTAGGAGACAGGGATCCAAGCGACGGAACGGGATTATTCGCAGGAGGGGGGGGAGGAGTATTGGACGAGGAACCCCCACCACATCCGACGAGAGCGCATGCCACGATCGTGACCAGAATCTTGCGCGAAAGGACCGCAAACGAGCTTCCTACGCAATTCTTACAAATTTCATCACTGCCGCATCGCGTCATTCCGGATCTCCAGTGTTAAATTTGGCCCCCGTTTCACATGTTTGGCCGCGCACGAATTTCCTTATGGATCAGAGAATTTGCATCTTTTACAGCACATGCTCTTGTCAGAGCGAGAGACAGCAAGCCAGACGTTTCCGTGCGCTAGATGAATGGAGGCCATATTCTATGGCCAGACGCGCGCTAAGGCGAAATTCCAGCCTGCATACGGCCCGGTGGAAAAGTTCGCGCTCCCTGTGATTATGATCCTGCCATCCGCCTGAATCAGCAGGTTACTGTTTCCAGGACTCGTCACGCCGTTGTTGTGATGCCCAAAATCAATCGTGAACCCCCCGTTCGTGCCGAACGTGGCATCCAGAGAACCGTCGGTATGGTATTGCGTCAAGACGAGATACTTGTTGGTTGCTGAGCCTGCGGATTGATAGACGCTTCCCGCAACCAGGTAGGCAAGTTGATTGCCGCCGGCATCCAGCACCGGCTGGATCGAATTCACATAGTTGTTGGAACCATAAAAATCCAGTTTTGTTTGTCCAGTTCTAACCGAGCCACTTGGATCGCCAAATGTCGTGTCGAGTGTGCCGTTGCTTGTGAATCGCGCGATGGCCATCACGGGATGACTAACTCTCGCTAAGTAATTTCTGCCGCCGGCCAAAATATTCCCATGTGCGTCCACTGACAGACTGAATATCCTCGATCCGGCCCCACAGAAAGTGGTGGTGGCCACTCCAGAAGCACCGAAGGACGAATCGACCGAGCCCATCGGTGTTAATCGAACAACGGTGAACTTTTCTGACGTTGTAACCCCGGACGAGCCCCCCGCCAAAATGTACTGCTGCGAGCCCACGGTTTGTAACGCGATCGCCTCCAAATAATAGAACGTGGCGATCCCGACCTGGCCGTTGACACCAAACGTGGTGTCGAGCGTGCCGTTTGTATTTACGCGGACCACTACACCGATCTGGTTGCCGTGGGTGTCATTACCAATACCTCCCACGACAATCTTGCCATCTGTTTGGAGGCGCATCGTGTAAGGGCTAAAGTTCGACAGATTGAGATAGCCAACGGAATTGAAAGTCGAATCCAGAACGCCGGTTGGAGTAAACCTTAACAGCAACATGCTGTTAAAGTTTTGCGTTCCGACGACGAGGATGTTGCCAGCGGAATCGATGGCTCCGTCGTAAATCCCCAGGGGAGTTTTCGCCGGAGAGAAATAGGTAACGATCCCTCCCGAGCCGAAGGCGGTGTCAAGGCTTCCGTCCAGGTTGTAACGAACCATCGCCACACCTTGAATAGAGTACGTGCTGGGATTGGTGGTCGTGCCAACCGCTAGATACCTCATAGTTCCGTCTGGCTGTTGTTGCTGCTTGATGGCTACCGCGCCATCGCTGTCATTATTCGAAGGGACGGAGCCATCCGTGTTCGTCACCGTCAGACCTCCCGGTGGGAGCTGCGTCTCGTTGCCAAAGGTCGCATCTAGACAGGTCTGGCCCGTGTAATTGGCACAGGCAGTCGAAGCAATTGGCGGGTTCAAAGGCGTGAGCGCAGGGCAGGAAGTCGCGCTCGTTAACTCGCGGATTTGGGCTATTCCGCTCCGCGCGACGACTGCAGAGACGCATATGATGGCAAGAGAACTCAAAACCAACCTAGCTGGAATTTTCACTCTGCGTTTGTCCATCACCATGCCTCCATGTAACGTTCTTAGTTCTCTATTCTCTGTTTCGCTCACCTTTTGCAGCACTGGCCACATCCGAAGGGTCCAGTCAGTCAATGCAGGTGTTTGAGAGTAAAGTGGCGCAAGAGTGGAAAACGTGACAGCTTCACGCCGAGAAACCGTTCAGAGTCACGATCATGCTGCGATGAACTCATTCCGTGTATAATCGCGCACCAATGGACATGCGTGACAGGGGCTCCGCCTCTTCGCCAGAGGTTCAGAGCGACCAGCAAAAGGATCTGGCGGTTCGAGTGGCCGGGGGCGACGCCGTTGCCGAGACTGAATTGGTGCAGCTATTTACGCCCCGAATTTTTGTGATGGGCATGGTGCGCGTTCGTGATCGAGAAACGGTCCGTGACCTAGTGCAGGAGGTACTGATTGCTGTGATTTGTGCCCTGCGCAAGCAGCAACTCCAGGATCCCGAGAAGCTTGCAGCATTTGTTGCTGGAACGGCGCGAAATGTAATCAATGGTTATCTGCGAAAGATGACTCGACGCCCGCGGGAAGAAGCTCTCCCCTGGGACTTAGAACAGGAGGTTTTCGATTCTGAAAAGAACGAGACAGAGCAGGGCAAGGTACTCGAATTAGCCCTCCGCGCCCTGGATGAAGATGACCGCCAATTGATCACCATGATTTTGGCCGAAGGGCTGAAACCCCGCCAGATTGCGGCTCGGTTGGGCTTGTCCTCGGAGGTCGTGCGTACTCGCAAACTTCGTGCAGTGCGCAAACTTGCAGATCTCGTGCGACAGATGTCACGAAACTGATCGATACGCCACTATAAGTATGATGAATTGTCGTGAGATCGATGAAAAGGCGGTAATTGACCGCTATCTCGACGCTCGGCTTGACGAAACCGAGCGGCAGGACTTCGAAGATCACTACTTCGGATGTACGGATTGCTTTGAGCAATTAAGAATTGCACGTATGTTGCAGGCAAAACCGGAGAGACACCAAACCGGGTTCCGGACCTTTTTGTCTGCTCCGAGTCGACGACTCGTAGCGTTGTTGCCCGCCGCTGCGCTGGTCGTGGCCTTCCTATTCGTCACCCTATACGGGAACTGGCGTTCTTCTCGAACCGTCCCTATCCACCAAGTCACGGACAATGTTGTCCGGCGTTCTCCCGTCGACACCAACCCGGGTGCAGAGCGCGAGACCCTCATTTCACAACTGGCTCGAGTCGATCCCCCTCCGTATGTTCCGGCACGGTTAAGAGAAACGGACGATCAAGCCCGAGCGCAGTTTGATAGAGCGATGTACCACTACCGCAGGGGGGATTACGTTGCCGCGACCCAAGGACTCGAGATTGCGGCGCGACTCACACCCGCTGCCGTCGATGTAAACTTCTATCTCGGTGCCTGCTATCTATTGACGAATCAACCTGAAAAAGCAGTCGATGCCCTGCACAAAGCGATCTCTCCAAATGCCTCCGACTTTGCAGAACAAGCCCACTATTACCTTGCAAAGGCCTACCTTCAAGAGCACAATCTTGCCTCGGCTCGAACAGAACTGGAGCTCACGCTTAAGCTTCACGGTGCCCGGGAAGGCGAAGCAAGAAAGCTAAGACAAGAACTGGACGAACTTCAATAACACGAGGCGCATAGAATGAAGACGCCAAAGCTCGTTGGGGCCAGCGTTTTGCTTTTCGCATGTCTCGTGGAGCCAGCTTGGCCACTGCCTCAGCAGGGCGGTTCACAGTCGGGAGCATCGCACCCTTCGGCAACCGCGCCTGTACAGGAATTCCTCAATCGCTCTGCCCAGTCGAACCAACCCGCCGAGATACTTGCCGCAGCAGATAGCGCGATCAGCATAGCCGAACAGTCTTCGGATCATGAAGGCCTTGCGCTGGCATATCGCATTCGGGCAAAGACCATTGAGAGTTCCGATCATCGCTCGGAAGCAATCGACATTTGGCGGCGTGCCGCAGATGAGTTCGCAAAAGCCGGAGATACACCGGGTCAGATTGAGTGCCTGTCATCCGCTGGCGTGTTACTGCTGAAATCAGACCCCCTGGAAGCTGAAGGTCTCTTTGAGGCAGCCATCTCTGCCGGGAAATCAGAGAAATCGCCGTCGGTCGAGCTTGCAAGAGCGTGGTATGCCGCGGGCAATTTGATTATGAACCTCAAGCAAATAGTGCCCGCGCGGAAGTTTTATGCTGCTGCCCTAGATTTATTGGAAGCACTTGCCCCCGGCTCAGTCGATGAAGCATTGGTATATGAGGGACTGGGACGGGTTTCCCTGGAAGCACGAGACGATCCCAAAACCGCTCTGGATTTTTTCGAGAGGAGTCGGCAAATAGCAGAGAAGATCGATCCTGATTCCGTCTTGGTCGCGCGCAATTACTACAGAATCGGTAACGTATACATGCTTAAGACTGAATTCCCGGAGGCAATTCACAACTTCGAGCGGGGACTTAAGATCTCAGATACTCTGAAGCAATCGCCGGCAAACGACAGACTTTTAGCAGGTCTTTTAAACAGCCTGGGTATAATTGCCGACAAGACTGGAAACTATTCTGACGCACGGAAGTACTTTGAGCGTGTCTACGCAATCAAGAAGAAATATCCCGAAGACCTAGATACCGCGCTGGTTGTCTTGAACCTTGGGAACATAGCTAAAGACTCCGGAGACTTAGGCGCGGCCTACACTGCCTACACGGAAGCGCTGGCGATTGAAAACCGCCTAGCACCAGATACGCCGCAACTTGCAGGGACGCTATTCAGTCTTGGAACACTCGCTGATATGCAAGGGGATTACGATTCAGCCAACCGATACCTGCGCCAGGCATTCGAAATTCAGCAAAAGGTCGCTCCGAGTTCTCAGTATCTCGCTTTCGTATTGAATGGCCTTGGCGATGTTGCGTTGCATGAAGGCGATCTCGCCAAGGCCACCGAATACAGAAAAGAGGAGCTCGAAATACATCGGAGACTGGCTCCTGGTGGGCTGGATGAGGCGGGAACGCTCTCGGCCCTCGGGGATATCAAGGCGAGAGAAGGAGATTTCAAAGCTGCTTCTCAGTATGAACATGAGGCGCTTGCCATCAGCGAAAAGCTTTCACCTAAGGGAGAGGCGACGATAAGTCCTTTACAAAATCTCGGAAAAATTGAAACCGATCAACGCAGATACGATTCTGCCCGCGAGTTCTATCAGCGAGCCCTCGAAATTCAGCAGTCCAACCCAGTTAAGCCATTAGATATGGCGCGAACTCTCCAAGGGCTCGGGGACGTGGCCGCGGCTACCGGACGATTCAAGGAAGCAGATAGCTACGACGCACGAGCAATTGCGCTACTTGAGACAACTCTGGGCCCGGATCATCCTGATGTGGCGCGCGAATTAAACCGGATGGCGATAATTCAACTACATACCGACGGTGCCGATAAATCCTTTGATACCGCATTGCGTGCCGAAGCGATTGGTAGTGCTCACCTCCGGCTGACCATTCAAGGGCTGTCGGAACGCCAAGCACTACTCTACGCGTCGGATCGACCAGTGTCCCTTGATTTACTCCTTTCGCTTCTGGCGCAGAAGCTTTATGCGGATCCCCAAAGCGTGCAACAGACATGGAGCGCAGTGATCCGCTCGCGAGCGATGGTCTTAGATGAGATGGCGGAGCGCCACCGCGCAGTGATTGTGGGTTCGGATCCTGGACTATTGGAATTGGCCAACAAACTGGCCTCGGCGAAGAAACGGCTTGCAAACCTGAGCGTTCATACCAACCAGGATTACAGTCCTGAGGTGTACCGAAGTCTGCTTGACCGGACTGGCAGTGAAATCGAAGAGGTTGAACGAACCCTAAGTCAGCGCAGTCGCGCCTTTCGCGAGAAGACATTACATGAACAAGTGGGGTTGCCGGAGGTAAGCTCTGTTCTTGCGCAGGGTGCGGCTCTTGTCGCTTATGTGCGGTACAACAGAATTGATTTAGAAAGAATGGGCTCAAGTAGTGTCCCATCCTACGCCGCTTTTGTATTGCCGGCACAGGGGTCAGCACCCAGCTTTGTTTCATTGGGGGGAGCCCAAACAATTGAAAACCTGTGGTCCGACTGGAACAAGGAAATCAATCGAGAAGCACACACGACGCTACCTGATGGAAACAGTGAGATCCGCTACAGGCACGCAGCTACGGCACTTCGCAAGGCCATTTGGGATCCGGTTGCCGCAAAGCTCGGCAAAGCGGCCGACGTATTTATAGTTTCCGATGGGGTTTTACATTTGCTCAATCTCGATTCTTTACCGGCTGGCGGAAAGCGGTATCTCGCTGACGATCCGATGTTATTTCACTACGCCTCCGCTGAGCGCGACCTAACTGTCATTCCTTCGTCACACGGAATGGGAATGCTTGCGATTGGCAATCCTGATTTCAATTGGACCATTTCGAACCCCAAAACGGCTCGAAATTATCGAGGTTCTGAGGAGAGTATCGTCCCCGGTGGTCAGTCATCCAGTTTTCGCGGCTCTCGATCTGCGTGCAAGAGCTTTTCCTCGCTAAGATTCACGCCTTTACCTGGCTCGGGGCACGAAGCCGAAGAGATCAGTAACCTATGGAAAAACACCGCGCTGCATACTGGCAGCAAGGATGATACGAGTATCACACTCACCGGGCACGACGCGAGTGAGCTTGAATTTAGGCAATTTTCGCCTGGCAGACGCATCCTCCATCTGGCGACCCATACTTTTTTCCTGGGAGGGGCGTGCAACTCGATCTTGCAGACAGATGAGGCCCTTGGGAATGAGCACGGTTTGTCGACAGCGGAGAATCCCTTACTCCTCTCGGGACTTGCTTTTGCCGGGGCCAATCATCGCAACGATCCAGATCAAGACGGAATCATCACAGCGGAAGAAATTGCGGTTATGGATCTCGAAGGGGTAGATCTTGCTGTATTGTCGGCATGCGACACTGGACGTGGACAGATCAGAGCGGGCGAAGGTGTATTCGGGCTTAGGCGAGCCTTTCAAATTGCGGGGGCGAACACTGTGGTGATGAGTCTGTGGCCAGTTGATGATGAAATGACGCGCAAATGGATGTTGTCGATGTACCACGGGTGGCTCGTTGATCGAAAAAATTCTGCAGCAGCCGTTCGCCTCGCCGATCTTCAAATCCTGAATCAGCGACGAACAAAGCACTTGAGTACGCACCCCTTTTATTGGGCAGCATTTATTGCCTCTGGAAATCGCGACTAACCCACGGTTCTTCAGGGCTTTGCGGATTGGATACGACGACAGCAGAGACAACTCAAATTACATGCCGTAACCTACTCTATGCGCTTGTCACTGACGCGGTCTGCTTTAGAGATTCCTTGAGTCTATCGCGCTCCCCGAACTTCTGATTACCTCAGTTACCGTTATCCGACGGGTGGGCACCAGGACGCCGACTTCTTCATGCGTGACCAATCATGCTAGCGGACGACTGCCAGACAGCTATTTCCTCTGTTTGGTCCGCGGGAAACGGTCTGGCCGCCACTCGAGCAAATCCCCTGGCGTGCACTTCAGTGCGTAACAAAGTTTATCTAAGACATCTGCTCGGTAGCCTTTGCTTCGTTCGTGAAAGAGCGCATGGAGAGTTGGGTAAGTGATACCGGTCACCTGCTGGAGTTTATAGCGCGTCCAGCCCTTCCGCTTGAGAACTTCCTTTAGCCTGCATCTAATCATACTTGCACCGTAAACCAGCCTGGGGCCCAGGTCAAAGCCTGTTTTATATACATACTATACTTTACATATAGCACAGTCTAGGTATAATAGTCAATATGCACATGCCCTGGCCCGGTTAAGGGGTAAGGGGCTAAGCGGGGGCAAAAGCCCCGCCTAGCGCCCCGCAAGGCCCTTGGCGAGCGTTTTAAAAGGGGGCTTAAACCCCCGTAGTGGGCACATGGGGCAATGGGAGGTTTAAGGTGAGAATTGCAATTTATGCCAGGGTAAGCACACACAACGGCCAAGACCCCGAAATGCAGCTGCGCGAACTGCGGGAATACTGCCAGCGGCGGGAATGGGCCATAACTCGGGAATACGTCGATATCGGCATTTCCGGCCGCAAGGAAAAGCGGCCCGAACTAGACCAGCTTTTGCACGACGCGCATCGCCGCTGTTTCGACGCGGTTGTTGTGTGGCGCTTTGACCGCTTTGCGCGCTCCGTTTCACATCTCTTAAAAGCCTTGGAGAACTTTCGGGCATTGGGGATCGAGTTTGTTTCGCTTTCTGAGCAGGTGGATACCTCCACGCCTACGGGCAAGATGATCTTCACAGTGCTAGGAGCAGTAGCCGAGCTGGAGCGCAGCCTAATTGTTGAACGTGTGCGCGCTGGTTTGCGTAATGCCCGGGCAAAGGGCAAAAAGCTGGGCAGGCCGCCCAAATTAACCAAACCTGAATTGATAAACCCAATGCGGTCGCAGGGGGCGTCCTGGCGGGCAATCGGCCGGGCCTTGGGCGCAAGCCCTGCAACTGCTTGGTGCGCGGCCACACGGGCTGGTAGGGCCCGTTTAAAAAAACCCCGTGCAAGTGCGGCGGTAAGTAGCTCATTTAACGGGTCGCAAATTGTTTAAGTTGGGCGTTGTAAATCAGTAGTTTTCTAAACGGGTTGGGCTACCAGCAAAAGGAGGGGCAACATGCGGGTGTTCTGGGTTCGCAGGAATTTAGCCTTCGGTAGCGCAATTACTACCTGGCGTGATGTTGAGCGACTTCGAGAGCATGGAATCTCGCACGTCATCAATCTGCGGAAGAATCGCAATGGCAAAAAGACAAAAGAATTCGACTATCTGTGGCTTCCCTTTAAGGATGACAAAAAGGAACGCCCGAAGTGGTTCTATAGAGCTGCTCTGAAATTTCACCAGCGCTCGATGAGGCACAAACGCTCGAAGCTCTTTGTCATGTGCCATCATGGCAGGTGCCGCAGTGCTTCTCTGACCTACTTCTTCCTGCGTTCCTCGGGAACAAGTGCGCTTAAGGCCGAAAAGAGAATACGGGAGGTCCGGCCGATCGCTATGCTGCCAAAGGCATATCGCGAATCGGCCGAACAGTTCCTCCGAAACAACCCCGCACTCTGACAAGACCGCGTTTGGCTGCGTAGGTCAGCGGTTTTCTTCATGAGACAAGGGTCCCAATTCAGTGCTTAGTAGTCGGCCGTAATTCGCTAACTTTTTTTGTAACCGATTGAGTGGGCCGGCTCGCGTTGTGGCGGCCTGATGTGCACCCACCGGCCGGTCAAAGTTGGGACGAGGTTCATTTACACTTCTTCTTCGATTTCTTCATATTCCGAGAACCGCTCGTTCATCTACCTGTAGTGTCAGATATCCCGAAAAGCTCAATAAGAGAAGACTTGCGAGCGTGGCATCACGCGTTCCTAGGCTCCGCAGCGCATGCGCTGGTGTTCCCGGGTGACGAATGCCTGGGTAGTCAGAACAAAAATGATACAGATTGACCAATGATTCCCGGACCTTGTCGTGTGGCCAATCTGTTAGGTTCCCGACAAGTCTGCCAAGAGTGTTACCCACCGCAGGAATCCCCGCACTCACTGATGCCAAGCCTTCGACATAGTTGCTTGCCATGTGGATGCAGTTCCTAAGATCGGTCGGATCTTGTGTACGGGCGTATCGATCAAATGTCTTCTCAAAGTCCAAGAGCAAACTGCCCAAGTGAGCATTAGCTGAGTTGAGACGCTGCAGTTCAGCATAGAGATTGGTGAACGAGCCTGGAATCAGGAAACGAAGCGTGAAGGGATCGTCTAAACGATAGCGCAGGTTGAACTTTCGCAGTACGTCGCGCAGAAGTCGCTCGTAGAGTTCCACAAATCCGGGGATTTCATAGTCTGCGAAAACACTGTGCATCTGTTCGAGGAAAAGAACGATATCAAACTCGCTGGCGAAATCGGTGCCCGTCAGCGCAAGGAAACGCTCGCGAGCCCTTTGAGGGCTGTTGCGGGCTTCCTCCCGCTCACTGTCTGTCGGACGCGGCGAGAGGAATTCGTCTGCATTGGTGAAGAGATCGCTAAAGAGGCCTGGTGGCGCGGCCGCTTTATCGCTCGAGTAGTCAGCCAATGGCTCCCACACCTCAGCCCCGAAGTATTTCCATGTATGGCGGAGAGCGCCGCTCATAACTCACCTTGGAACGAGCGGTGCAAGAGTGACTCGAAGAGGGCGTCTATCCGCTTGCGGCTGGCTGCCTGTACCGTCTCCAAGTTGTAGATTTCCTCTGCTCGCTTGGCAAACTGTCTCTGAAGATGTGGCGGTGGAACAGCTAACTTAACAGTTAGAAGTCGCTCTTTCGAGATATTGGGCATGGACCCAGCAGCGCCCGAAGCTAGGCGTTGAATTTCCCGACGCTTGACCTGATCCTTCAGTGCATAAGCTAGGTATACGGGATCTAGTTTTTCTGGCTGTAGTGGGCGAAGTCGAAAGATCAAATCGGAGAGCATGAGTTTAGGCCGAGTTTCCCAGACATATGCTGTGGCCGCGACCAGTTCTTTCGTGTTCTTTCTGCTAAATAGAACGTCTCCTTCCTTAACCTCAAGGCTTGGACGTGGAGCGAAATCTGATTGCAGCGCTTTGTTCTCATCTTTGAGGTATCGTCCGGTTGTGACCGAGCTAAGCTTGAGCACGCCCCAATCGTTATCAGCTGCCCGCTGATCCTGGCAAACGGGACTCCATCCGCTCTCTATGGGGTAGAGGAGTTCTTTGAGTGCAAAAGTTTCGTATGCAGTTGAGGTGGAGAACAACTCATGGAAAAGAGCAGGAGTAAGTTTCGTTGCCCTCTCGTCGGTTTGTGTTCGTAGGCGCCCCAATGCTTTTGCCTCATTGAGTACCTGCAAAATGTGCTCTTGCTCGGCGCGGGGAGGTATCCAAAGAAGGAGTTCTTCTAACCTACCCTTCGTGACGTGCTGCAATCCAACCCCTCCATGTGCTCTGGCGATGAGCTCATCAAGCAAGGAACCAACTTGGTAGACGAAAAAGTCCGGTAGCATATCGCCTGTTAGTACTACTGTGTCATAAACGATGGATACAACAAAAAGGACAGCAAGGGAGCTGTTTGAGCAGAAATCTGGCGAGCTTGATCCGGAGGGTAGCGATCGAGTACGGATTATGCCGCTCGGGGCGAATGCGACGAGCCGCGGGGCCGGAAGTCGGGCGGAATTTTCTGGGTGCGTAGGTCCAGTTGACCGGCTCGAGCAGAGGGGGAAAAACGGCCTCTCTCCGCTACCAGGAAGCCGTATGCGGCGAT
>Ga0335077_10007659_pt1 | contig 13364 bp, 10 predicted proteins | sample Lox_Sample_31_FD_207151 | JGI IMG/M metagenome (GOLD analysis project Ga0335077, IMG submission 207151) | Soil microbial communities from Loxahatchee National Wildlife Refuge, Florida, United States - Lox_Sample_3.1 | ecosystem: Environmental > Terrestrial > Soil > Wetlands | place: USA... | reverse complement strand
TCGGGAGAGCATCGGGAAGCTTCTTTGCTGGCGCACCACTGAGACGTACTTCTGGCGGCCCAAGCTTCACGCGTAAAAGACCCTGCGTTAGGTAGAAGGGGCGCAGTTGTTCGGCGAGAAACAAGTCAATGGCCATCCGCGAGTAAGCTTTGCCGATCACGGCTTCCAGAGACTGCTGGACAGCATGAGACTGGCCGACAGCGGGATCACCGAACTCCACACTGGCAACCGTGAAGGGGCACTCTTGTGCGTGAAACTGTTGAACGTTGCCATCTCCGATAGGATTCGCGAGAAGTTGGTGCTCAATCGGGGTCTTTACGCCCTGTGCCGTGAGCAAATCTTTGATGGCGTCGGCAGCGCCTTCCACAGCGGCACCGCCTTCCGGCAGAGTGCCATCAAAAAAGGGCAGCTTTTTGCGAACAGCATCGTTCAATTCGCTGTCGGAAAACCAAGCAAGGTTGTCGTAGTAGATCGGAACGCGCGGTGATTCTTCGAGCAGAAAGGTCACCGTGACGGCCTGGTCTTTGGTCTGGAATTTGTAATTCACTTTGGCGAATAAGCCGGTTTGGAGCAGGCGGTCAGCGCCAGCCTGTAGATCGTCTTTGCCGACCTGAGAGTCTTTTTGCAATTCTGAGAGGGCGATGACCTGATCGACGGAGAGCGATTTGAGGCCTTCGACGCGAATCTCATGGAGCGACGCAGTGGCTGGGGCGGGCGTTTGTGCTGCTGCGCCGTGCAGAAAGCTCAGCGGAGTGAGTAGCACGAGCGCGAAGGATGCCGTAGCGCGTAAGACCGGCCTGGACCAGCGAAACATGTTTTCATTCTAGCGGAAAACGGTGAATTGGGTTCAAGGAGCCGCGCGAGTCCAGATTCAGTTCATCGGGACTGCGGATTGGTGCTGCTTGGTGGAACCAAATGCAGCTCTAGCGCAGGGGTTCGTGTGGAGTTGGGATAAAGATTGCGAACGTTCTCTGATGAACGGGTTGGTTGCGCTCGAAAGGTTACTTGTTGCAGCCAGAAGCCGCCCTGGACCCGCACGGATGTCTCCTGCTGCATCGTGAAGCGAAGTTGCGACTCAGCACGAACGCGAAGCCATTCGCCGGGCTTGAGCGTCAGAATCGAGTCTGGGCGTTCGGACGCACCGTATAGGGAGAGCATCGCCAGGGGATTCGCTCCCAACGGCGAAGCTGGGTCTTCTGGACGGACCACTAGCGTCATGCTTAAATAAACAAACTCCGTCAATGGGTCGGTCGGCTGCAGGTCAGATAGATGCGGGAAGACCGGCACATCGATTGGAACAGTTCCGGTATTCAAGACCCTAAATTCGGTACGAAGAGAGTTCTCAGGAGACGCTTCCGAAGGCGCAACACTGAGGAGATAAACACCCAGGGCGTGAGGGTCGCGGACGTCGGGCGCGCCGTCTCCCACGGAAGCGCCGGCGGAGTATCCGGCAATGGCGCAACCCTTTTCGGTGCACTGAGCCGGAGGCGGAGGCGGATAACGTAGCGTGGTTCGCTGCTTTATGCCGAGAAGATCAACGTAGCGCACTTCCTGAGAGCGGGCAGCGGTAGCGCAGGAGAGAAGCAGAAACCAGGCACAGAGCGCGAGCCGCATGGGCACCTCGAGACGACTATTCCACGGTGACGGATTTAGCCAGATTGCGCGGCTGGTCTACGTCGCAACCGCGACGCACGGCGATGTGATAGGCGAGGAGCTGGAGCGGAATGATTTCCAGCATGGGCGCGAGAATTTCCAGCGTGGGCGGCAGTTCGATGATGTGATCGGAAGCTTCGCGAGCGAGATGATCGTTCTCTGACGCGATGCAGATGACGATGCCGTCGCGAGCTTTCACTTCCTTGATATTCGAGACGCTCTTTTCGTAGCGGGTGACAGACTCCGGATCGGAATCGTCGCGAGTAGCGAGAACGACGACCGGGAGATTCTCGTCGATAAGAGCGTTGGGGCCGTGCTTCATTTCGCCAGCCGGGTAACCTTCGGCGTGAATGTAAGAAATTTCCTTGAGCTTGAGCGCCCCTTCGAGCGCGATGGGATAGTGAATGCCGCGGCCAAGATAGAGGAAATCGGTGTAGCGGAAAAACTGGCGCGCGAGATTTTCGTAATAGCCGGAGTCTTCGGCTTGCAACACCATCTCCATTTTGTGCGGAATGCGCGTGAATTCTTGCATTAGCGTCTGCGCGGCGGCCGGAGCGAGTTTTCCGCGAAGCTGGCCGAGATGCGAAGCGAGAAGGAGTAAGGCGGTGAGCTGCGAAGTGAAAGCCTTGGTGGAGGCCACGCCAATTTCGGGGCCGGCGTGGGTGATGATGCTGCCGGCGGCTTCGCGCGTAATCATCGAGCCCATCACGTTGCAAATGGCGAGAGTCGGCGAGCCTTTGAGTTTGGATTCACGCTGCGCGGCGAGGGTGTCGGCGGTTTCGCCGGATTGGCTAATGCAAATGGTCAGAGTCTTCGGGTCAAGGATTGGGTCGCGGTAACGGAATTCGCTGCCGTAGTCCACTTCAGCCGGCAGGCGCGCCAGGCGCTCGATCATGAATTTTCCGGCGAGACCCGCGTGCCAACTCGTACCGCAGGCGACGATCCGCACCTGCTGGAACTCGCGGAACTGTTGTTCGGTGATCTGCATTTCGTCGAGAAAGATCTTTCCGGTGTCCTGCGAAATGCGGCCGAGGAGCGTGTCGCGGACGGCGCGGGGCTGCTCAAAAATTTCTTTCTGCATGAAATGCTTGTAGCCGCCCTTTTCCGCCATGATGGGGTCCCAGGCGACGGTTTGCGCGGGGCGATGGACGGGCTTGCCGTCGTGGTCCATCACGCAGACACCTTTTTGCGTCAGGACGGCGATGTCGCCGTCGGCGAGGAAGAAGATTTGTCGCGTGTGTTCGAGCAACGCGGGAATATCGCTGGCGACGAAAAATTCGCCTTGGCCGAGGCCGATGACACTCGGTGGGCCGATGCGCGCGGCGACGATTTTGTGTGGGTCGCGAGCCGAAAGGAAAACGAGGGAATAGATACCGCGTAGTTCGCGCAACGACTTGCGAACAGCTTCTTCCAGTGGCACGCCGCCCTGGGAATTTTTCTCGACCAGATGTGAAACAACTTCGGTATCTGTTTCGGTGACGAACTTGTGGCCTTCGCGCTGGAGCTGCTCTTTGAGTTCAAGATAGTTTTCGATGATGCCATTGTGAACGACGACGATTTCGCCGGTGCAGTCGCGATGCGGGTGGGCGTTTTCTTCCGTGGGACGGCCATGGGTGGCCCAGCGAGTGTGGCCGATGCCGTAGGTCCCCTCGATCGGCGACTTCTGGATGACTTCTTCAAGATTGCGCAGCTTGCCGGGGGCGCGGCGCACTTCGAGTTTGCCGGCGGCGGTGACTACTGCAATGCCGGCGGAGTCGTAGCCGCGATATTCGAGCTTTCTTAAGCCTTCGATGATGACGGGCACCACTTTCTTAGGCCCGATATAACCGACAATTCCGCACATGCGGCGCGTCTCCTAGGATGGCGTTTTTCAAGAGTAGCATGGAGTGGCAAAGGGAATGGGCTGCTGGGCTGGCTTGTTGCGCAGGTTAAAACGGCGCGGGGGCGAGTTCGTACGAGGTCAGTTTGCCGTTCGGATCGAAGTGGAAGGTAGCGTAGGCCGCGGCGGGTTCCAATGTACCGGGATCAACGTGGCGGACCAAGGCGCGGACGGTGGTTTTGTCGGCGACAGCTTCTAGTTCATAGCCTCGGGACTTGAGGAAATACTCCACGCGGCCGCGGGTGGTGCCGGCTGGTAAATTCGAGTTAAGAAGTGCATCGATTGTCCGGAGGCGCGGGTCAAACGTGTGGCGGTTGTGGCTGCAGCCGGAAAACAGCAATCCGACCACGACTAAAAACAAATGTGCTGCGACGGAAGGACGAAGCGACAGAAATCTTCTCCGCTGCTTTGGGCGCTGGTTAGCGGCGGCCACGGCAAGAGAAAGCATGCGTCGAGCGACTAGTCCACGATTTCGAAGCGCGATTCCTCGATGACCGGATTGGTGAGGACTTCGTTCGAAATGCGCTGAACCTGTTTTTCGGCTTCGTCGCGCGAGAGACCTTCGACGTTCAGCACGAAAAATTTTCCCTGGCGAACGTCTTTCACGGATTCATAGCCCAGGCCGGAGAGAGCGTGTTGAATGGTTTGTCCTTGCGGATCGAGAACGGTGCGCTTCGGCATCACCCAAACGTGTGCTTTCATGCGCCAAGTATAGCATTGCGTGCTGGATGAAACGCGTGGTCGAAGCTCATTTGGGTGAGGTGGAGGAGTTCGGATTCGGAGAGGCCCATGCGTGCGGCGTTTTGGTATTCGTTGTGAAGCGTGGTGTGAAACATGGCGGGATCGTCGGTGGAGAGGACGACCGGGATGCCGTGGCGGAGGAGTTGCGGAAGCGGATGTTTTTCAATCGCTGGGGGCACCGAGCCATCGATTACGGCGCTCGAGTCGCTCGCCTGCAAGTGTTTGAAAAGGGCGCCGGTGCAGAGATTGCTTTGCGGGCAGACTTCGAGGGGAATGCGGCGGTCGGCGAGGAGATCCATGAGCGCGGGATCTTGGGCGGCGGCTATGCCATGGCCGATCCGTTCAACGTGGAGAAGTTCGACAGCTTCGCGGATTTTTTCCGGACCGCCGACTTCGCCGGCGTGGATAAGCAGGTGCAAGCCGTTTGCAGCAGCTTGTTCGTAGACGGAACGAAATTCGTGGGTGGCGACGCTGAGTTCGTCTCCGCCGATGCCGAAGGCGACAATTTTCTCGGAGGCGCATCGCTTGGCGACATCCACAACCTCCATCGCTGGGCCAGGCCCGAACTGACGCACGGCATCGAAGATCCAGTTGAGGCGCAGGCCGCGCCTTTCGAATGGCTCAGTGGCTTGGAGGATCGCTTCGAAATTGGCTTCCGGCCGTTGCTTGCGCAGCAGCATGATGCCGACCGAGAGAGTCACTTCTGCATAGACAACGTTTTGGGTGAGGAGATGTTCGGCTAGGTCGTGCGCGATTAGCGCAAAATCGCGCGGCTCGCGCAGAAACGACGTGACCCACTTGAAGGCGTCGATGAAGCCAAGAAAATCGGTGTAGGAATACCGCTGACGAACTTCTTCTTCAGTGAGTTCAACCCCATGTTGCGCCGTGAGCGCGCAAACCGTCGAGGGCTGAATCGAGCCCTCGAGATGCAGGTGCAGCTCGGCTTTTGGTAAGGCGGCGATGCTTGCTGGAAGGATCGAACTATTCATTTCCTTAGAAGTTCTGCCCGTCTCAATGCGGAAGGTTGGGCTTACCGGCATTAACCCAGGCGGTCAGCCAGTAAGAGCCAACGTCGGTGGACGCTTCGGAAAGCTGGCGAATCAAGATGGCCGCGGACTGGTTGTAAAAACGGTCGAAGTATTCATCGTTGTAGGCGTACGTCTTCCCGGCCTGATACGCGGTGCGGTCGGCGAGCAGAACGGGTTCGAGCCAGCTGTGCGAAGCGAGGCACACGTCGAAGGCGTGATCGGTGGGGTCGTTGATGTAAGCTGCGTCATTCGGGCGCATGGGAAAGAATGAGGAGTAGCGGTCGATCAGCGCGGTGCCGAAGCGCTCGTTAACGCCGAGTTGTGCGGTGAGATGGCCGTCGAAATTTTCGGTCGTGTTGAACGGATCGTGCGCATCAGCGACGTAGCTGGCGAGCAGTGCCGCGTCGGTCTTGGCTTCGTCCCAGCGGCCAGATTTCATATCTTCGGTAAGGCGCACGCTGTACACGCCGATTTCCCACGGAAGTACGCCATTGGCCTGCACCTTGGACTTGCCGTATCTCTCAAGAGCGGCCTTGTAGCTATGCGGCAGAGCCTCGAAAGGGAACCGGCCGTACCTGTCTAGATAGAGATAGCTGTTGCGTTTTTCCAAAGGAGTCTTGGCGGAAAGCTCGATGGGATCGTTGACGTGTTCGAGCAAGAAATTACGGTTGCTTTCAAAGTAGTAGCGGATGTCCTGCGGGAGCGTGTCGATGGCCTGATTGACGACGAGCTTGTGCGCGGCGCGGCCCCAGGCAAAAGCAAAGCGTGGCCAGAGAAGAAGCACCGCGACAAGTACGCCGGCAAGAAGCGCGAAAAGGGTTGCGGACTGCGTGGAGAGGTGTCTGATGGCGCCGGTGCGCATGGGCGGCTTCCAGTTTAACCGTTTTCCGAGTGCCTGACAGTGCTGCGCTTGCGGCTGTACAGAAAATAGATGACCAAGCCAATGGCGAGCCAGCTCAGGAAGCGAATCCACGTGATCACCGTCAAGCCGGTCATCAGGCCGCCGCACAGCACGATGGAAATAATCGGGAACAAGGGCACCAGAGGAACGCGGAAGCCGCGCGGGCGGTCCGGCTGTCTGCGGCGCAGAATCATCACGCCGAGCGATACGAGCACGAACGCGAAAAGCGTGCCGATGTTCGACAGGTCGGCCACGTCGCTCACCGCAAAAATGCCAGCCGGAATGCCGACTGCGAATCCGGCAACCCACGTGGAAAGGTGCGGCGTCTTGTACTTAGGATGAACCGCCGCAAACATTTTCGGGAACAGGCAATCGCGAGACATTGCATACCAGATGCGGGCCTGGCCGTATTGAAAAACAAGCAGGGAAGAGATCATGCCCATCAACGCACCGACGATGATCACCGATTGTGCGAAGCGACTGGCGCCGAGGGCGTGTAAAGCAAATGCCACTGGAGCTTCAGCAGCGTCGCCGGAGACGAATGTGGTGTACTTCATCATGCCCAGCAGCACGATAGAAACTCCGACGTACAAGATCGTGCAGACGATGAGCGAGAGAATGATGCCGATCGGCAGGTCACGCTGCGGATTCTTAGATTCCTCGGCGGCGGTAGAAACCGAATCGAAGCCGATGTACGTGAAAAACACAATAGCGCCGCCGGTAACGATGCCGCCGAAACCGGAAGGAGCGAAAGGTTTCCAGTTGGCGGGGTGAATGAGCATTCCCCCGATGACTAGGAAAAGCAGAATGGCGCCAATCTTGATGGCGACCATGACGTTGTTGGCTTCGGCGGATTCGCGAATGCCGCGCACCAGCAGCGCCGTCAAAATGAAAATGATCAAAAAGCCCGGAATATTGAAGTAAGCGCCGGTCCAATGGCCGGATTCCCAGACGGGAGTGGACCATTTGTCGGAAAGATTGAGGCCGAACGATGCCAACTGCGCCTTGGCGTACGCGCTGAAACTGATCGCCACGGCCACGTTGCTCACGACATATTCGAGGATCAAATCCCAGCCAATGATCCAGGCGAAAATCTCGCCAAGCGTGGCGTAGGAATAGGTGTAGGCACTCCCGGCAATGGGAATCATCGAAGCCAATTCTGCGTAACAGAGACCGGCGAAGCTGCACGCAATCGCTACCAGAATGAACGAGACGGCGATGGACGGGCCGGCGGGCGGGCGCCCGTGCATCAGCACGCTGGCGGTGCCACCGCCGCGCAGTAGGTTGACGAGCAAATCGAGCACTTGGGCGTGCAAAATCGAGGGTGCCTGGAAGTATTCGCCGGCTGCCGCGGTGCCGGTGAGGACGAAAATGCCCGAACCGATGATGGCGCCGATGCCGAGCGCGGTCAGGCTGACCCAGCCCAGCGTTTTCTTTAATCGTCTTTCGGGATTTTCAGCGTCGGCGATGAGCTGGTCGATGCTCTTGCACCGCAGGAGTTGTGATCCCACTCATGCTCTCCGATCGCGTCCGCCGGAGCGGCAAGCTCTCCCAGCGACTTGGCAAAACTGAAATGGTTTGGCTGCCGGCTCAATTTACCTTGAGAAGCCGGGTTTCGCAAGAAAGCCAATCGTCTATGCCTTGGCTGCAGATGACCCGCCAACTTACATCCGCGAAATTGCAGTAAGGATTGCAGCTATAGCTTCCCGCATCCTTTGAGCTGAATCCACGGGGAGTGTCCTCGGTTGCAGGCCTCTCAGGACTCTGGCGATCCCATCCGAACCAGCGCGTTCGATGACTTGTTGGCTCGGCCCGATAGGTTCCGTCGGAACCAGCGCGGGCGATTGTACGAAGTTGCATTTTAAGTAGAACAACGCCAACTTCACGTCCGTCGGCGGGACGATGTCCAACGTTCGCGGGCCCAAATCCATCGGACCACTGACGAGAATATATACGCGTGGGATTTTGTCTTGTGCGGCTTCGCTAAGCCGGCGTGTCATTTCCTCGCGCAAGAAATCTCCGAGATGCTCCTCCTGCCGCAGATCGTCGACGTTGACCGAGATCGCAGAATTTGTTGACAACGCTTCTTTCAAATTCGTCCATCCCACCAGGCCTTCGTGAATATTCATCTGATCGAAAATTACGCTGCGGCGCGTGAAATCAAGCGCCGAGGCGCTCAGCGAACCATTCTCTAGGTCGAGTTGCGCGAAGCTTTTTAGAATGGGCAAGAACACGCCAAGGCGTTGATTGTAGAGCTTGGGTTTGCGGCGCTCGCTGGGGTAGGGAGTTAAATTTATGAGCAGCTCCAAGCGTATCGGCTGCGCTGATTTCACCGGCAGATGCAGGCGCCCTTCGACGTGCGGCAGCCAGAATTCGTCCAGCCCCTCAGGTTGCGGGTCGCCGAATTCGACCAGCGGCAAATAGCACCAGGCTTCGGGCAGCGGGTCATGCCGCAGCGGCTCGACGTGAATCTTCTGTACGGTCAAACTGTGCGGCTCACGGCCACTGTAGAAGAACGCCACCATCGCCCGGTAGTCGCCGGGCAGCAGGAAAACCTGCCAGGAGAAGATCACCATGGACTCGCGCATGGCGGGTTGCGCGTCTCTCAGATCCTTTTCGACAAAATTCCGGTAAGTACGGCCCTGCGCATCGGTGACTTCGACTAGAGCAGTGGCCTGGCCCTCGCAGCAGCGCTTCACCAGCTCTTTGCCGTCGACTTGCACTTCGATCTCCGCAGCGATTCGCTGATGAAGCGTGAGTTTTGGCGGAATAATGCGGACATGCCAAGGTAGCTCTGTCTTGGGTCCCTCTGTGGCCCATTTCTGAAAGGGAACCGCGGCGAAGTGCTTTTCAACCGATGCGTCTTGTGCCGACGCCGACCGGCCGAACAGCAAGATAGCGAGCAATGCGACCAGAGTCGCGGCGCCGGATCGCAGGACACGTCCGCGGTTCATTCTGCAGGAAACTCGAAACATGGGACCGAGGCGAGCGTATCACGCGGCGTGCGGCGACTAAACCTGTTCGAGTTGGGCGTAGCGCTCGATGAATTTCTTGGTGCCGCGGCCGGGAAAGCTGACCGACAATCGGCGGTCCTCTTCATCGCCTTCAACCCCGACAATAGTGCCGACACCATAGTCGGGGTGACGCACTTTGCGGCCGAGCATGGGGTCGGCACTGCCGCCCTTTCTGGCGCGTGCGAAAGAGAAATCGGGTCCGGAGCTGCGGGAAGCTCGGGCTGCGGCGGGTTTAGGTGCCTGCAGCTTGGCAGGAGCCTGGCCGCGGACACGGCGGAGAAATTCGTCGGCGGAGTAAGAGTATTCGGGATCGGGTTCGTAACGGCGAGTTTCGCCCAGTTCGGCAAGGGAGCCGCGAGCGGTCTCCACCAGTTCAGCAGGAATCTCTGCTAGAAAACGCGACGGCAGAGAGGCGCGCATCTGCTGTTCATTGCCGAAAATGCGACGGTACAGCGCGCGGGAAAGTGTGAGCGAGTTCCGGGCGCGGGTCATGCCCACATAAACGAGCCTGCGCTCTTCTTCGATGCCTTTTTCTTCGTTTAGCGAACGGCTGTGCGGGCAGATGCCCTCTTCGAGGCCGGTAAGAAAAACATGGTCGAATTCGAGGCCTTTGGTGCTGTGCAGCGTGATCAGCGTAACGCCGGGCTTTTCCTCAAAAGAATCGGCGTCGGAGATAAGCGCCGCGGCATCGAGAAAGTCGGTGAAGGATTCGCCGGCTTCCATTGATTCGGCGATGGCGCGCGTTAGCTCTTCGAGATTTTCCATCCGCGCGACATCGTCCGGGGTGTTGCGATCTTTAAGCATGTCCATGTAGCCCGATTCGTCGAGGACCGCGCGCAGGAAATCGGCGGGTTCTTTTTCTTTTAGTGCGTATTGCAGCTTCAGGATTAAGTCCTGAAAGCTCCGCAGCGGCGTGACAGCCCGGGCACCGGCAGCGCCGGAGATGAACTTGTCGATGGCGTTCCAGACCGGCGTGTTGTCATTGCGCGCCGTTTCGCGTAAGGCGTCCACCGTGGTTTTGCCGATGCCGCGCGGAGGTAAATTCAGGACGCGAAGCAACGAAATGTCGTCCTCGGGATGCATCGCCAGCCGCACGTAGGCCAGGGCGTCCTTTATTTCGGCGCGGTTATAAAAGCTGAAGCCGCCGACCAGCTTGTAACGCAAGCCACGGCGGCGAAATACTTCTTCGAACGCGCGCGATTGAAAGTTCGTGCGGTACTCGACGGCGCAAGTCTGCGCGGAATCGTCGAAAAGGATGCGCTCGAGTTCGCCGGCCACGAATTCCGCTTCGGCTTGCGCATCGCGAGCTTCGAAGTAACGCAAATTCGCGCCGGAGCCTTTCGTCGCGCTCAGGGACTTGCCGAGCCGCTCGGGATTGTTTGCGACCACGGCGCCCGCGGCGTCCAGAATTTTCTGCGTGGAGCGGTAGTTGCGCTCGAGTTTGATGACTTTGGCGTTGGGAAAATCGCGCGAAAAGCTCAGCAGGATGGAAACGTCCGCGCCGCGCCAGCGATAAATAGATTGATCTTCATCGCCGACCACGCAGACGTTCTTATGCTGCGGATTGACCAGCAGCCGCAGGAGATCGTATTGCACGCGGTTGGTGTCCTGGTATTCGTCTACATGAATGTACTGGAAGCGGTTTTGCCACTTTTCGCGGACTTGCGCGTTGTCGCGAAGCAGGCGCATCGTGCGCAGCAGCAAATCGTCGAAGTCGAGCGCGTTGGATTGGTGGAGCAGTGTTTCGTAGCCGGCGTAGATGTTCGCGACGTTGCGCGCGTCTTTATCGATGGCTTCGCCACGCAGCATTTCGGGCGTTTTGGCGTGATTCTTCGCGTAGCTGATCCGACTCAGCACGTTGCGCGGCGTCAGCGCATCGTCATCGATGGCCAGCTTCGCCATCACCAGCTTGACCGCCGAGGTCTGGTCGTCGTCATCGTAAATCGCGAAATCGCGCGGCAAACCCGCCGCCGGAGCTTCGCGGCGCAACAAGCGCGCACAAAGAGAGTGAAAGGTAGACAGCCAGGGCTTGGCAGGCGGCACAGCGGCTCGCAGCAAGAGATCGCTCACACGATTTTGCATTTCCTCCGCTGCTTTGTTGGTGAACGTGACCGCGAGGATGGAGTCGGCGGATACGCCCTTCGTGATGAGATTGGCCATGCGGAACGTAATCGCACGAGTTTTCCCCGTGCCGGCACCGGCGAGAATCAGCACAGGACCTTCCGTAGTTTCGGCGGCTTGACGCTGTTCTGGATTTAGTTCGTCGAGAAGATTTTGCATTGGTCTGGAACGGGCCGTTGTAGAGACTGCCTTGCGATGGTAAACGACCGCGCGCAGCGGCGCAAACCGATGAAAAAAGATTTACACAGGCGTTCTACCGAATTGCGCGAAGAAACGCGCGTGTCGCGCGGCTAGCGGCTCAAATCGATCTCGAAGTAGAGCAGCGGATGATTCTTCTCCAGCGCGCGTATATCCGGAATGTACAAGTGCGCGGTGTTCAGCAGATCATTCTGGAACTGCAGGTCAAAATAGAGCAGTCCTTCCACGGAATGATGCGGCGCCACGATGCTCGAGTTCACGCCCGCATCGGCCGCCGCTCTCTGAAACTCTGTCCATTTTTTGTCGCGGCCTACTTTGGGTCCTCCGCTAGGAATCGGTAAAGGCAGCTTGCGCGTTTTCGTTGGGTCTTTTTTGCCATTGTCGGACATTACGTCGGCGACGTCATCAGCGGTCATCGGGTGCAGGGCTTGGCGGTTGTCCTCATCCAGCGTCACGTTGAGGCGAATCTGCTCCAAATCGACTTTCATGCTATCGTCGGAATCATTGCGAAAGACGGTGTTAATCGCGACGATTCCCGCGGCGAACGGCGTTTTTTTGGGGAACTTTGTTTTATACAGACCGGAATCCATCCACGGCTGCGCGGAAATGGTCACTCCTTCATGAGACTCGACGGCCGCTGCTCGCAGAGTGGAGGAAGGCTGCTGGGAGGAAAACGCGCCGATAAATTCGGAACTCCCGAGAAAAAGCGCCGTCGCAAGAAAAGGAACGATGACTAGGGTTCGCCGCGCGACATGGTTTGGCATCGGGATATAATAGTCCTTTCTCATCTGGACGCCTTCGATTCTAGGGGAAAGTGCAGGGTTGCCCGCGGTGGCGTGCGCTTTCGCCGCGGCGCGGAACTATACCGGAGCTGCGTTTGTATTTCATCTACAGCCTTTTGATGGGCCTGGCGGCCCTGCTGCTCACACCGTATTGGCTGCTGCAAGGAATCCGGCACGGCAAATATTTTTCGAACTTAACCCAGCGGCTCGGCTTTTCTTTCCCGACGATCAAGAGGTCGGGCAGTGGAGAGGCCAAGAAGGCCGCTGGAGCGATTTGGATTCATGCGGTTTCTGTCGGCGAGACGCTATCCGCAGTTACGTTGGCACGGCGACTGAAGGAAAAATATCCCGAGCGGCACCTTGTGGTTTCTACGACAACGCTGACCGGCCAGGCCGTGGCGCGTGAGCGAATGGCCTTTGCCGATGCGGTGATTTATTTCCCGCTGGACTGGGCGTTCTGCGTTCGACGTGTGCTCCGCGCTGTACGACCCTCGGTAGTGCTGGTTTTGGAGACTGAAATTTGGCCGAATTTTCTGCGCGAAACGCGGCGAGCCAACGTGCCGGTAATTTTCGTGAGCGGCAGAATATCGGACCGCTCGTTTGCGCGCTTTGAAAGACTGACCGGCATCTTCGGATTCTTCCTGCGGCCGTTCTATCGCGATGCGCTCGGAAACGCCGCTGCGTTTCTGATGCAAAGCGAAAAAGATGCCGAGCGCGTTAAGGCCATGGGCGCCCCATCGGAGCGGGTCCAAGTCAGCGGCAATCTGAAATATGATCTGGAACTGCCGGCGGCCACCCCCCTGGCGACCTGGCTCGAAGGCGCGGCGCGGCGACGAGACCGTTCGCCCGTCATTGTGGCGGGAAGCGTGGTTGCCAACGAAGAGACCCCGGTGTTGATTGCGTTCGGAACTTTGCAAGGGGAGTATTCGAAGGCGTTGTTGGTGTTGGCGCCGCGCAAGCCGGAGTGCTTTGATTCTGCGGCGCAATACATCGAGGATTCTCATAGAAAATTTATCCGGCGCTCGCAGTTGCCCATCGCCAGACCCA
>Ga0335077_10007657_pt1 | contig 13364 bp, 15 predicted proteins | sample Lox_Sample_31_FD_207151 | JGI IMG/M metagenome (GOLD analysis project Ga0335077, IMG submission 207151) | Soil microbial communities from Loxahatchee National Wildlife Refuge, Florida, United States - Lox_Sample_3.1 | ecosystem: Environmental > Terrestrial > Soil > Wetlands | place: USA... | reverse complement strand
CCCCCCCATACTTGGCCGCCAGCACCAACGTCAACGCCGCCGTCAGCGTCGTCTTGCCGTGATCCACGTGACCGATCGTCCCCACGTTCACGTGCGGCTTCTTCCGCTCAAACTTGCCCTTGGCCATTTTTCAGATCCTCAAAGAACGCGTTGTTGATCACTTCGTCTTGGCGTTGATCACCGCCTCGGCAACGTTGCGCGGCGCTTCGGCGTAGTGCTTGAACTCCATCGTGTACGTGGCGCGACCCTGCGTCAGCGAGCGCAACGTCGTCGAGTAGCCGAACATCTCCGCGAGCGGAACCTCGGCGCGAATCGCCTTGCCACCACCTCCGGCGATGTCTTCCATGCCCTGGATGACCCCGCGCCGCGAGGAGAGATCGCCCATCACATCGCCCATCTTCTCTTCGGGCGTTTCCACCTCGACCGCCATGATCGGCTCGAGCAGCGCCGGCGCCGCAGCGCGCATGCCGTCCTTGAAGCCTATCGACGCGGCCATCTTGAAGGCGTTCTCGTTCGAGTCGACCTCGTGGTAGGAGCCGAAGTGCAGCGTGACCTTCACATCCACGACGGGATAACCCGCCAGCACGCCCGACTTCAGCGTGTCGTTGACGCCCTTTTCCACCGCGGGTATGTACTCGCGCGGGACCACGCCGCCCTTGATGGCGTCGACGAATTCGAATCCGGTTCCCGGCGCCTGCGGTTCGAGCTTCAGGATAACGTGGCCGTACTGGCCGCGGCCGCCCGACTGCTTGATGAACTTGCCTTCGGCGTTTTCGATCGTCTTGCGGATCGTCTCGCGGTAAGCAACCTGCGGCTTGCCGACCGACGCCTCGACGCCGAACTCGCGCTTCATGCGGTCGACCAGGATCTCCAGGTGCAACTCGCCCATCCCCGAGATGATCGTCTGACCGGATTCCTCGTCGGTGTGGACCCGGAACGACGGGTCTTCCTGCGCCAGGCGATTCAGGGCGATGCCCATCTTTTCCTGGTCGGCTTTCGTCTTCGGTTCGACGGCCTGCGAGATCACCGGCTCGGGAAACTCCATCCGCTCGAGCGTGATGATCTTCTCGGGATCGCACAGCGTGTCGCCGGTGGTGACATCCTTCAGACCCACGGCCGCGGCGATGTCGCCGGCGCGCACTTCCTTGATCTCTTCGCGCTCGTTGGCATGCATCTGCAGCAGCCGGCCGATACGCTCCTTGCGGCTCTTGACCGGGTTGTAGACGCTGTCGCCCGAGTTCAGCACGCCCGAATAGACGCGCAGGAACGTCAGCTGGCCGACGTACGGGTCGGTCATGATCTTGAACGCCAGCGCCGAGAACTTCTCGCCATCGTCAGCCTTGCGCTGGACCGGCTTGTCGTTGTCATCGGTGCCGGCAACCGGCGGGATGTCCACCGGCGAAGGCATGTAGTCGACGACCGCGTCGAGCATCGCCTGCACGCCCTTGTTCTTGAACGCCGATCCGCACAGCATCGGCGTGATCTCGTGCGCGATGGTGCGCGTACGCAGAGCGTGCTTGATCTCCGACTCGGTGAGCGAACCGCCCTCGAGGTACTTCGTCATCAACTCTTCGTTGGCTTCCGCCGCGGCCTCGACCATCTTTTCGCGCCACTCGGCGCAGACGTCGGTGAGGTCTGCCGGGACGTCGCGGTATTCGAACTTCATCCCCTGGCTGGCTTCGTCCCAGTAGATGGCCTTCATCTTCACCAGGTCGACCACGCCCTTGAAGTTCTCCTCCGCGCCGATCGGGACCTGGATCGGGATCGGATTGGCCTTCAGGCGGGCCCGCATCTGCTCGTACACCTTGAAGAAATTGGCGCCGGTGCGGTCCATCTTGTTGACGAACGCCAGCCGCGGCACGCGGTACTTGTTCGCCTGCCGCCATACCGTCTCCGATTGCGGCTGCACGCCGCCGACCGCGCAATAGACCATGCACGCGCCGTCGAGCACGCGCATCGAGCGCTCGACCTCGATGGTGAAGTCGACGTGCCCCGGCGTGTCGATGATGTTGATGCGATGCTCGGGGAACGACATGTCCATGCCGCGCCAGAACGTGGTGGTCGCGGCCGAGGTGATCGTGATGCCGCGCTCCTGCTCCTGCTCCATCCAGTCCATCGTCGCGGCGCCATCGTGCACCTCGCCGATCTTGTGGTTGACGCCGGTGTAGAACAGGATGCGCTCGGTGGTCGTCGTCTTGCCGGCGTCGATGTGCGCCGAGATCCCGATATTCCGATACCGCTCGATAGGCGTCTTGCGTGGCATAAAAAGCCTCTTCTAGTGGGGCGCGGCGCGGCCGCGCTCCCACGGTCAGAACCTGAAATGTGCAAAGGCCTTGTTGGCCTCCGCCATGCGATGGACTTCCTCGCGCTTCTTCATCGCGCCGCCGCGGCCCTCGGCCGCCTCCATCAGCTCGCCGGCCAGGCGTAGCGGCATCGACTTTTCACCGCGTTTCTTGGCCGACTCGCGCAACCAGCGCATCGCCAGCGCCATGCGCCGCACCGGACGGACCTCGACCGGAACCTGGTAGTTCGCGCCACCGACGCGGCGGCTCTTCACCTCGACCATCGGCCTGACGTTGGAAAGCGCCTGGGTGAACACCTCGAGCGGGTTCTTGCCCGACTTCGATTCGATCTGCGCGAACGCGCCGTAGACGATCCGTTCCGCGACGGCCTTCTTGCCGTCGAGCATGATGACGTTGACGAACTTGGTCACGTCCGAGCTCTTGAACTTCGGGTCCGGAAGGATCTCCCTTTTGGGAACTTCACGACGACGGGGCATTGGCTTTCTCCTCTTCAGTCCCGGTACGGCCAGGTGATCGGCCGACCCTTCGATGCAGCCCCATGGAGCCGGGCTGCGACTTACTCGGCCGCACCATGTGCGGACGAAGTTCTGAATTTCAGCAGGCTAGCTGGCCTTCGGACGCTTGGCGCCGTACTTCGAGCGCGACTGCTTGCGATCCTTCACGCCTTGCGTGTCCAGGGAGCCGCGCACGATGTGATAGCGCACGCCCGGCAGGTCCTTGACGCGGCCGCCGCGGATCAGGACTACGGAATGCTCCTGGAGGTTGTGTCCTTCGCCGCCAATGTAGGAGATGACCTCGAACCCATTGGTCAGGCGCACCTTGGCCACCTTGCGGAGCGCGGAATTCGGCTTCTTCGGGGTCGTGGTGTAGACCTTGGTACAGACGCCCCGCTTCTGCGGGCTGCGCTTGAGCGCCGGGCTCTTGCTCTTGACGACGCTGCTTACACGGGACTTGCGAACGAGTTGGTTGACGGTCGGCATCGTTGTCCGGGCCAATCGGCCCGCTTTCAAAGGCAACCCACGCGCGCGGCGCGTCGGCTTGCGGCATGAACTATCGGAAATTCCATGGAAAGTGCGCGTTCGATTCGAACTTCGGAGGGCGCCACGCTGCCAAGCCCTCGAACGTTCGTCCCGGCGGGGCGCCGAGTCCGGGCCAGACAGGAACCAGGCCCGAGGAACACTAAAGAGCAGGAAGCCCTGGCGGACTCCAAAAGAGCCCGCGAGTGTGGCGCAAAAGATCTTGGCTTGTCAAACACGCTCGCGCCATCGGCGCGGGCGTCACATCTGCTTGAACAGATGCGTGTAGTTGCGGCTGACTTCGAGCTTGCTCGCGTGGCCCTTCACCTGCACGAGCTGGCGGCCGCGAAAATCGCGCGAAATGCCCGCGATCGCCTTCACGTTGACGATCGTCGCCCGGTGGATCTGCCAGAACATCTCCGGATCGAGTTCCTCGACGAGTTCCTTGATCGGCTTGCGAATCAGGGCCTCGAAGCCTTCGGTCTGGACGCGCGTGTATTTCTCGTCCGACGTGAAGAAGAGCACCTCGGCGATCGGAATCATGCGGATCTGCTGGCCCATCGAGGCCTGGATCCACTGCAGGAACCTGCTGCCACCCGCGGCGGGCGCGCCTTCGACCCGATCCATGCGCGCGGAGAGTCTTTCCAGCAGCGCGCTCAGGTCCGAGGGTTTGGTGCCGATGCGCTTCTTCAGGCGCGCCACCGTGAGCTCGAGCCGCTCGCGTTCGGCAGGCTTGAGCACATAGTCGACCGCACCGCTTTCGAATGCCTCCACCGCGTACTCGTTGTAGGCGGTGATGAAGACGACGTGACACGCTTCGCCGATCTCGCGCGCCGCCGCGAGCCCGTCTTTATCGGGCATGCGAATGTCGAGGAACACGAGGTCGGGGCGATGGGCGTGTACGGCTTCGATCGCCTCCTGGCCGTTCTTCGCTTCGGCGACGATCTCGAGATCGGGCCACACTTCGCCGAGACGCGCGCGCAGCTGTTCGCGCATCAGCCTTTCATCGTCAGCGATTACCGCGGTGGTCATGCGGCGATTCTAGTGCCCGCCCTCGGAAGCCCGGCTCTCACGCGGGTTGGGCGGCGACGCCGCTTGCCGGTGCGGCCGGCTCGGCGCTGTCGATGGAATACGGCACTTCGATCGTGGCGATCGTTCCGCTCGGGGTGTTCGTCTCGACGACGAGGCGCGCGCGGCCGCCGTACAAGGCGGCCAGTCGCTCACGCACGTTGGCCAGACCGACTCCGGTACCCGGGCGCGTGCCGGCGCCGAAACCGAGGCCGGTGTCGGCGACCGTGACGCGCAGGTTGCCGTTGGCGATGTCGGCAGTCAGGGTCAGGGAGCCGCCCTCGGCCTTGGGCTCGAGTCCGTGCTTGATCGCGTTCTCGACCAGGGACTGCAGGACCATCGGCGGAAACTGCGCCGAACTCAGCCCCTGCGGCACCGTGATCGCGAAAAGAAGCCGCTCGTCCATGCGCACCTTGAGGATTTCGAGGTACGCACGGCAGAGCGCGATCTCCTTGCCCAGCGTCGTCGAGCCTTCGCGCATCTGCGGCAACGCCGATCGCAGATAGGCGATCAGGTTCTTCTGCATCTTCGATGCGCGCGGCGGATCGGTCTCGATCAGGAAGTCGACCGACGCAAGGGTGTTGAAGAGGAAATGCGGCTCGACCTGGGCCTGCATCATCTTCAGCTGGGCCTCGGCGAGCTGGCGCTTGAGGCCTTCGTCGGCGGCCGTCGCGGTCGCGACGCGCGCGCGTGTTTCGGCCTTCTTCTTCGAACCGAGCACGATCTTCACGATGATGCCCGTGAAGATCAGCAGCACAATGAACGACATCAGCCAGTCGCTCGATTGCTTCTGCAGGACACGAGTACGGCGCGCGACCTGGCGCGAGACCTGCTCGTTGACGATGTCCTCGATGCGCGAGCGGGCGGCATCGATGGCCTCTTCCATCTTCTCCGGATCCTGAACCACCTGCGGCGGCAGGACGACGGTCGTGCCGCCGGCAGATGCGTCATTCACCGCCGCGACCGCGCCCGCGTTGTCTTCGATCCGCACCCCCTTCTCGTCGATCGAAACCACCACCTTGTGGCCGTCCTTGTCCGCGACGATGCGCACGCCCTTGTCATCGATGACGACGCCTTTTTGCTTGGGAGCGGCGGGCGTCGACTTGTCAGCGGGCGCCTTGGGAGGCGTCGGCGGCACGGGTGGCGTCGGGTGCTGGCTACTCTTTCCCGCCGATGGACCGATGGTGACGCCGCTGTCCGAGACGGTGACCGTCACGCTTACGGGCTCGTCGAGGGAGCGACCGTCGATGACGACCGTCGGGGCATGCTCGAAGAAGAGGCTTCCCGCGATGCCGCCGCAGACGAGCAGCAGCAGAGCGACAAGAAAGAACTTGCCCCAACCGACCGTCGCCAGCCAATCGCCGACACGGCCGAACAGGCGCTTGAAGAATGGGGCCGTCGCGCGCGCCCCGTCCATCACGTCCGAGCCAAGGCGTGAAAACGAATCGCGGCGCGACCGCCTGACCGACTGGCCATCGGCGGGCCCTCCCCGCGTCGTCTCCTGGGTTTCGCCTTGAGTCTGCATTGTCTCGTCTGGCCTACGTCAACCTGCACGATATCCGCATCTACCAACCCGGGCACCGCTTCGCCTCGCGCGCGTGGCGCGGCCTCGCCCCGCCCGAGCACTCTGCAACGGCACGGTGCGGGTTAGCCTTGCGCCGCGACGAACCTCGAACGCGCTAGGGCCTGCGGGCCGTGCGGACGCCTTCATGGGGGGACTGCACCGAGCACGGTATCGACCGGCGCAATGTAGGAAACGTGCCGCGCGGCTGCCACCCGCGCGCGATGGAGCGCAGAAATCAAGAGCCAGCCGGTGGATTTCGCGGCTGCGGGCGCGTTTTCAGGACACGCCGAAAGCGCGTAACACGAAGGACGCGCCGAGCAGAATCCAGCCGGCGGCACTCGCGGTTTCGGCCCAGGGACTTTGCGTGCGCACCTGCTCCAGGTCGCGCAGCAACTGTTGCTCGGACGTGTGCCGGCGCGCGCCGACCACAATCGCGCGCACGAACGGGAATTGCGGGATCAGCGAAATCATCAGGCAGGTCAGCCCGACATCCCCGAGCGCGCCGGCCAGGCGACCCGAGCCGAGTTGCACCATCGCATACCCCGCCATTGCGGCGCTCAGGACAAAAAACACCCTGCGCCAGAAGCGCTCGCCCTCGGATCTTGCCGTGCCTGGGTTGGGGCCGGAATTCAAACTCATGTCGCTAGATGTGGCGGCAGCCTCGCGTCGATCAAGTTCCCGCCCCGCCGCTCGCTTCTAGTTCGTCGCCGTCGGATTTGGCGCGGGCGGCGGCGGTTGATTCGGCGGCGGCTGGGGCGGCGGCGGCTCGCGAGCCGGGTTCGGGATGGCTTGAGGCAGCGGCTCGCGGGCAGCGTTCGGCGGCGGTGGCAGGGGGCGCGGCGCGAACGCCGGTGTCTCCGAGGGGGCGGAGAGCGTATTGCCGCTCAGCGAGAAGGCGGGCGGGGGCGAAGGACCACCAAAGCTTGCGACCGGTCGCGGTGGGATACGCACGTCCTGCTTGCCGCGCGCCCCGGAAAGCGTCACACCGTCCGGTCGGACCGCCTCCAGTGAGGTTCCGGGCGCGACCTCCTGGCCGAGCAGGTAGGCACGCCCGGGCTTGCCGTCGATGACGAGCACGGCCGACGAGTCGCGGCCGGCGGCAAACACACCGGCGACCTGGATGTTGGACACGACGACGGCCTGGGCTGCCTGGACGAGCCCGAACATCCGCGCCGCGAGCACGGGGTCCGGGTCGCGAGGTGGCGGCGCAGCAAGTGGCGGCGGCGCGCTCGACGGCGGCGGCGTCAGGATCCGTATGCCCCAGTAGGTCGCGATCAACGCGACCACCGACAACATTGCAACGTGTCCCAGAACGCGAAGCAACTTCTTCATGCAACGATGGAAACGTGACGACCTCGATGATGCGCGCCCACCGGCGCGGCTGCGCTCATCCTGACGACCTAACAACGCCCCGAACCGGCGGAATCGTTGTCCAATGCGACCAGTGCGTTGATATTATGCGCGCTTCCCTCGTACGCGCGCCAAAAAGCGTCGGCCAATCAAAGTCTTCGGCGCGCAAGCTCATCAATTCTCCCAGCTGATCCGATCGGTCCCATGACGCATTCACTTTTTGTTTCCGCACCGGGTCGCGCACGCGGTGCACGCGCGCGCGGTTTCACGTTGATCGAGATCATGGTGGTGATAACCATCCTCGGCATCCTCGCTGCACTCATCGTCCCGCGCATCGTCGGGCGCACCGACGATGCGCGCGTGGCGGCGGCACGCCAGGACGTTGCATCGCTGATGCAGGCCCTCAAGCTGTATCGCCTCGACAACGGCCGGTATCCGACCACCGAGCAGGGCCTGCGCGCATTGATCGAAAAACCGACCACGGAACCCGCGCCGACCAACTGGAAGCAGGGCGGATATCTCGAGCGTTCGACGCTGCCCAAGGACCCGTGGGGCAAGGAGTACCAATACCTCAACCCGGGGCTGCGCGGAGAGATCGACGTGTTCAGCTTTGGCCGGGACGGCCAGTCGGGCGGCGAAGGGCCCGACGCCGACATCGGATCGTGGTCGCTCTGAGGCGATCTGAGTTCACCGCGTCGAACGATGGGGCCGAACCAGGCACCGGCGCTTCGCCGCAGGCCGCGTGGTTTCACGCTGCTCGAGCTGCTGGTCGTCATGGTGCTCGCGGGCATTCTCCTGATGATCGTCACCGTGAGCGTCACGCCGGACCCGCGCCAGCAGCTCGCCCGCGAGGGGCAGCGCGTGGGACAACTGATGGCGCTTGCCGCCGATGAAGCCCGCATCCGCCAGCAGACCATCGTCTGGGAAGCGGACCTCAATGGCTATCGCTTCGTGAGCGAGGTCGGTGGCGAACGGCAGCTGCTCACCGGCGACGATATGCTGCGCGAACGCACCTGGGACCGCACGCTGACGCGGCTGGCGCTCGTCGACGCGCAGGGCGGGCAACCGTCGCAGGTGGTGCTCGGCCAGGGTGCTCCGCCGGTGCGTATCCCGGTCGCGCGTGAATGGATCCAGCCGCGGTTCCGGCTGGAGATCGCGAACGATCTCGCCGCAGTGGCGGTCGAGTTCGACGAAACCGGTCGAGGCACGCTTGCGAAGAACTGAGCCGCGGCACCTGCGAAGAAGCGCGGGGTTCACCTTGCTCGAGGTGCTGGTCGCGCTCGTCATCATCGGCGTCGCGCTCGCTGCCGCGATGCGCGGCGCGATGTCGCTCACCAATGCAGCCGACGGCATGCGCATGAAGCTGCTCGCCACCATGACCGCCGAGAACCGCCTGCTCGAATTGCGCCTCGCCCGCCAGCGGCTGGATATCGGCCAGAGCACCACGGACTGCGACCAGGGCGGCGCGACGTTTTCCTGCGAGCAGGCGATCAAGTCGACGCCCAATCCGTTCTTCCGCCGCGTCGAATTGCGGGTCTACGCCGACACGCCGCAGGGGCAACGCCAGCTCGCCGAGATGATGACGGTGCTGCCGACCAACCAGTAGCCGCACGCCTCCGCCAGCACCGGGATCGAGATGATTCATTCGCCGCCCCACCGTTCGCGCATCGGCCCCTGGGCCCGCCGGGCGGCGCTCGCCGGATTCACGCTGCTCGAACTCCTGGTTGCTATCAGCATCCTGGCGACGGTTTCGATCATAGCCTGGCGTGGCCTCGATACGCTCGTCAGCACGCGCGCGCGCCTCGAACCCGAGGGCGACCGGGTGCGGGCGCTGCTCACCGCTTTCGGGCAACTCGACCGCGATCTCGCCCAGACGATCAATCCGACGTTCTTCGCGTTCAGCAGTCCTCCCCTCACCGTTCTGACGATCGGCGGCCAGCCGGCGCTTTCGATCACGCGGCTGGCGCCGGCCGAGGCGGATGCGCCCACCGCGCTGCAGGTCATCGGCTACCGCGTCGAGGATGGATACCTGGTGCGCAGTGCGAGTCCCCCGCTGCGCGGGCGCGGTGCCGTCGCCGCGGAGGAGATCACCAACGTGCGCCTGCTCGACAACGTCAAGTCACTGCACATACGGGTCTGGCGCGATGGCCCCGGCTGGATCGACCCCCTCGCAACGACCACCACGGTGACCCCGGTGGTGCCCGGCAGTCCGGCGGCCCTGGTGCCGCCCGGCGTCGAGGTGTCGATCGAGCGCAACGACGGCACGGTGTTCCGCAAGGTGCTGCTGGTCGGGTAACGCCGATGGTGCCGCCTCTCACCCGGTCCGGTGCGCGCCAGCGCGGCGCTGCAGTGCTGATGGCGCTTTTCGTCGCCACGCTGGCGACATTGATCGTGACCGGCCTGTTCTGGAGCCAGTTCGTGCTCCTGCGCACGATCGAGAACCAGCAACTGGTCACGCAAAGCCGACTGCTGCTGCGCGGCGCGCTCGACTGGGCGCGCGCGATTCTGCGCGAAGACGCCTTGCGCTCGAACTACGACGCCTTGACGGAACCCTGGGCGCAACCGCTCGCCGAGACCCGTCTCGATCAGCTCGGCGAGACTTCCGCACTGGCCTCGCAGGCAACGATGGCCGGTGGCATGGAGGACGCCCAGTCGCGCCTGAACCTGCGCAACCTCGTGGGGGCCGACGGCCAGATCGTCCAGCGCGAACTGCTGGCGTTGCGCAAGCTCGCGCAAATGCTCGGCATTCCGGAGCAGACCGCGGACCTGATCGCCCTGCGCGTGCAGCTTTCACTGACGCCGCTGCCCTCCGATACCGGGAACTCGGCGCCGATACGCGCCACCGACCCGAATGCACCGCCGATCGCACTCCTGCTGCCGCAGGACCTCTCCGGCATTGCCGGCATCGATCACGATACTGCCCTGAAACTCGCCCCTTACATCGTGATCCTCGACGAACGCACGCCGGTCAACATCAACACCGCGGCAGCCGAGACGATCGCGGCGCGCATCGCCGACCTTTCGCTGGCCGACGCGCGCGCCCTGGTCACCGATCGTGAGCGGGTCGGCTACTTCCGGGACTTCGGCGACGTGCAGAACCGTCTTTCACGCTTCGGGCACGGCCCGACCAGCGACCCGGTGACGCAACAGGACATCAGCACGACCTCGCGCTACTTCTTCGTGCGCGGCCAGGTCAAGCTCGATCGCGCCAACACGCGGATGGAGGCGCTAGTCAAGCGCGGACCGCCGCAGACGTCGCAACCGATCGCCGTGTTATGGCAGCGCGAGCTATGAAAGAGAAATCCGCCCAGCGACTGCTGGTGTTCCTGCCGGCGCGGCGCGCGTTGCCGGGCAAGGGCCAGCTCGCGTCGTCGACCGTCGTGCAATACGTCGCGGTCAATGCCGGCGACGCGACCTCGGAAAGCGGCGAGACGCCGGTGGCGCTCCTGCCGCGCGCGTCCGCCGTCGACATCCTGTTCGACAGCGCCGATGTGTTCGTCACCGCGATCGAGGCGCCCAAGCTGTCGGAGGCGAAGCTGCGCCAGGCGCTGCCCAACCTTCTCGAAGACCGCCTGTTGTCCGAATCATCCGACCTGCACTATGCGTTCGAGCCGCCGGCGCGTGCGAGCGGGTCGACCACGCTCGCGACCCAGCCCAGGATCGCGGTCTCGGTGATCGATCGCGGTCTCCTCACGCGTGCCCTGGACGTTTTCAATGAAACCGGGATTCGCGTGCGCGGGGCGTACAGCGAGATCTACTCGGTCCCGGCCCCGGCCGCGGGCGTGCTCGCTTTGCGCGTCGATCGGGGCCGCGGCATCGTGCGCAGCGGGCGTCACGAAGGCTTCGCGTTCGACCTCGATGGCGGCCTGCCGGCGCCGGTGGCGCTGGCGGTGCGGCAACTCGGCGTCAAGCGCCTGTGGGTGTTCGGTCGCGACGCCGGCAAGCTGCAGGCATTCAGTCGCGAAGCCGGCGTGCAGATCGATGTCTCCCAGCGCGATGTCGACCTGAGCGCGATCGACACCGGCGTGAATCTGCTGCAAGGCCCGTTCGCCCGCGGCGGATGGTTCGGCGGCCTGTCGGTCGCCGGCCTGCAGAAGGTCTCGATGAAGACCCTCAAGGCACCCTTGATATGGACGACCGTGGCCGTGGCCACGTTCGTTGCCGGCATGAACGCCTACTACTTCAAGCTGGAGAGCGAGTCACGCGACCTGCGCGGGCAGATGGAGACTGCGTTCCGCAGCGCGTTCCCCGAAGCCACGGCGGTGGTGGATCCGGTGCTGCAGACGCAACGACAGCTGAGCGGCCTGCGCGCCCGCGCGGGAATCGCCTCGGCGGACGATTTTTCCGTGCTCAACGCCCAACTCGCGCAGCTCCTCTCGACGGCGCCGCTGGGAAGCGTCGCCGGCCTCGAGTTCCGCGAGGGTTCGCTCAAGGTGAAATTCAAGCCGGGAACGGCCGACAACCCAGGCTTGCAGAACGCGCTGCGCGCGCAAGCGATCCAGCAGGGTCTGAACCTGCGGTTCGACTCCGACGGCTCGGCCCGCCTCACACCGAGCGGAGGCTGAGATGGATGCCTTCCTGCAGCTCTGGGCCGAGCGCTCCCCGCGCGAGAAGTCGGTGCTCCTCGCTGGCTGCGCCATCATCATCGCTTCCATCGTCTACCTGGTGACGATCGAGCCCGCCGTGACCGGCATCACGCGCCTCGAGCGCGGACTGCCGCAGACGCGGGCGCAGGCGGCCAAGCTCGATGCGCTGCTCGCCGAAGTGAAAAGCCTGCGCGGGCGCGCACAGGTGGCTACGCTCTCGCCGCAGGAGACGCGCGCGGCGGTCGAGAAGACGCTCGCCGGCGCCGGGCTGAAAGCCGCCCGGGTCGTTCCGCTCTCGGACGGCGATCTTCAGCTGACGTTCGCGAACGTTCCTTACGCGGCGTGGGCGATGTGGCTCGCCAGCGTGGAACGCGAGCTTGGCGGCCGCGCGACCAGCGTCACGGCGACGACGACCGGCACACCCGGCAACGTCGACGTCGAGCTGGCGATCCGATTGGCGCGAAAGTGAGCGGCACCGATGCACCCCGGAACAAAACAGCCGCAATGCGTCCTGCTACACGCCGTGCGGGAAACCGCACGGAGCTAGCTGATGTTGCGCTGGATCGGATATGCGTTCGTCGTGGTGCTCACCATTGCGATCGGGACGTTGGTGCTGGCGCCGGCGCAATGGATGAGCGCGCTCGTCCGCTCGGCCACGGCAGGGCGCGTGGATCTCGCCGAGACGCGCGGTTCGTTCTGGAGCGGCGAGGGGACGCTCGTGCTTGCATCGGGCGGCGGCACGCCGGGATCGCTGCGTGCCAGTCTCCCCGAGCGTCTGACCTGGAAACTTTCGCCGGTCGCGTTGCTGACGGGGTCGATCGACCTGACGCTGGCGCATCCTTCCGCCCTGGTTCAACCCTTGCACATCCGCGCGGCGTTCAATGGCCGCATCGACGCCGGGCCGAGCACCGTGCGCCTTCCGGCGTCGCTCCTGATCGGCCTCGGTGCGCCATGGAATACAGTGCGCCCGGGTGGCGTCGTATCGGTCACATGGGACCGTCTGGCCATCGAACGGCGGCGATTCCAGGGCAATGTGACGGCGGAGTGGCAGTTTGCGTCCAGCAACCTGACACCCGTGTCGCCGTTCGGGCACTACCGTTTGCTCACCAACGGCGTCTTCCCGGGAACTCAACTGAACCTGCTTACTCTTTCCGGCCCCCTCGAGCTGACCGGCAATGGCACAATCGCCGAGGGTGGGCGCTTACGCTTTCAGGGCGTTGCCCGGGCCTTGCCCGGAACCGACCCTGCAATCAAGACGCAACTCACCGGGCTCATTTCGTTGCTGGGAAGGCGCGACGGCGAGTCGGCGATTCTGAACTTCGGATCCTGAGATGAACGATTCGCGCGCGCCACGCCGCGCCGAGGAGCGATCGGCCCCGGACCTCGACGCGATGATGAAACCGATCGCATGGGCGGTCGTCTGCGCACTCGCGATGCCGGCCGCTCCGGTCGTCGCACAGCAGGCACCCGCCCGCGG
>Ga0335077_10007655_pt1 | contig 13367 bp, 9 predicted proteins | sample Lox_Sample_31_FD_207151 | JGI IMG/M metagenome (GOLD analysis project Ga0335077, IMG submission 207151) | Soil microbial communities from Loxahatchee National Wildlife Refuge, Florida, United States - Lox_Sample_3.1 | ecosystem: Environmental > Terrestrial > Soil > Wetlands | place: USA: Florida... | reverse complement strand
GGGGCGGGCGACCGGCTCGTCGGCCGCACCCCCTGGGATGACTATCCTCCGGCGGCCCGCTCGGTGCCGAGCGTGGGCGACGGCATGTCGCCCAACGTCGAAGCGGTGCTGGCGCGCCATCCCGACTTGGTGCTGCTCTATCGGTCTCCCACGAACGCCGATGCCCGCCGTGCCTTCCTCCGCGCGGGCATCGGCGTGCTGAGCCTGTCGCTCGATCACCTGGCCGACGTGGCCCGGAACGCCCGACTCCTGGGAACGCTGCTTGGCCAGAGCCGCGTCGCCGATTCCCTGGTGGCGACCTTTGATTCGGCCTGCGGATCTCTGGCGCGGGCCGCCGCCGCGGAGCCGGACAGCGCCAAGCCGCGAGTGCTGATCCTGGCGTGGGACCAGCCACCCATCGCGATCGGGCGGGGCAGCTTTCAGAGCGAGATTCTCCAGCTCGCCGGCGCGAGGAACGTGTTCGGTGACATCGCGGCGCCGTCCGCCCCCGTCAGCATCGAAGCCATCGCCGATCGAAACCCCGACCTGATCCTGGTGAGCGACACGGGAGAGCTGGGCTTCGCGAATCGCCCCGAGTGGCAGGTGGTGGGGGCGGTCCGGCTGCGGCACTTCGTGCGGTTCTCGAATCCCGGCTTCGGCCGGCCCAGCCTCCGCGCCCCGGCGCTGGCGGAGTCCCTCGCCGCTGGGCTGTCCAAGGCCCCCCGGCCATGAGGCACCGTTGGCTTAACCTCCTTGGCGTTTCGCTCCTGGCGGTCGTTGCCGGGCTCGGGATGGGGGCCGTCCGACTGGATCCTTCGGTGGTCTGGTCAGGGCTCATAGTGGGGCAGGGCACGGCCGGGACGATCGTGCGGGAGATCCGGCTGCCCCGGGTTCTTCTCGGGTTCCTTGTCGGCGGCAGCCTGGCCGTGTCAGGCGCCGTGCTGCAGGCCCTGATCCACAACCCGCTGGCGGACCCGTACCTGCTCGGGATCTCGGGCGGGGCCGCCATCGCGGCGGTGATCGTCATCGCCCTTGGGATGGGCGGGGCGTGGACCCTGCCGCTCGCGGCCTTTCTGGGCGCACTGCTGGCCCTCGCCCTGGTGTACCGCCTGAGCCTGGTGCAGAGCAGGCGGATCGACCCACGTATCCTGCTGCTCGCCGGGGTCGTGGTGAGCGCTTTTACCAGCGCGCTGGTTGGCGCGATCCTCACGCTGTCCAACGCCTCCCGGTTGCGAAACGCTTTCCTCTGGCTGCTGGGCGGGCTGGGCAGCTCCTCCTGGCAGAGCGTCGAAATCTTCGCCGGCTACGCCGTCCTCCCGCTCGCCGTCCTTGCATGGGAGAGCCGTGGGTTCGATCTCCTGGCCCTGGGTGACGACGCCGCGCGCCACCTCGGCGTTGATCCGGCGCGGCTCCGGCGGAACGCATACCTCGCCACCGGACTCCTCACGGCGCTTGCCGTCGCGAACTGCGGGACCATCGGCTTCGTCGGCCTGGTGGTGCCCCATGCGATCCGACGGGTCTGGGGGCCGCTCCACGTGCGCCTTCTTCCCAGCGCCTTCCTGGCCGGAGGCGCCTTCCTCGTCCTGGCCGATGCCCTGGCCCGATCGATCGCGCCGCCGATCGAACTGCCGGTGGGTGTGGTTACCGCGGTGGTCGGGGTGCCTGTCTTCGCGGTCCTGCTGCGGAGAACGGCAGCATGATCCTCTCCGCGACCGGGATCGAAGTCCGCTATCCGCATACCGCGCGGAGCGCCGTGCGCGACGTTGATATCGCGGTAGGGGAGGGCGAACTGCTCGCCGTCGTTGGCCCGAACGGCAGCGGGAAGACCACGCTGCTCCGTGCCCTTCTCGGAGCCGTCCAGCTTGAGGCCGGTCGAGTGGAGCTGCTCGGTCGCCCGATCCCTGCCTGGCGGCCGCGTGACCAGGCCCGCGTGGTGGGTGTGGTGACGCAGCGGGAGGAGTCGCTCTTCCCGCTCACCGTGGTCGAGACGGTTGCGCTGGGCCGCTACGCCCATCTCGGCCCGCTCGGAGCCGAGGGCGCTCGAGACCGCGCGGCCGTGGCCGAGGCGATGCACCGGGCTAACGTGGCCGAGCTCGCGGCGCGCCGGACCGACACCCTCTCGGGCGGTGAGTGGCAGCGCGTGCGGATCGCGCGGGCGCTGGCCCAGGAGCCCCGCCTTCTGGTGCTCGACGAGCCGACCTCCTCGCTCGACGTGCGGCACGAAATGGAGGTCTTCGAGCTGCTGCATCGCCTCGCCCGGCAGGGCACGGCCACGCTGCTGGTGACCCACCACATCAACCTGGCCGCCCGTTATGCCGGCCGCCTGCTCCTCCTGGCCAACGGGGAGCCGGCGGCGAGTGGACCGCCCGACTTTGTCCTCCAACCCGATATCCTCGCGCGCGTGTTCGAGTGGCCGGTGGCGGTATCACCGTGGCGCGACGGCTCGCCCCAGATCACACCTCTCAAGCCTGGCGACTGAGTCGCCGGAAAGGCTCCACGTGCGCGCATTCGTCGTCCTGACTGGCCTCTCGTTCGGGCTGGCACCGGTGCTCCTCGCGCAGGCCGCTCACGATTCGGTGCCGGAACTCTCGGAGATTGTCGTCACCGCGGACCGCGCGCCGACGCCGTTGCCCAAGGCCGTCGCGACGACCACGGTCATCTCCGGCGATGAGCTCCGCGCGCGCGGTGTCTACTTTCTGGAGCAGGCCCTGCAACAGGTGCCGGGGGTCGCGGTGGTCTCCACCGGCTCCTATGGTGGCGTCACCTCGCTCTTTCTCCGGGGCGGGGAAAGCGACTACGTGAAGATCCTGGTCGACGGCGTGCCCGTGAACCAGCCAGGCGGCTCGTTCGACTTCGGCTCGCTCAGCGTGGACAACATCGAGCGCATCGAGGTGGTGCGCGGGCCGGTGTCGGTGCTGTACGGATCGGACGCGGTCACGGGAGTGGTCCAGATCTTCACCCGCAAGGGGGCGGGGCCGTTCCACGCGGAGGCCGAGAGCCAGGCGGGGAGCTTCGGGACGTGGCGGGGTCAGGTGGCGGCGAACGGCGGGACCGAGGCGGCATCCTATTCCGTCTCGCTCTCGGAGTATCGTACCGACGGGATCTATGCCTTCAATAGCGGTTTTCAGAACACCGTTGCGAGCGGTGCGCTGAGCGTGCATCCGGATCCCCGGACCGACCTCACCTTCACCGCTCGCACCGGCGACAACAAGCTGCACTTCCCCACCGACTTCGCCGGCAATCCCGTGGACAGCAATCAACAGACCAGCCTGAGCGGCGTGACCCTCGGCGCCGAGGTCGCGCGGCGCCTCGGGTCGGGCGCGGAGCTGCATGTGGCCCTGGCCTCGTACAGCGAAACCGACGGCGCCGACCTCGAGCCCAGTAGCCCGGGTGATACCTTGGGCTTTTTCGGTTCCCAGAGTCAGACGGCCATGTATCGCCGCTCGGTGGACGCCCGCGGCGTATTTCAGGTAGCGCCACGTGCACGTGTCACCGCGGGGGTCGAGGCCGAGTTCGAGAATCTCCGCGCATTCGATCGCTCGGAGTTCAACTACGGCACGCCCTCGGCGCCCGATACCAATCAGGTGAGCAGCGATCCGCCGTTCGCCGCCTCCCGGCGGAACGGCGGGGCCTACACCCAGGCCGTGATCGATCTTGGGGCCCGGTCCGTCGTCAATCTCGGCGGGCGTCTCGATGACAACCAGCAGTTCGGGCTGCACGCTACCTACCGCGCCGGGGTGGTCTACGCCCTGACCGATCTGCTGCGAGTGCGCGGATCGGTCGGCTCCGGATTCAAGGAGCCGTCCATCCAGCAGAACTTTGCCAATACCAGCTTCGAGGTGGGGAACCCCGATCTCAAGCCGGAGCAGAGTACCAGCTGGGAGATCGGCCTCGAGCAGACCCTCGCCGGGGGCGCGCTGGTCCTCGCGGGAACCTGGTTCGACCAGCGCTTCCGCGATCTTATCGAGTACAACGGCGCGGCCCCGGTCGGCAGCACCAACTACCAGAACATCGCCGCGGCCACGGCCCTGGGTGTCGAACTCTCGGCGGATTACCGCCCGAGCCGTCACACGACACTGACCGCGTCCTACACCTGGCTGCACACCAGGGTGGACAACGCCGGGTTTGCCTCCGCTCCGGGAGATGTATTGGTGAACGGCAAGCCGTTGATCCGGCGCCCCGCCCACAGCGCCCGACTCGATGCCCGGACCCGTCTGGCGAACCGGGTAGGGATGGGCCTTGCCTTCACCTACGTCGGGAAGAGAGACGACGTGGATTTCCGGCCCTTCCCGTCGGTCCGGACCAGCCTGGCCGGCTATCTCACCGCCGACCTTGATGCCTCGGTTGACCTGCTCCGGCGGAGCGGCGGGCGACCCGAGCTGACCGCCACCTTCCGAGCGGAGAACCTGTTCGACGCGGCGTATCAGACCGTAGTGGGATTCCCGGGGCGCCCGCGGGCACTTCTGGTGGGCGCAACCCTGGGGCTCTGATCGCGTCGGAGGGCGGTCTCGGCGCTGACCAGCTTGGCGGCTTCGAATGGCCGCTTCCGTCACGCGCCTGTGGTCGCGTGCCGGGACGGACCATGGCATCTTTCGTCGCATGAGCTTCCGTGCTCGCCACGTGGTCGGATTCTGCGCGAGTGTGCTGGCGGGCACACTGGCCTGCGCCCGCGCCTCGGCGCCGCTTCCTCCCGCCGAAGAAGTGGTTCTGGTGGTCAACAAAGGCGCCGCCACCCTGCAGGTGATCCCGGTCGACGCTCCCGGTTCGTCAACCACGATCCCGCTTGGCGGGACGAGCCCCACGCCCACGGGGGTAAGCGCGCTCAACGGCCGGGCGCTGGTGCCGCTCGGGGCCGACAACAGCGTCGCGGTGGTGGACTTGCAGTCGCGGCAGGTCACGCGAGTCATCCCACTCGCTCCGAACTCGGGCGCGACCGGCTCCGCCATCGTGGACGACTCCACCGGATACGTAGCGAACCCGAACCTCAATACGGTCACCCAGGTCAACTACCTGACGGGCGATACGGCGAGCGTGGCGGTGGGCATCTACCCGCAGGCCGTCGCATTCACGCGCGGAAAGGTCTTTGTCCTGAACGGCAATCTCGTAAACGGCCAGGTGGCGGGTCCGAGCTGGATCTCGGTCGTCGACCCGATCACCAACCGCCTGGCGGGGGGCACGGACTCGATCCCGCTCCCCGGGCCCGGGAACGCCATCGCTGGCGCCGTTGGTCCGGACGGGCTCCTGTATGTCATGAACATGGGGCCGGACACCGGCGTAGAAGGTCGCTTGTCCGAGGTGGACCCCGTGGGGTTCGATGAACTGGCGAATTTCGGTGGTTTCGGCTTCGGGCCCGGGGCCATCGCCACGAATGGCATCAACCAGCTGTACGTCAGTTCCCTGACCGAGGGGCTCATGGTCTTCGACATCACCCGGCAACGGGTGACACGTGGCGCGGGGAACGGCCTCGCCATTCCCCATAACAGCGGTGTCGCCGTGGACTCCCGCCAGCAGGTGTATGCGCTGGACGCGGGCGACTGCGCGTCCACGCCAGGAACCGTCCACATCCTCCGCACGGACCTGTCGGAGATTCGGACCATCACGACGGGGCTGTGCGCGGTGGCGGCTCTGGTCACCGAAGTGCCCCCCAATTCTCCCTAGGATTCCGCGGGTTCGCCTGGCAGCGCGGTGCCTCGTGCCGCCAGAGCCGAATCCAATCCGCAGGCAACTCAGCCGCCATGCCCCTCGTCAGCACCCCCGCGATCATTCTCTCGGCGCTTCGCTATGGCGAGACGTCCAAGATCGTCCGACTGGCGACCGAGGATCACGGAGTGCAGTCCGCCATCGCCAAAGGGGCGCTTCGGCCCAAGAGCCGCTTCGGAGCTGCCCTCCAAGTCCTGAGCGGCGGACAGGCGCAGTTCCTTCTGTCGGAGCGGCGGGAGCTCCACATCCTCACCGCGTTTGACGTGACCACCATTCCGGTGGGTCTCACCAGCGACGTTCGTCGCTACGCGACCGCCGCGGCGCTGGCCGAGACGATGCTCCGGGCGGCGCCGGCGGATTCCCATCCCGAGGCATACCAGTCCCTGGCGGACGGCCTGCTGGCACTGGAGCGCGCCCCCGGCGACGAGGTCCCGGCACTTGCGCTGCAGCGCCTCTGGGGACTCGTCGGCGCGTTGGGGTATTCGCCAGGGCTCACGGTCTGCGTTCGTGACGGGAGGCCCCTCGAGGCGGGTGAGGTGGCCTTCAGCGTGCGGGAGGGGGGCGCCCTCTGCCGGAGCTGCGCCCGGGGCGCCGAGGCCACCGTCCTTCCGGCCGACGCGCGCGCCGTCCTGGTCGGCTTCCAGCGGAAGGGAGCTCTCCCGCCGCTGGGCCCGCGAGAGGCCGCCGCCCACCGGCGCCTGCTCAGTCGCTACATCCAGGACCATCTGGTCGAAAGCACGAACCTTGTCGCGCTCCGCTTCTGGCAGGAGTGCGAATGGGGCAACGGCCGATGATCATCGGCATGGCCGGGCACATCGACCACGGCAAGTCGGCCCTGGTCGAGGCATTGACCGGACGCCCGATGGATCCGTTCGCGGAGGAGCGCCGGCGCGGGATCACCCTCGACCTCCACGTCGCGCCGCTCCCCCTGGACGAGAATACCATCGCCGGAGTCGTCGATGTGCCGGGCCACGAGGATCTGGTCCGGACCATGGTCGCCGGGGCCGCCGGCGTCGACCTCGTGCTCCTCGTCATCGCCGCGGACGAAGGCATCATGCCGCAGAGCCGGGAGCACCTGGCGGTCGTAGAGCAGCTCAGGATTCCGCGGGGCATTCCCGTTCTCACAAAATCGGACCTGGTCGAGCCCGAATGGCTCGGCATGGTCGAGGAAGAGGTACGCACGTGGCTGGCGAGCAGCCCCGTTTCGTTTGAGCCGCCTGTTGTCACGTCGGCACGGACGGGTGCCGGGACCGACGCATTGCGCTCCGCCATTCGCGAGGTGGCCCAACGGCTTCCGCCGCCTCGAGCCGACGATCTGGCGCGGCTCCCCATCGACCGCGCCTTCTCACGGCCGGGCACGGGAACGGTCATAACCGGAACCGCGTGGTCCGGCGCATTTCAAGCGGGGGACGCCGTGCGGGTCTTGCCAGGAAACCACGCGGCCCGGATCCGCACTCTGGAGCGGCACGGCCAGCCAGTGCCGAAGGCGTCGGCTGGGGAGCGCGTGGCCTGTGGCCTTACCGGCCTCCCGCTCGACGCCGTCGAGCGGGGCAGCGTCCTGGTGTCAGGCAGCGATCCCTGGCAGGAAAGCTCCGCGCTCGACGCCGCGGTGGAGGTCCTGCCAGAGGCGCCACGGCCGCTCCGCCACCAGACCCGGCTCCGGGTCCACCTGGGCACCGCGGAGGTACTGGCCCGCGTGCACCTCGGCGCGGCGATTGCCCCGGGCTCGTCAGGGCTGGTGCGGCTCGCGCTGGAGCGCCCGCTTGTCGCCCGCGGTGAAGATCGAATCGTGCTCCGGAGCTACAGTCCGGTGACGGTGATCGGCGGCGGCTGGATCGTGGATCCCTGCCCGCCGAGGGGCCGGGTCCGGTGGCCGGGAGGTCTGGCCGATCCGGACCCGCTGCACCGACTCCGCGCGCTCCTTTCCCGGCGGCCAGCTGGCGCGAGCGAGGGTGAGGTGGCTCAGCTCGTGGGAGAACCCCCGAGCATCGTGTCCGCCCTCTGCCGAGACCCATCCATCGCAGCGGTCGGGAACCTCGTCATTCTCCACCGCCAGATCGAAGAAGCCACCAGCGTGGCGCGCGAAGCCGTGTCGAGCTTTCACCGCGACCACTCCAGGGAGGACGGCATGCCGCTGGAGACGCTCCGTCATACCCTGCGGCAATATCATGTCGCGGTGAATCCCGCCATCGATTGGCTCGTTACCCAGGGGGAGCTGGAGATTGAGCGAGGGATCATTCGCCGCGTCGGGTTTCGGTCAGCGATCCAGGGCGGGGCGGAAGCCACGGAGCGGGTGCTGGCCCTCGTGGAGGAGGCGGGCCTCTCTCCACCTACCGTATCCGAAATCGCCGTGACGCTTAGTATCCCGACCACCGCCGATCTGCTCCGACGGATAGCGGCTGCCGGTCGCGTGGTTGCCGTCGAGCCCGACCGCTACTTCGCGCGCCGCGCGCTCGACGAGTTTGCGCGCGCCCTCGGCGAGGTGGCGGCGCAAGGGCCCATTACGCCAGCCGCCTTGCGTGAAGCCACCGGGCTCACGCGGAAGTACCTCATACCTCTTTTGGAGTGGGCCGATCGGTCGGGGCTCACCCGTCGCCAGGGGGATGCCCGCGTCCCCGGTCCAGCACTCGGCGTCACGAAGCTGGAACGATGACGCGCTTCCTTGCGCTCCCTCTCCGGCCGGACGATCTTGGGAGTCTTCACCCGGGAAGTGAGGCGGAATCACCAGGACAATACAGGAGACCCCATGGTCAGGAGACGTTGGCCGGGGTGGAGTCTCGTAATGCTCCTGGGCCTGGCCGCCCTCGCGTCCGCGCAGGAACGGCCGCCGCCCGGAGTCCAATTGCGGGACAACTACCCCAACCCGTTCTTCCCGTCGACGACGATACCGTTCGACATCGGTCCCGAACTTTGCGAGCGAGGTCACCAGCCCCTAGTCAGTCTGAAGATCTACAATGTGTTGGCGCAGGTGGTTGCCGTTCCCGTGCTGGTTGCATCCGGCGGTCAACATCTTGATGACGTTCGTCTGGCCTGCGGAACCTACGAGGCCTACTGGGATGGCAAGCTCCTCCACTCCAATCGAGAGCTCACGCCGGGCATTTACTACGCCCAGTTGGTGGTGGATGGAGAGCGATACACTCTGAAGATGATCGCACGACGCTAAACCGGGGACTCCAGGCGCATCGCTTGGGGTCCCTCGTCGTTTGAGAGAGCCGCGCGTCAAGCAAAGCCCGGAGTGAGTCGGTGCTCAAGTCGGCAGGATACCGGCAGGGGGGACAGGACATTGCGCCTCCCTTGGGCGCGGCACACAGTCGAATCTGCCATCTCGGCAGCTTTTTCCGGCTTGACGCTTGCCCAGTTCCGGGCGGAGCTGTACATCTCGCCGGCATCGTCCAGGTTGGTCTGGGCCGACGGCATACAGGAGCAAGATTCCGAACATGATTCGCCCCGAACGTCTGACTCTCAAGGCTCAAGAGGCCTTTCGCGACGCCGCCCAGGAAGCCACTCGCCGCGGCAACCCCGTAGTCAATGACACCCACCTCTTTGCTGCCCTTCTGGCACAGGAGGAAGGGGTGGTGCGCCCGCTGCTGCAGAAGGCGGGCGTCAACGTCCAGGCGCTGCAGGAGGAGACCCTTCGCGAACTGGATCGGCTCCCGCGGCAGGAGGGCGGCGCGGAACCGACGCTGGCGCGGGAACTCAGCAAGGTCTTTGACCGAGCCGAGTCGGAGGCCAAGACCCTGGGCGACGCCTACGTCTCGACCGAGCACCTCCTCGTCGGATTGGTCGAGGAGAAGGGAACCACCGCTCGCCAGCTGCTGAGCGCCGAGGGGATCGGGGCCAAGGAGCTCCGTGCCGCGCTGGGGGAGGTGCGGGGCGCCCATCGGGTGACCGACGTCTCTCCCGAGAGCCAGTATCAGGCGCTCGAGCGCTATACCCGGAACCTGACCGACCAGGCCCGGCAGGGAAAGCTCGATCCGGTGATCGGCCGGGATGAGGAGGTCCGCCGCGTGATGCAGGTCCTCTCCCGGCGCACCAAGAACAATCCGGTTCTGATCGGCGAGCCAGGAGTCGGCAAGACCGCCATCGTCGAAGGATTGGCCCAGCGGATCGTGAACGGAGACGTCCCCGAGTCCCTGCGCGGCAAGGAAATCGTGGCGCTCGATATCGGGCTGCTGCTGGCCGGCGCCAAGTATCGCGGCGAGTTCGAGGAGCGGCTCAAGGCGGTAGTGAAAGAACTGGTCCAGGCCGAGGGGCGCTACATCGTCTTCATCGATGAGCTGCACACCCTGGTCGGGGCAGGCGCGGCGGAAGGCGCCGTGGATGCCTCGAACCTGCTCAAGCCCGCGCTGGCCCGCGGCGAGCTGCACGTCGTCGGAGCCACGACGCTCGACGAGTATCGCAAGCACGTCGAGAAGGACGCGGCCCTGGAGCGCCGGTTCCAGCCGGTGCTGGTCGGTGAGCCCAGCGTCACCGACACGATCGCCATCCTGCGTGGTCTCAAGGAGAAGTACGAGGTCCATCATGGCATTCGCATTACCGACAACGCCCTCGTAGCGGCGGCGACCCTGTCCGACCGCTACATCGGGGACCGCTTCCTCCCCGACAAGGCGATCGACCTGATGGACGAGGCGGCCAGCCGCCTCCGGATGGAGATCGACAGCCTGCCGCAGGAGATCGACGAGGTCGAGCGGAAAGTCCTGCAGCTCGAGATCGAGCGGCAGGCCCTGCTCAAAGAGAAAAGCAAGGCCGGTGTCGAGCGCCGGAAGGCGGTCGAGGAGGAGATCTCCCAATTGAAGGAGAAGTCCTCGTCCATGAAGGCGCAGTGGCAGGCCGAGAAGGTCGGCATCGCCGAGATCCAGCGGCGGCGCCAGGAGGTGGAGGGGCTCAGGACCGAGATGGATCAGGCGACTCGGCGCGGCGACCTCCAGAAGGCGGCCGAGCTGCGCTATGGCCGGATTCCGGCTCTCGAGCAGGAGATTGCGGACCAGGAGAAGCGGCTCGCCCAGATCCAGGCCAAGGTCAAGTACCTCAAAGAAGAGGTGGATGCCGAGGACATCGCCGAGGTGGTGGCAAAGTGGACCGGCATTCCGGTCGACAAGATGCTCGAGTCCGACCGGGAGCGGCTGACCCGTCTCGAGGAGGAGCTGGCGCAGCGCGTCATCGGACAGAGTGCCGCCGTGGAAGCCGTGGCGAGCGCCGTCCGGCGGAGCCGCGCCGGCCTGTCGGACCCCAACCGCCCGACCGGCTCGTTCATCTTCCTGGGCCCGACCGGAGTGGGGAAGACCGAGACCGCCCGGGCGCTCGCCGAGTTTCTGTTCGACGACGAGCGGGCGATGGTCCGCCTCGACATGTCGGAGTACATGGAGAAGCACTCGGTCGCCCGGATGATCGGGGCGCCGCCGGGCTATGTAGGGTACGAGGAGGGCGGGCAGCTGACCGAGGCGGTCCGGCGCCGCCCCTACAGCGTGGTGCTGTTCGACGAGATCGAGAAGGCGCACCCGGATGTCTTCAACGCCCTGCTACAGATCCTGGATGACGGCCGTCTCACGGACAGCCAGGGCCGCGTGGTGGACTTCCGCAATACGGTCATCATCATGACCTCCAACATCGGGAGCCATATCATCCTGGAGGCCGGAGAACAGGACGCGGCCGGCTGGGCCTTGGTGGAAAGCCAGGTGCGGGAGCAGCTCCGCCTCCACTTCAGGCCCGAGTTCCTGAACCGGGTGGACGACATCATCGTCTTCCGGCAGCTGAGTCGCGCGGACATCGCGGCTATCGTCGAGCTGCAGCTCAAGCGGCTCGCGCACCAGCTCGAAGAGCGCCACCTGGGGCTCCGGGTGACTGCGGAGGCGCGCGAGCTGCTCGCCACCGAGGGCTACGACCCGGTCTTCGGGGCGCGGCCGCTCAAGCGGGTGATTCAGCGACGCCTCCAGAACCCCATCGCCCTGGAGCTCCTCGAGGGACGCTTCGCGGACGGTGACACCATCGAGGTCCGCCGCAAAGGCGAGACGCTCAGCTTCGAGAAGGCCGCCTGAGTCCGGGAAGACCGGCCTCCGAGGCCGACCTGGCGGGAATGCGGGCCGCGCTCGACCTGGCCCGCGCCGCCGAACGCCTGGGCGAGGTTCCCGTCGGCGCGGTAATCGTCGCCGATGGCACCACCGTGGCGGGGTCGCACAACCTGACCCAGGCCCGGCACGATCCGCTCGCCCACGCGGAGCAGATCGTACTCAGCGAGGCGCTGCGGAGGCTCGGCGCCGATCGGCTGACCACCGCCACGCTCTACGTTACCCTCGAGCCATGCGGCATGTGCGCCGGGGCCATCATTCTGGCCAAGGTGGGCCGCGTGGTGTTCGGCGCGTGGGATGAGAAGGCCGGGATGGCCGGATCGGTGGGCGATGTGTTGCGGAACCCTCGGCTCAATCACCACCCCGAGGTGGTGGGCGGGGTACTCGAGGTCGAATGCGGCGATCTGCTCCGAGCCTTCTTCCGGCAGCATCGCTAGGCAACGATCTTCTCTCGGTTCCCGGCACGCCCCTTCTCACTTCTCACTTCTCACTTTCCTTTCCCCCATTCCCCGATGTTCGCTCAGCCCTGGGTATGGCAGCTTGTCGCTGGCTTCCTGCACGTGGGCCTGGCCATCGTCGTGTCGGCGCACATCGTCCTCACCAAGCGCGACGTGCGGGCCGCCATCGGCTGGATCGGGTTGGTCTGGCTGGCTCCCGTGGTGGGTTCCGCTCTGTATGGATTCTTCGGGATCAACCGGATACGGCGTCGGGCAGGCAGGATGCGGCGGGGCCGGGTCTCGACCTCGATCGCCGCCCTAGGCTCGACCAGCGCAACGCTGCCCGCCACCTACCCCGAGTCCCTGAACTCCGTTTCGACACTGGTCGGAGGGTTGACCCAGGCCTCGCTCGAGGCGGGCAACCTGGTGGAGCCGCTCGTGAACGGGGACCAAGCCTATCCGGCCATGCTGGATGCGATCGTCAGTGCGGAACGGAGCGTTGCCTTAGCGACCTACATCTTCGACCGTGGCAGGGTGGGCGAACGGTTCGTCGATGCCCTGGGGCAGGCCGTGCGGCGCGGCGTCCAGGTACGGGTCCTGATTGATGGCGTCGGCGCGCGGTACAGTCGCCCGCCAATTGTCCGGACCCTGAGGCGGCGTGGCGTCACGGTCGCGCAGTTTCTCCGGAGCCGCTGGCCGCTCCCCCAGCCCTACCTGAATCTCCGCAACCATCGGAAGCTGCTCGTGGTGGACGGCAAAGTCGGCTTCTGCGGAGGAATGAATATCCGCGACGGCCACGCGCTCGAACTCAAGCCGCGTGACCCCACGCAGGACATTCACTTCCGGGTGCACGGGCCCGTTGTGCGCCAGCTCATGACGGCTCTCGCGTTCGACTGGACCTTTGCGACCGGAGAAGCCCTGGCCGGGCCCGAGTGGTACCCGGCGCTCGAGCCGGCGGGGGACGTTCTCGCCCGTGGCATCCCGGATGGACCGGACGAGGATTTCGAGACCCTGCTGCTCACCCTGCTGGGTGCGCTGGCCCAGGCTCGGGAATCGCTCCGGATCGTGACGCCGTACTTTCTGCCGGACCACTCGCTGCTCGAGGCCCTGCGGGTGGCCGCGCTTCGCGGGGTCCGGATCGACATCGTGCTGCCGAGTCGCGGAAACCTTCGCCTCGTGCAGTGGG
>Ga0335077_10007654_pt1 | contig 13367 bp, 8 predicted proteins | sample Lox_Sample_31_FD_207151 | JGI IMG/M metagenome (GOLD analysis project Ga0335077, IMG submission 207151) | Soil microbial communities from Loxahatchee National Wildlife Refuge, Florida, United States - Lox_Sample_3.1 | ecosystem: Environmental > Terrestrial > Soil > Wetlands | place: USA: Florida... | reverse complement strand
TGCGCTTTGGCGTTTAGCTGGCCGGTGCTGGTGGCAGCGCGATTTCTGGGAGGGCTGGGCATCGGCGGGTCGTCGGTGTTGGGGCCGGTGTACATCGCGGAGCTGGCGCCGGCGAAATCGCGCGGGCGGCTGGTCGGGCTGTTCCAGATCAACATTGTTATTGGCATTTTGCTGGCGTATTTCTCGAACTACCGCATCGCGGAGTTGGGATTGGGAGCGAACCAGTGGCGCTGGATGTTTGGTGTGGCGGCGGTTCCGGCTGCGCTGTTTCTGATTATGTTGTTTGGTATTCCGCGCAGCCCGCGCTGGCTGGCGACGAAGAATCGTGTGGACGAGGCGCGCGCGGTGCTGCACATGATGGGCGCGGAGAACGCGGAAGCCGAGTTGCAGGAAATCGTGGCTTCGATTCACCTGGAGCGGTCGGAAAGGTCCGAGTCGCTGCTGGCAAAGAAATACCGGCTGCCGATATTCCTGGCCTTGACGATCGGGATGTTCAACCAACTGGCGGGGATCAACGCGATTCTGTACTACCTGAATGATATTTTCGCGGCGGCCGGGTTCAGCAAGGTGTCGGGCGAGCTTGGGCCGGTGGCGGTGGGGGCGATGAATCTGGTGGCCACGCTGTTGGCCATGACGGTCATTGACAAGCTGGGGCGGAAGACGCTGCTGCTGATCGGGTCGGTCGGTTTGGTGGGATGCCTCTCGGCGTTGGCGTCCATTTTTCTGACGGGGAGCCACCAGAAGTATCTGCTGTGGATTTTGATTTGTTACATCGGGTTTTTCGCGATATCGCAAGGCGCGGTGATTTGGGTGTACATCGGAGAGGTATTTCCAAACCGTGTGCGGGCGGAAGGCCAGAGCATCGGAAGTTCGTCACATTGGGTGATGAATGCGCTGGTGTCGTGGATTTTTCCGGTGCTGTTTGCGCGTTCGCATGGATTGCCGTTCGTCGTCTTTGCGGCCTGCATGGCGGTGCAGTTTTTTGTGGTGCTGTTCATTTATCCGGAGACGAAGGGCTACTCGCTGGAGGAGATGCAGCACCGGCTGGGCATCGACTAAGCGCCTAAGCTGCTCAGATTCATCAGCTTGGCTTGGAGGAAATGCCGCGTAGGTGGGCTTGACTTGCGCCCATGGTGAAAATTTCCTGAAGGAATTGGCGCCAAGCGCGACAAATTCCGCAGATATGGTGTTGTAGACGAAATCGGCCCGTGGTATTCGGAAGCGTCCTATGCTGGGTTTGGAACGAGACTGGTAGCCCTTCGGAGAACGAAATGACGGCCAAAGCTCGTGGTGGTGTTGCGAAAGTGCTGGCTTGCCTTGCGCTACTGTTCCTCTATGCCCAATATGACACAGCGCAAACTAATCCGCCACCGCCGCCAAAGAAGGTGGTGGTCCCGCCGCCAAAACAGCCGCCGAAGAAACAGAAAGACGCCGCTCAGCAGCCGCCGCCGAAACAGATACTGCCAAAGGGCGGGCCGGTTAACCCACCGCCACCGAAAGGGGGTGGTGCAGGACCCTCGGGAGGTGGCGGCGCTACGCCAGCGCTCACGCCGGGCAAGGTTAAGCGGCCGGATGGCGGGTCAACAGTTACGGACAATCGCGGCAACCGCAGGCAGTTCGATCAAACTGGGCGTTTGCAGCAATTGACCACGAAGCGTGGAACGGAAGGGCACTTTGGCCAAGGCGGAAAGGTGACCAGTGTGAGGACGCCGGATGGGACGACAGTCCTCGGGACGCCGGGCGGGCCGCGGACGGTCATCAGTGACCGTGTGAGCCTGAGCGGCATGCACTACCGAGTGGTGAACGGTGGGCCGCGGAACGTGTACGTGGAAAGACCGTTCCGCTTCGGTGGACGGGACTATATTCGGCGCACGAATGTTTACGGGACGAGAACGTCGGTCACGGTCTATCGCGGGTCCACGTACAGGGGCGTTACGTACTACCGGTATGTGCCGGCCCGCTACTACGGTCCCGCTTACTATCGCTGGGCGTACACACCGTGGCCGACGAGCGTGCCCTATGCGTGGGGTTGGGCGGGCAATCCTTGGTATGGCTATTACGGAAACTATTGGGCGCCCTACCCGGTGTATCAGTCCCCCGCTTTTTGGTTGACGGACTATGTGATCGCCGCGAACCTGCAAGCCGCCTACGACGCGCAGGCGCAGGCCGCGGCAGCAAATAGAGGTGCTCCGCCCGCGCAAACTGCGCCCCCGGCGCCAAATCAGAACAGCGAAGTCACCATGACGCCAGAAGTAAAGCAAATGGTGGAACAAACCGTCGACCAGCGCCTCGCGGAATTGCAAAAAGAATCGGAGCAGCCGGAGGATTCCGGGGGGCTGGGGAATGCGGGGGAAGGCCCTGCGCAGACAGACGATGGAGTGCCGGAGGCGCTCGATCCGGACTTGAAAGTTTTCATCGTGGGCACCGCTTTGGAACTGAACAACGACGGGCAGTCATCGTGCTTGTTGAATCCTGGAGACGTGCTGGTACGGACCGACACGGATCCAGATGCAAACCACGCGGTTGGAGTGAATGTGGTGAGCAGCCAAAAGTCGAGTTGTCCGGTGGGAGCAACGTCGCGCGTGCAGGTGGCGGACCTGCAGGAAATGTACAACCACCTCGGCGAACAACTCGATGGCGGAATGAGCACGCTCTCCACGAGCCAGTGGAAGACGGGCGCGCCAGCGCCAGCACCCCAGGCAAAGGACAACATGGATTTCAAGAAGCTGCCGACCGCGCCGGACACGGCGACGCTGGCCGTGGATCTGAGGCAGCAGCAGGTGGACGCGGATCAAGCGCAAAAGGAAGTGCAGCAAGAGGCCGGGAGTATCGGCAACGCGGCCGCAATCCGTTGACATGCGGCGAGACGCTTCGGTCAGCGCGACTCGGTCGCCCCGATTGGCGAAAAGGTTTATGTCCTGAAACTGGACGTGCACTTGAAAAACGACAAAGTGCAAATGATTATTTTGGAGTGCGATGCGTGCAATAACGCGCAGCAAAAATCGATGTTCAAGTCCACCGTGATTTTTGAGTTTCCGAAGGAGTATTTGAGCAAAGCCGACGTTTCGCAGGTCAAGGGTGTAATCGGCCAGGTGCTCGCGCCGGAAAAAACTTCGGACGCGCAGTAGACGGACGACAAAATGGAGGGGATGGGGCGGCTCTCCGATGATGCGGAGAGCCGTTTCATTTTTAAGCGCCGGAAAGGAAGGATAGCGCATCCAACGGGTGTTACGAATGTGAGTTCAGGAACTTAGCCTTTCTTACGTGAGCGAAAGTCAAAAGATACGAAAGGATTGGGAGAATGATAAATACATTAGCAGGAAGAGACGGCGTGGCGCTGAACGCAGCAGCGAGCGGGATGCTCGCGATCGGCGGGGATCTGACGGTGCACCGCCTGGGATTCGGCGCCATGCGGATTACCGGTGATGGAGTGTGGGGCGAGCCAAAGAATCCTGACGAAGCAATTCGCGTGCTACGGCGAGCCGTCGAGCTGGGGATCAACTTGATCGACACGGCGGATTCGTATGGTCCCGAGGTCAGCGAGCGGCTGATTGCGGAGGCCTTGTATCCGTATGCAGCGGGATTGGTGATTGCGACAAAGGCGGGCTTCGACCGGTCCGGGCCGAATCAATGGACGATGAATGGGCGGCCGGAACATTTACGCAAGGCGTGCGAGGGTAGTTTGCGGCGGCTGAAGTTGGAGCGCATTGACTTGTATCAATTACACAGAATTGATCCAGCGGTGCCGGCGGACGACCAAATCGGGACGTTTGTAGAGTTGCAAAAAGAAGGAAAGGTGAAACACATCGGGCTTTCCGAAGTGAGCGTGGCGCAGATCAAACACGCGCAAAGCATGGTGCCGATCGTGTCGGTGCAGAACCGGTACAGCGTGACGGACCGCGCGGCAGAAGATGTTTTGGAGTATTGTGAGCAGCAGAAGATTGGTTTTATCCCATGGTTTCCGCTCGGCGCGGGGGAACTGGCAAAACCCGAAGGGGCCTTGGCACGCACGGCGGCGGAATTGAAGGTCTCGACTTCGCAGTTGGCGCTGGCGTGGCTGCTGTGGAGGTCGCCTGTGATGCTGCCGATTCCCGGGACCTCGAAGGTAGCGCACTTAGATGAGAATGTGGCGACGGCCGCATTAAGAGTGGACGAAGCGAGAATGAAGGCTTTGGGGAAACTGGCACAGAGTGCCTAGCGGTGTCGCAGAGGCCTGTTTCGGCGGCTGCGAGTTCTAGGAGTCAGCGACTCGCCGCGAGGAAGCCGCGCGGCCATTGCGCGTGCCTTTGCGGCGTTGCCAAATGTCGGAACTTTCCGCCACGCGTCGCGTGTGGCCGACATTGTATTTGGGGCAAGCCGCGCAATCGTACCTCCTTCGCTCCTTGGGCTCCGACACTAGCGGAGTGGTGGTCCAACTGCTTGCGCCGGAAGGCACCGGTCAGGCCGGAGATTTCCGCGCCAACAACGATCTGACCGCATGCCACGACAATTGCGGCATATCAAAGTCGTGGAGGGAGAGGCGCTGCTGGACTTGCAAGAGCGGGCATTCTTCGGTCACATAGATGCTGTAAGTGCTCAAGAGACGGTGCCCGAAATGCCAGCGACATCGCTGCTCAGCTTTGTCCAGAAATATGCGCGAAACGGCCAAGAGGTGGCCGTGCGTCAGAGGCACGGCTATCGCATGGAGACGTGGAGCTACGAGCGCATCGTCGCCGAGGCCAATCGGCTCGCACGCGCACTGGAAGCGCGCGGCATCGCAAAGGGCGACGCAGTTCTTCTTTGGGGTGAGAATTCGGCGGAATGGATGGTTGTGTTTTTGGGTTGTCTGCTACGCGGCGTGGTCATCGTGCCGATCGACCAGGGTTCGACGCCCGAGTTTGCCGAGCGGGTGGCGCGAGAAGTCGGGGCGAAGCTTGTTTTTCGGGCGCGGGCGCAGTCGGAACTGGATGCCATTCCGGCGATCCCGCTGGAATCACTTTCGGTAATTACCTCACCGCACGACGCGTCGCCATATTCTTCACCCCCGCTTTCCCGGGACGATACGCTCGAGATCATCTTTACCTCCGGTACGACGGCGGAGCCTCGCGGCGTAGTGATTTCACATGGCAACGTCCTGGCAAACATCGAACGCCTGGAAACGGAGATTCAGAAGTATCTCCGCTACGAGAGACTGGTCCATCCGCTGCGATTTCTGAACCTGCTTCCGCTCAGCCATGTGTTTGGGCAAATGCTTGGGATATTTATCCCGCCCATGCTTGCAGGCACGGTAGTTTTCATCGATTCGCTGAAGCCTTCCGATTTGCTGGATACGATTCGGCGAGAGCGCGTCTCGGTGTTGGTCACAGTTCCGAGGTTTATCGAGTCACTGCAGCGGGAAGTCGAACGCAACGAAGAGCGCGGCGGGAGATTAGAAGCGTTCCGCAAGAGCTTCGCGCGCGCGGAAGGAAAACATTTTCTGCGGCGCTGGTGGCGTTTCCGGCGGATGCACAGGCGCTTGGGCTGGAAATTCTGGGCCTTCATCTCGGGAGGCGCAGCTCTACCAGAGGCAGCCGAGACGTTCTGGAATCGGCTCGGTTACGCGGTCATTCAAGGGTACGGAATGACGGAGACCGCGTCACTCATCAGCTTGAACCACCCTTTTCGTGCAACGCGAGGCTCGATCGGCACGGTCTTTCCGGGAATGGAAGTGCGAGTCGATGAAAACGGCGAAATTCTTGTGCGCGGCGAAGGAATCGCCAAAGGATACCGGCAACACGGACAGACCGAGGCAGTGGCCGAGCCAGATGGATGGTTTCGAACAGGAGACATCGCGGAGAAAGACGAAAATGGGAGGCTGTACTTCAAAGGACGCCGGAAGAATGTGATCGTCACGCCTGCGGGTATGAATGTGTACCCGGAGGATTTGGAGAAAGCGTTGCGCGGACAGGCTGGCCTCAAGGACTGTGTCGTGCTCGGGATGGAGCGCGATGGAAACGCCGAGCCATGCGCCGTGCTGCTGATGAGCGATCCTGACACGGACGCGGCTTCCATCATGGAGCGCGCGAATCGGTCACTCGCGGAGTATCAGCGGATCCGGCGGTGGTTTGTCTGGCCCGAGCCCGATTTCCCGAGGACGCCAACACAGAAACCAATTCTTCCTCGCATCCGCGAGGCAGTGAACAGCGCAAATGCCACGACCAAGAACCTTCCAGAGGGCAATTCCCTGCCCGTGTTGATCGCGCGTATTACCGGGCACGCCGCGCAGCGCAAGGACAGCGGCGCGAGCCTCGAAGGCGATTTGCAACTTTCGTCGCTGGACCGGGTCGAACTGATGAGCGTTCTTGAAGAGCGCTATCAAGTAGACTTGAATGAGGCCAATTTCCAGGATGCCGCGACCATCGGACAAATTGAAAAGCTCATCGCGCATGGCCCGGCGTTAGCGCGAGAGCACGTCTATCCGGTGTGGCCGCAGAACTGGCTGGTCACCGCATTTCGGCTGCTCGTCTACTACCTGCTTGCCTGGCCTGCGACTTACGTGCTTGCGGCTCCGCGCATTCGCGGGCGCGAAAATCTTCGCGGGCTGCAGGGGCCGGTCCTGGTTGTCGCCAATCACGTCACGTACCTGGATATCGCATGGGTTTTGCCCGCGCTGCCGGCGCGTTTGCGAAACAGACTCGCGACCGCCATGCGCGGAGAACGGCTGGCGGAGATGCGGCGCCCGGCGAAATCGCAGAATATCTTTGAACGTTTCATGGAGCGACTGAGTTATGTTCTCGCGCTTAGTCTCTTCAACGTTTTCCCGCTGCCCAAGCAGTCCGGCTTTCTCCAGAGTTTCAGTTTCGCCGGGAACCTAGTTGACCGTGGGTGGAACATCCTCATATTCCCCGAAGGGCAGACCACGGAAGATGGTCAGATGGTGCCATTCCGCTCCGGAATCGGCTTGCTGGCCAAGCAACTAAATATTCCGGTCGTGCCGATGCATCTGGATGGACTGTTTGATTTGAAGCAGACGGGCCGGATCATCACCCGGCCGGGACACGTGCGCGTAACCGTGGGACGGCCTGTGCGTTTTTCATCGCAGCAGGATGCCGGCGAAATCGCCCGCGAGGTGGAGCGCCGGGTGCGGGAACTTCAGTCTGCTTGAAGGATAGCAGATGGTTTGCTCGGCTCGGTGGCCGAAGCTAAGATGTCCGGCTCAAGCCTAGGGAGCCACAATTGTCCGACCTCGCAACGATAGGCACGTGTTCGGTCTTCGTTGCGAGCTACGTTGTATTCGCTCTGGGTAAGTTCCCGGGAATGAAGATTGACCGCCCGGGCGCGGCCATCATCGGTGCGGTGTTGATGTTCACCACCGGCGCCGTGCGGGCAAGCAACGCCTTGTACCTGATCCACTTCGGCACTGTCGTTCTGCTTTTTTCGATGATGCTCGTCGTCGCTTGCTTGCATTTGGCGGGATTCTTTGACTGGGTCACCGATCTCGTCGTTACGCGTCTCAGACCACATCATTTGCTGCCCACGGTGATTTTTCTTAGCGGCTTTCTCTCCGCTTTCTTCGTCAACGACATCATCTGCCTCGTGATGGTTCCGTTTGTGTTGAAAGTCACCGGGCGGATGGGGGTTAAGCCGATTCCCTACCTTCTTGCAATTGCTACCGCATCAAACATCGGCAGCACCGCGACCATCACGGGCAACCCGCAAAATATCCTGATTGGATCCTTCTCTGGGATTGGCTATAGAGATTTTCTTTGGCATTTGGGCCCGGTAGCTCTCGCCGGCTTGTTCCTCGACTGGCTTGCGCTCTGGTGGCTGTACTTCCGGGGACGCCTCCACGATGTCCAGACGCAAGCGGTTGCCAGTCCCGTCGAGATCGATCGTCCAGCACTGATCAAAGCCGCGCTCGTGGCGGTGCTGGTATTGGCTGGCTTCCTCTGTGGTTTTGCCCCCGCCCTGGTGGCTGCGGTGGGTGCTGCGGTCATGTTAATCACACGTACGCGCGACCCTCATCGGGTATACGAGGAAGTTGACTGGGGCCTCCTTGTTTTCTTTGTCGGCCTCTTTTTAATCGTAGGCGGGGCGGAAAGTGCGGGCTTGACGCAACATCTGCTGGCCTTCGGACAGCGCTTCGACCTACAGAATTCGGCGATCTTCACACTGGTGACGGCAATCTTCTCAAACCTGGTGAGCAACGTGCCCGCTGTAATGCTCTTAAAATCCCTCGTGAGCCATTTTGCTAACCCCCATTCCGCATGGCTGATGTTGGCCATGGCGAGCACCCTGGCGGGGAACCTGACCATCACCGGCTCCGTTGCCAACATCATCGTGGTGGAACGCGCCCGCAAGGAAGCGCCCATCACTTTTTTCGATTATTTTCGAGTGGGCCTGCCGGTCACCCTTCTGACTCTCCTATTTGGCTGGCTTTGGCTTTCGTAACCCAAGTAGGAAATGAGTTGGCTACTGGCTCGCCAGTTGATCGTACCGAATTCGCCAGAGCAGGCCCCGGCGGTAATCCGTGAGCCACAATGAGCCATGCCCGGCGCGCAGAGAATCGCCGCCGCGTCCAACCCATTGGCGTGAAATCTTGCCGCTTTGAACGTTGATCCGCGTAAGCGGTACGTCGAAGACGGTTGCCCAGACCGAATCTTCGCCAAAGCAGATGTCGCCGCCCTCACCGGGTATGCCTGCCTGAATGGTGGCCGTAACTCCCCTGTTCTGCTCGTCAATTCGGCTTATGCTTCCATCCCCCTGGTTCAGGGTCCAGACAGACCCAGCGCCTGCGGTTAGAAAGCGAGGCTTCGGCCCGACAAGTATGGACGTCAGCACCGCGCCGCTGGACGCATCAACGGCAGTAACGACGTTGGTGTCAAACCCGGTGACCCACACTACGCCATCAGCGAAAAGCGGATTGTAAGAACCCGGCGGAATTGCAATGGTCTGCCTCACTTTGCCGGTTATCGGGTCGATGCGACTGAGCGTGCCGTTCTTGTCCGTCACCATCCAGACGCTATCGCCACCGATGGCGATTCCACCTTCCGCGCCCGCCGGTGCCATGGGCAACGTAGCGGCGATTCGGTTCGTCAAAACGCTGATTCGAACGAGCCCAGGATGCTTTCCGCAGAGCGGCACCCAAACGCTTCCGAATCCGAATTCCATACCCGAGCACGCCTCTCCCGACAGCTTGACCCTTGCGACGATTCTGTTCGTTCCCGGGTCTATGCGCTGCACGGAGTAGGGCTTCGTGCCGGCAACCCAAACAGCATCTTCCGTCACCAGCACCCAGTCCGCCGTTCCAGCAATCTTGAATGTCGCGCTGGGATGCAATGAAGCAAACGGAGTCTGCACTCCCTTTACGCCCGGTCTGGCAACCTGCGTATCGGCCGCGGGAGCCTGCGCTAGGACGGCACGATCTGCCGCCAACAGCAAAAGGAGGAAGCTCAGGCGTCTCAACATAGTTGTCGCATTCTATCAATTGTGAAGGGTTGCCTGCGTACGATTACGGCCACTTCGCAGATTAAAATTGCAACGTAGTCGAATGGAATTGTACAGACGCAAACCCTTGCCTTCACGCCGAGATGCACTGACTTTTGTCCGACTGTGACTTTCGCCAGAAGGGCTGAGCCCTTCACTGCTCGTTCTGACGGCAGTACGCGTTTTGTTCAGCAGGTCAGCCAGCAAACTCCTGGGCACGCTTTGGACGAGTGGCGTGACCAGCCAAGATATCTCCCAGGGAATCCTCCGGCTCAAGCCGATAGACTCGATCTGAATGTAAACTCCTCCCTCCCCTTCTTCGATCCTCCAATACGTGTAGAGCCGCCAAATGTACCCGTGGTCGTTTCCGACTGGAAGTTCGTGTTCGCCGGGTTTGCCTGCATCCTGCACTTCAGCGATGCGAGTCGAGTAGGCCTTGCTCATCGCTCTGGTGGCACCGGGAAACGTGTACTCAACATCGAGATTCATATTCACGACGACAGTGACAAGCGATTTCCGGTAGAGCTGCAAGTAGACCTTGAACTCGTTTCCACTGCGCTCAAGCAACTTGGACTCACGCACGTCGGGTTTGTAGATTGTCTTATGATTGTCATACTTCTGGAGGATGGCGAGCGTTCGTGAAAGAGTGGCGCCCGGGATGAATCCGACGCCAACCCAGTGATGAATCAGGCCCCCGGGGACTGGAATGGGCCTGTCCTCCTCTTTCGCATGAAGGCGTTCGATGTAGAGTTGGCCCTCTCGCAAGTGTAGATAAGCTTGCTGCCGATCAGCATCGGGCAAATTATCTACGACCAGAAAATGGCCTTCCCGTAGGTCGTCAGCCATCCGCTCTTCAGCTGCCCGGATGTAACGATCAAAGGCCCTGGCCGTTGCGGGTTTCAGTTCTATCCCGTTTGCCTGCGGGGTAAGAATGGCGGCCAGTACACACGCTGCGACAGGCTGCCTCGCTCTGTGCTTGAAAAGTGCCATTCTACGTGCCTCATTCGTGCAACGCCTTGGTTCACATCACATCTTTGGATATCCAACCGTCTGCGCCAGGATGATTCTCTGATCCCCGCGCAAGTGCATGACCTTCGCCAATGCCGGCCTGTCGACACTCCCACGAACGACTGTCGCCAACTTCTCCGAGGCACAAAAGAGATAGACGTTTTGCGCGATGAAGCCTGCGTCTGCGGCGACGAACATGTCCCGCTCTTCGCCACTTCCCGATGTCTTGGCGAGGTTCGCGACGTACACCAAGTTCAGGGGGGCGTCCTTCACAAAGGGTTGCGTTCCGGTTTGGGCGCGCACATCCTCATGCAACACAGGATTCAGCTGGTTGCGGATGGCGTCGTAGACGTAAAGCCCGTCGTCCGTCGCTACGTAGATGTCCATTTCCTGCCAGTTCATGGCAGACGGCGCGGTACGCTTGCCGGAGTCTGGACGATTCACTCCGAAGGCCGCCCAAAGCAAATTCGCGAGCACCTGCCCGGGCAGCTTGTCCGAACGGAAATCCCGCGCCGAACTCCGATCTTTAAGAACTTGCATCAGCGGTCGGCCGATCTCCGTTTGAGGTTTGGGAAGTGGCACAGGCTCGAGCTTCTGCGCGAAGGCAATCGGACACATCGCCAGAATCGTGCATAGTAAGTGCATTTTCAGCAGGTGAGACAATTTCATAGGAACCTCCTCACGGCGGCAGAACCGTCTGAACTCACGAACTCCGGTCTTCACCGCACAACATCGGTCACACCACTTTGGGCGAAAGAAAGTGCAAACGCTGGGACGCCGCCGCTAAGCGCTTTCGCCAACCGCAATCGCTCGGAACCGGGCTTGATCGGGAAGACCGCAATAGCGGTACAGGCGTTCCTTGCTTTATGCTGGACCTGCTGTGGGTTTCGACGCAATTCCGATCCGGGGGGATGGCAAGAATGGTCGAAAAGAAGGGCTTGTCTGCCGAAGTCTTATACAAACGCTGCGACCCCGCCGAGCTTCCCTTCAAAACAACGTCGGAGTTGGAAGTTCTTGCCGATATTCTCGGGCAGGAAAGAGCACTTGAAGCCGTGCAGTTTGGATTGGGCATCCAGCGGCAGGGTTTTAACCTGTTTCTGCTCGGCTCCTTCGGCACCGGCGAGTACCCCGCCGTCCGGCGCTTGATCGAAGAGAAAGCGGCCAAGGAGGCCACGCCTTCCGATTGGTGCTATGTCAACAATTTCGAGCGTCCTGAAGCGCCCCGCGTGCTGCAACTGCCGCCGGGGAGAGGAGCAGCCTTGAGGGACGACGTGGAGCGCTTGCTAAAGGAGATTCGTACCGCCATACCGGCGGCATTTGAAAGCGACAACTACCGTGCCCGCAAGCACGTGATTGAGGAGGAGGTGAAAGAACGCCGCGAGAAAGCGTTGGAGAGTATCGCGGAGGAGGCGGAGAAGAAGAGCATCGGGTTGTTGCGCACGCCTACGGGTCTGGTGCTTGCTCCCCTGCGAAATAAACAGGTCTTGGGTCCGGACGAAATTTCGCAACTGTCAGGAAAAGAGATAAAAGATATCGAAGAAAATGTGGCGGAGCTTCACAAGAAACTCGAAGCCGTTATGCGGCAGGTCCCTGGCTGGGAGCATGAAGGCCGGGAAAAAATGCGGCAGCTCAATGAGGAAGTCACAATCTATGCCGTCGGTCATCTTATCGACGAGCTCCGCAAGAAGTATGTTGATTTGCCAATGGTGTCGACTTTCCTTGCGGACATGCGGCAGGACATCATCGCCAATGCCGATGAATTTCTAGGCCCAACGGAGAATCCGCTCGCCGCTCTGATGGGCGCGCCGCAGCCGAACGTGGCGCCGGGGCCATTATTCTTCAGACGGTACAGCGTAAATCTGTTGGTTGACCACAGCGCCAGTCGAGGAGCTCCGGTGGTCTACTTGGATCACCCCACCTATCAGAATCTCGTCGGGCAGGTACAATATCTCTCCCATCTCGGGGCGCTCTCCACCGACTTCAATTTGATCCGTGCCGGGGCACTCCATCAAGCCAACGGCGGCTATCTCATCCTCGATGCCCTGAAAGTGATTGCCCAGCCTTATGCCTGGGATGCGCTCAAACGTGCGTTGCGCTCCGGCCAGCTTCGTGTCGAGTCCCTCGGCCAGATTCTCAGTCTCGTAAGCACCGTCTCTCTCGAGCCGCAATCTATCCCGCTTCAGGTGAAGGTTGTCTTTCTTGGCGAGCGGACTCTCTATTACCTGCTGAGTCGATTCGATCCGGAGTTCGATGAATTGTTCAAGGTGGGGGCGGATTTCGACGAGCGCATGGATCGAGTGGCAGACAATGACTTGCTGTACGCACGCCTCATTGCAACGCTTGCCCATCAGGAAGGATTATTGCCCTTCGACGTGGGAGCTGTTGCGCGCATCATCGAGCACAGCTCGCGAATGGCCGGAGACTCTGAGAAACTCCTGACGCATCAAAGGAGCCTGGCGGATCTGCTCAGCGAGTCGGACTTCTGGGCTCGTTCCGCCTCTTCCCAAGCGGTTCGTGCGGCCGACGTCCAGCATGCCATTGACGCACGCGTTCACCGTTTCGACCGCGTCTCTCGAAGGTTGCAGGAAGAGGTCCTGCGCGGCACCATCTTGATCGATACCAGTGGTAACCGCATTGGCCAGGTGAACGGCCTTTCCGTGATCGACATGGGCCAGTTCGCTTTCGGCCACCCCACCCGCATCACCGCTCGCGTCCGCATGGGCAAGGGTGAGGTCGTGGACATCGAACGCGAGGTTGAACTCGGCGGTCCCATCCACTCGAAAGGAGTTCTCATACTTTCCTCGTTCTTGAATTCGCGCTACGTGCCGGACCAGCCTCTCTCGCTCTCGGCGAGTCTGGTGTTCGAGCAGTCCTACGGCCCTGTGGAGGGAGACAGCGCTTCCTGCGCGGAACTT
>Ga0335077_10007653_pt1 | contig 13368 bp, 10 predicted proteins | sample Lox_Sample_31_FD_207151 | JGI IMG/M metagenome (GOLD analysis project Ga0335077, IMG submission 207151) | Soil microbial communities from Loxahatchee National Wildlife Refuge, Florida, United States - Lox_Sample_3.1 | ecosystem: Environmental > Terrestrial > Soil > Wetlands | place: USA... | reverse complement strand
GGGCGATGTGGTCAACGTGATCGGCACCTCCACCTGCATCATGGCCATCAGCGAGCAGGCGACGCTGGTACCCGGCGTTTGCGGCGTGGTGCCCGGCTCAATTCATCCGCGCTACACGGGCATCGAGGCGGGCCTCTCGGCCACCGGCGATATCTTCGATGCCATCGCCCGGCGCGCGAATTCAACCGTGGCCGCGCTCTCCCAGGGTCTCGATCGTTACTGGGCCGGCGAAACCGGTCTCCTGCGCCTCACCTGGGATAACGGAGATCGCACGGTGCTGGTGAATCCCGAGCTAGGCGGCGTTACCATCGGCTGGCGCCTGACGTCGACAGCGCAGGACGAGCTGTTCGCCGCCATCGAAGGCACGGCGTTCCACACCCGCGTGATTCTGGAACGGATGGAGGAACACGGCGTCGCAGTGCGCCGCATCATCAACGCCGGCGGCATCCCGCAGAAGAATCAGACGCTGAATCGAACTTATGCGGATGCGTTGAACAAACCGATTCTGGTTCCGCAGAGCGATGTCACCAGCCTCGGTTCCGCTATCTTCGCGTTTCTGGCAGCCGGGACGTTCAAGACCGTCGAGGAAGCGCAGGACGCGCTGTGTCCCCGCTATCAGACTGTCGCGCCAGACGCGCGCAGCGCGGCCATTTACCAGGAGCTGTTCCCCATTTACCGGCGCCTGTACTTCGCCATGGGCCGCAAGGATGCCGAAGCGATCGAGATCGGCGGGGTGCTGCCGGCGCTGCGCCGGATCGCCGCACAGGCGCGGGAAGCCGGCTAATGCTCGAATCTCTGCGCGCGGAAGTCTACGAAGCCAACATGGAAGTGGTGCGCCGCGGGCTGGTGCTCTACACGTTCGGCAACGCCAGCGGCATCTCGCGCCGCGAGAATCTGGTGGCGATCAAGCCCAGCGGCGTGCCTTACGAGACGCTACGCCCAGAGCATCTGGTGATTACCGATCTCGAGGGCCGCATCGTCGAGGGCGATCTCAAGCCGTCGTCCGATCTCCCCACGCACCTGGCGCTCTACCGGGCGTTCGCAGAAATCGGCGGCGTCGTGCACACGCACTCCCGCTACGCTACCGCCTGGGCGCAGGCCGGCCGGGAGATTCCCTGCCTTGGCACCACGCATGCTGACTACTTTCACGGCCCCGTACCGATCACAGAAGTGATGCAGCCCCGCGAGATCGAGTCCGACTACGAGTTGAATACCGGGCGGGTCATCGTGCGACGCTTTGCCGGCATGGACCCCATGTCCAAACCGGGCGTGCTGGTCGCAGGCCACGCACCCTTCGCGTGGGGAAGAACGCCCGCTGAAGCCGCGCACAACGCCGTGGTCCTCGAAGAGATTGCGAGCCTGGCCTACCACGCGCTGGCCATTAACCCGGCGGCCACGCCTCTCTCCGACTGCCTGCGCGACAAACATTTCCTGCGCAAGCACGGGCCCAAAAAGTACTACGGGCAAGGGTGACTGAATGACGCAAGATTCAAACTCGAACCACTTGAGCCGCCGCGGATTCGCGGCCGCTCTGGCCCTCGCTGGCCCGTCAGCGAAACTGCTGGCGCAGGACGCTTCGCCGCCGGAACCGCCGGAAATTACTCCATTCCAAGAGACGCTAGCCTTCACTCGGAATGAAGCACCCGCAAAAGCGGCGCCGTTTCCAATGACGGCAGTGCGTCTCGCGCCCGGTCCGGTTTATGACGCGCAGGAGTGGAACCGCGGCGTGCTTCGCCGTCTGCCTGTCGACCGCCTGGTGCACAACTTCCGCGTGAATGCGGGACTGTCATCTTCCGCCGAACCGCTGGGCGGATGGGAAAAACCGGACTGCGAGCTGCGAGGCCATTTCACCGGCCACTTTCTATCCGCCTGCGCCCTGATGTATGCAAGCACCGGCGATCAAGAAATCAAGGCAAAAGGCGATGCTATCGTGGCCGAACTGGCGAAGTGCCAGGCCAGGCTGGCGGGAGGTTATCTCAGCGCTTTCCCGCTCGAGTTCTTCGACCGGCTGAACGCGCGCAAGCCGGTGTGGGCGCCGTTCTACACCGTTCACAAGATCATGGCCGGAATGCTCGACATGTACCAGCATTGCGGCAACCGTCAGGCGCTCGAAGTGCTGCAGGGCATGGCCAACTGGACCGGCAAATGGAGCGCCCCGATTTCTGCGGGGCACATGCAGGACATCCTCAACACCGAGTACGGCGGCATGAACGAGGTGCTCTACAACCTCACTGCCGCGACCGGCGAAGACCAGTACGCCAGAACCGGCGACCGCTTCACCAAGAACCGGTTCTTCAATCCGCTCGCCCTCCGACGGGATGAATTGCGCGGCCTGCACGTGAACACGCATATCCCGCAGGTGATCGGGGCGGCGCGCCGGTATGAGCTTTCAAGCGACATTCGCTTCCACGATGTGGCGGATTATTTCTGGTATGAAGTCACCACGGCGCGGGCGTACGTCACCGGCGGTACCAGTAATAACGAAGCCTGGCTCATGGAACCGCGGCGGCTGGCTGCGGAGTTAAAACGCCATGTCAACACCGCGGAGTGTTGCTGTGCCTATAACATGCTGAAGCTGACGCGCCACCTCTATGGCTGGACCGCCGATCCCCGCTATTTCGACTATTACGAACGCACACTGCTAAATCACCGGCTCGGAGCTATTCGCCCCGAGACAGGAGCCAGCATTTATTATCTCTCCCTGGCGCCGGGCGCCTGGAAGACCTTCAACACGGAATACGATTCGTTCTGGTGCTGCACCGGCACGGGCGTCGAGGAATTCTCAAAGCTGAACGACAGCATCTACTTCCACGACTCCGAAGGTCTCTACGTGAACCTGTTTATTCCGTCGGAGCTGGATTGGACCGACAAGGGCATGAAAATCCGCCAGGCGACCATGTTCCCAAACCAGCAGAACACCACGATCGTCGTGAGCGTGCGCGAATCACTTCGCATGGCGATGCATCTGCGCGTGCCACAGTGGCTCACATCCGGGGGCTCAGTGAAGGTCAACGGAAAAACCATCGAGGCCTTTCCGGATCCCGGCAGTTACCTTACGATTTCCCGCGTGTGGTCGGACGGCGACCGCGTGGAGATGCAACTTCCGATGCAGTTGCACGCGGAGGCCATGCCGGACAACCCGTCGATGCGAGCGATCCTGTACGGACCGCTGGTGCTGGCCGGAAACCTCGGGGCTCAGGGGCTCACCGAGCCCATGATCGTCGGCCCCATGGGTCCCGAACTCAAGGAGCATCCAATAGACGTGCCCGCGTTCCGCACCGGCGCAAAGAACTTGGATTCCTGGATCAAGCCCGCGAACCAGAAACCACTGACATTCCGGACCGACGGACAGAAACAGGATGTGACGCTGACGCCATTCAATCAACTTTTTGGACAGCGGTACTCGGTCTACTGGAACGTTTCGTAATGGCTTCTATTTGAAGTAAGACAGCAGCAGGCAGGCCACGACAACTACTAAAGAAACTATCAAAATTTTATTGTGACGGTCCATGGGTTTCAGCGTCCGTCTCCTTCGCTCGTTTGCCTTTTATTACGGGTACCGGCAGACTGGCAAGATAAGCAAGTAGATCCTGAGCCGTTAGCACGCGCGGCGGCGCCCCTGTTTGAGACCGGTCGAACCCGTGAATTTCCAGCATCAACGTGTGCAAACACAGGGCTGGACCATCCTGTATGCGCACGTGATGCTCGACCAGGAGCGGTATTTCCGCGCTGATCACGACCGGCCTTGCTTTCTCACCCGGCACACAGTATTGAAAAACGTAGTATCGAGTATTCTCCCGCTGGTCGAAACCCGAATACCGTAGGCTGGACATGGCCCCTGGGCCTCGCCGTTCTCCAACGAGTTGCGGTTCATTTGTGACCGTTGCATTCGTTGCCATGGCAAAGGGAGACTCACTCCCCGGGGAGTAGATGGGTGGCTAAGGGAGTGGTTTCAATTGGCCTAACTTAGCTCAGGCCATCTGAAGAGGGAGTGAAAGGCTCGTCTCGTCTAAGATGGTCGGCTATTTGGCAGCATTTGTCAAGCCAACGCCGTGGCTAGACCAACTGGAAAAGGCCAGGCTGGCCCCTTCGCGTGTCGCGCTGGGTGTTGTATATTAGTTGCCGGCCTGTGGCGGTGGGAACGCAGCAGGCGCGTCGTTTTTTCGGTTATCGATGGAAACTCTAAAGGGAGGCACTATGAGGACACGCAGTAAATTGACGAGCTTCGTGCTGTGCTTAGGAATTGTAGCCGGCATTACCATTGGCCCGGCTGTCGCCGCTGACAAGATGGCAAAGAAAGGCCAACTCACTGGGACCGTTCACATGATCGATAAAGACAAGTCCACCATCACGGTCATGAAGGGCACCACGTCGCGACAGGTGGTCTACAACAGCGACACCAAATGGTTGCGCGGCACTCAGGCCAGCAACAAACCCAGCTCGCTCGATGATCTGAAGGAAAACTGGTACATCAACTGCGAAGGCACGTTTGATGGCGTCAAACTCGTCGCCAGCGCCTGCCGCTTCCGGGAAGCGAAGTAACCGCTACACGCTCAGATGCGAGCGTACCACTTGGTCCGTCAGTTCGCTGATCGAACCGGCGGCGACGCGGCGGCCTTTGTCCAGAATGCAGAATTCGCTCGCCACGCGGCGCGCGAAGGGCAGCTTTTGCTCCACTAACAGCACGGTAAGCCCCTCTTCTTTGTTCAGCTTTAAGACGATGTCGCCGATTTCGTGGACAATATTGGGCTGAATACCCTCGGTCGGCTCGTCGAGAATGAGGAGCTTTGGTTCGAGCACGAGCGCGCGGCCGATCGCGAGCTGCTGCTGCTGCCCGCCCGAAAGGTCGCCGCCAAGCCGGTTCAGCATCTGTTTTAGAGCGGGAAATAAGGCGAAGACGCGATCTGGAATCCTGCGCGGGCCGTTCTTGCGCACCCCCAGGCCTACGCGCAGGTTCTCCTCCACGGTCAGCTGTGAAAAAATCTCGCGCCCTTGTGGCACGTAACCGATGCCGAGCCGGGCCCGCTGCTCGGCGGGGCACTGGCTTAGATCGCTCCCTTCGAATGTGATGCTCCCGGAACTGGCTGCCTCCAGACCCATGATGCATTTGAGGAGCGTCGTCTTGCCCATGCCGTTGCGGCCGATCAGGCATATGCGCGAACCGGCGGAGACGGCAAGGTCGACATCCCACAGAGTGTGGCTGCCGCCGTAGAAATGATTGAGGGCTTTGACCGCCAACATGCTCACACTCCCAGATAGACCTCGATGACGCGAGGGTCTTTCTGCACTTTGTCCATATCGCCTTCGGCAATGACTTGTCCCTCGTGCAACACGGTGACCCGCCGCGCGATCGAGCGCACGAACGACATGTCGTGCTCGACAACCACGATCGAGTGTTCCCCCTCCAGCGACCGCAGCAGCTCTGCCGTGTGCTCGATCTCGTGCGGCGTCATGCCGGCCACCGGCTCGTCAACCAGCAGCAACTCCGGGTTCTGCATCAACAGCATGCCGATTTCCAGCCATTGCTTCTGGCCGTGCGAGAGGATTCGCGCCGGCGCCCGGCGCTGCTCCGTCAGGCCGGTCATTTCCAGGACCTCGTCGATTCTCTGCTGCTGCGCCGCCGTAATGCGGGCGCGTAGCGCTTTCAGGAATGGCCGGTTGCCCGCCCACGCCAGTTCGAGGTTCTCAAACACCGTTAACTGCTCGAACACCGTAGGTTTCTGAAACTTTCTTCCGATTCCCGCGCCTACGATTTCGGGCTCGGACATCTCGAGCAGATTGTGGTCTTCGCCGAACCATGCGCTCCCTGAATCCGGCCGCGTCTTTCCCGTGATGACGTCCATCATGGTGGTCTTGCCGGCCCCGTTTGGGCCGATGACGCACAGCAGTTCCCCTGGTTCGACGTACAGCGTGAGCTTGTTGAGCGCCTTAAAGCCGTCGAAGCTGACGGTCAGGTCCTCGAGATAGAGTCTCTTGTTGCGAACATTCATCTTCAGCGGCCGCGCTCTGCCGGCCTGGCCTCCGCGGCTTCCGCGTCGGCCTCACCTTCACCGCGGCTCATTGGTCGTCTGGTTTTTCCCCAAACCGGCGCCAGGCCAATGATCCCGCGCGGCAGAAACAGCGTCACCAGCACGAACAACGCGCCCAGCGCGTAAAGCCACACCTCGGGAAACGCGCCGGTGAGATACGTTTTCGCATAGTTCACCAGCACTGCCCCGGCCACCGCGCCGTAAAGCGTGCCCCGGCCTCCCACGGCCACCCAGATGACGGCTTCGATCGAGTTGATCGGCGCAAACTCGCTCGGGTTAATGATCCCAACTTGCGGCACATACAGTGCGCCCGCGATGCCCGCAATGATCCCCGAAAACACGAATAGCCACAGCTTATAGGATTCGACGGGATAGCCGAGGAAACGGGTCCGGCTCTCGGCATCGCGGATCGCACGGATTACGCGCCCTGCGCGCGATTCGACAATCGTCAAGCACGCTATATAGCTCGCTGCCAGCGCGACGGCGGTCACCACCAGCAGCACCACGTGAGTGCGGTCGGAATGCAGATCGAACCCCAGGATATCTTTGAAATCCGTGAATCCGTTGTTCCCGCCGAAACCCATGTTGTTCCGGAAAAACGCCAGCATCAATGCGTACGTCAGCGCCTGTGTGATGATCGAAAAGTACACGCCGGTTACGCGCGACCGGAACGCCAGCCACCCGAACACCAGCGCCAGCGAGGCCGGAACCAGCACCATCATGGCGAGCGCGAACAGGAAGTGGTTAAAGCCGTACCAGAACCAGGGCAGAGACTTCCAGTTCAGAAACACCATAAAGTCCGGCAAGATCGGATTTCCGTATACGCCTCGCGGGCCGATCTGCCGCATCAGATACATGCCCATGGCATAACCGCCGAGCGAAAAGAACGCCGCGTGCCCCAGGCTCAGGATGCCGCAATAACCCCAAATCAAGTCGACGGCCAGCGCCAGCATGGCATAACAAAGATACTTGCCTATCAGAACGATCCCGTAGCCCGAGAGGTGCAACGCGGACGAAGAGGGAACCAATACGTTGAGGACCGGAACGGCGATGGCCACAACGCTGAGCAGTGCCAGGAACCATGCGCCTCCTCGATCGCCTCTCGTGAGATTCCACAGACCCAGCACCTCTACTTATCCTCTGCGGCGCGTCCGGCCTGAGGGAACAGCCCGCGCGGCCGGGCTTGAATGAAGAGAATCAGCGCGACCAGGATGAAAATTTTTGCCAGCACGGCTCCGGCGTAGGGCTCCAGCAGCTCGTTGACGATCCCCATCGACATGCCCCCGATGAGTGATCCCCAGAGATTTCCCACGCCCCCAAAAACCACCACCATGAACGAATCGATGATATAAGACTGCCCCAGGTTCGGACCCACGTTGGTCAACTGGCTCAGTGCAACGCCTGCTACGCCGGCGACACCCGACCCGAGCCCGAACGTGATCGCATCCACCCACTCGGTGCGGATACCCATCGCTCTGGCCATGGTCCGGTTTTGCGCAACCGCCCGGATGTCCAGCCCTATCCGGGTGTGCTTCAACACCACCAGGATCAGGGAGAAGACCATCAGTGTGAAGATCACGACGTAAAGCCGGTTGTAGGTAACATCCAGCGCATCGTTCAGCCGCAGCGAGCCGCTCATCCAGGCGGGTGTGACCACCGACCGGTTGAGTGCGGAAAAAATCGACCGCACTGCCTGCTGCAAGATCAGGCTCACGCCGAACGTGGCGAGCAGCGTCTCCAGGGGTCTTCCGTATAGAAACCGGATGATCGTGCGCTCCATCAAAACCCCCGTCAGCCCCGCAACAATGAACGCCGCTGGAATCGCCGCCAGGATCGAGAACCCGATGTGCCCGGGCATGGCCATCTGCACCGCATAGGTTGTGTACGCGCCCAGCATCATCAACTCGCCGTGAGCCATGTTAATCACGCCCATGACGCCAAACGTGATGGCCAGTCCGATGGCGATGAGAACGAGCACCGATCCCAGGCTCAGGCCGAAAAACAGTGTCTGGATAGCCGAATAGAGTCCGCGCCACGAGTCGATCGTTTCCACAGCGCTGGCAGCATCCCGCCGCACTTTCTCGTCGTGCTCCACGAAGCTGCCGTCGGCGGATTTGTCGAGCAGGAGCGCCAACCGGTTCCGCACGTCCTGGCTAAGGCTCTGCTTCAGGGTGGCAATGGCATCCAGGCGCGCCTTGGTATCCGAGCCGTCCAGCGCCGCAAGCGCCAGGCCCGTCTTGATTTCCTTCTTGACGCCGCCGTTCGTTTCCACGCCCAGCCGCTCGCGCAGCAGTGCCACGCTCGCGTCGTCCAGCGACCGCAGCATTTCTCGCACCGCATCCAACCGCACCCCCACCTCCGGGCTCGACAACGCAAAGCGCGCCACGGCCGTCCTTAGCTCGCGCCGCAACGCGTTGTTGGTGCCGATTTGCGTCAGGCTGTCCACGGGGGCGGATCCGGCATCTTTGAGCGACAACGGATCGATTAGATTGAGGGGATCACCTTCGGCTGTCTTGACGATAAAAACCTTCTGATCGTTGTTGCGGAAGTAGAGCCGGTCTTCCAGTAGCGCCGCGAGGACTGTGCGCACGCTCGGATGGCCGCCTTGGCTCAGCCGTTCAACAATTCTCGCCTTGTCGGAATACGTAGCCTCCCGCAACTCTCCGAGCGTCGAAAGAAAGTTTGCATCATTGGCAGCTTGCGCGTCCAGGGAGACCACGCCCCACAGGGCGAGCATAAGCATGAGCAGCCGCTGCCCGCCCCGTGGGAGACGTTTCACTACTTGTAGTTCTGACCCGAGCACTTTTTAGTGACCTTATTATAATTCCCACACTTCAGGGTCACCCAATCCGCTTCGATATCCTTGCTGCCCGGCAGGTAGTCCGACCAAGCGTCACCCGGCACCTCACCGGCCGACTTCCACACCACGTTGAACTGTCCGTCCGCCTTCACCTCACCGATGTACACCGGCTTGGTGATGTGATGGTTCGGCAGCACCTTGGCAGTGCCGCCCGTCAGGTTCGGCGTCTCCAGGCCAGGGAGCGCCTCCAGCACCTTCTCCACGTCTGTCGTCTTAGCCTTCTGCACTGCCTTCACCCACAGATTGAAGCCGATGTAGTGCGCCTCCATCGGGTCATTGGTGGTCCGCTTCTGGTTCTTGATGAACGTGTGCCACTGGCTGATGAACGATTTGTTGACTGGCGTATTGATGCTTTCAAAATAGTTCCAGGCCGCCAGGTGGCCAACCAGCGGTTTGGTGTCCAGGCCAGACAACTCCTCCTCTCCTACCGAGAAAGCTACCACCGGTATGTCCTCTGCCGAGATCTTCTGGTTCCCCAGTTCTTTGTAGAAGGGCACGTTGGCGTCGCCGTTGATCGTCGACACCACCGCGGTCTTCTTGCCCGCTGAGCCGAACTTCTTGATCGCGGCCACTCGGCTCTGCCAGTCGGAGTGACCGAAGGGCGTATAGTTGATCGAGATATCTTCGGCCTTCACGCCTTTCAACTTCAGGTAAGCCTCGAGAATCTTGTTGGTCGTGCGCGGGTACACGTAATCCGTCCCTTCCAGCACCCACCGCTTTACCCCGACGTCCTTCATCAGATAATCCACCGCGGGGATGGCCTGCTGTTTCGGGGCTGCGCCGGTATAGATCACGTTCTTTGATGACTCCTCCCCTTCATACTGCACCGGGTAGAACAGCAAACCGTTGTCTTTCTCAAAAACCGGCAGCACCGATTTTCTGGAGACCGATGTCCAGCACCCGAACACTACGGCGACCTTATCCTTCTCCAGCAACTGCGCCGCTTTCTCGGCGAAAAGCGGCCAGTTGGATGCCGGGTCCACCACCACCGGCTCGAGCTTCTTGCCCAGTAACCCGCCCTTCTTGTTCTGCGCGTCAATCATCATCAGGATCGTGTCCTTCAGCGTCGTTTCGCTGATGGCCATCGTGCCGGAGAGCGAATGCAGTACGCCCACCTTGATTGTTTCGTCGGCTACCGCCGCTTTGCTGAACTCTATTCCCGCGATCAGCAGCCAGCCTGTCATCACCATTGCTTTGCGTTTCATAAATTAACTCCTTCGTCCTAGCTTGAGGAACTATGGCTTACATCTGGAGCTGGAGGCCGATTCCTGCCTGCCAGAAATCCTTTCTCTCTTTGTTGAACGTGGTGTCCTTGAAGAACGTCATCACGCGCGCGTTGAACTGCTTGATGACGTAGTTGAAGTTCACTTCGCCCGTCTTCTGGTTGTAGTTTGGAGTTGCGCCATGCGTAAACTCCGCCTTGGCAAACTTGCCGAGGATCTCGAATTTGCCTATGCCCACCTTTTTTGGAAACAGGTAGCTTCCCAGCACGTAGGCTCCTTGGCTCTTGGCATACGCCGCGTCGTACCCTCCCAGCCGGTTGTAGTTGGAATACTCGCTTTCCACCGACACTACACCAGCGTTCGGTAGTTTCCTTTCGAGAAGGAAATCGATCGTCGATGCCGTGTGGCCGCTTTGCACCTGGGTGGCCCCGCCTATGGCAAGCAGGTTCTTATCGCCGTAGTAGGTCCCGTTCAGGTAGTAGCCGTCTTCTGGATCCCAAAAGTCGATCTGCACCCGAGCCGCCCCAATCACTTTGGAGTTCCCGGTAGCGGTGCCTCCGTCGAACGCCCCAGCCGATACCTTTATCTTCTTGGCAAACTGGCCCCAGTACACGATTCCGTTGTCGCGGCCTTGGAATACGAACGGATATCCGTCCTGGATGCCGTCCGTATATACTGCCCACTCGTGCGCAAAGTACGGGCCGTAGAGATTTGCCCGATCGCTCGGCGGCAGGAAGCGGCCCGCCCAGATGTTGAACTCCGGAGACACTTCAATGCGCGCCACCGCGTCCAGGATCCCCACCTTGTTGGTGCCCTGGTCGTATTCGGTATTGAACATGAACTTGATGGTGTCTGTGATTGGCCCGTTCACGTAAAGACGGATGCTGTTGAGCTGGAACTGGTCGGTGGAGCCGCCGCCGTCCGGCGCCGTATGCTCGAAGTCGGTTCGCAACCCAGCGCCGACCGTCACCGGACCCAGGTTAATCTGCGCCCGCGAAAGCGGGGCCAACAGGAGGAACCCCGACAGCAAAAGAAAGCGGTCGGCGTATCTTTGCGCATTGAAAACACGTATATTACGGACACATCGAATGAGCATACAAATCCTTTCCCTCTCTTCGGCGCTCAGGCACCGGCGTGATTTTCGTTTGGTGCTACAGGTTCTTGACCTGGCAGATGAGCGACTGAGCCTGTCGGAACGGAAGCGCGCTGACGTGGCCGGCTACCCTGACGGGTTTCCGCATTAAGAAACCGTTAACAACCGGTTAAAGACCGCCATTGTAAGCCCCGCTTGTGGAACGATACCAATAGATTCTTTCTATAGGGCCGATTGGACAGAATCCTCAGAGGAGTGATCTCCGCAGAATCAATTGGTTTCGTAATCTGCGCACCTGCGTGGCAATCTCAGACAGTCCGCTCCCAAAACCGGACACACCACCGGCGTGGCTCAAGGTCCGAAGTCGTTTTTCTTCAAGCGATTCGCCTCCGCCTTGTCGCTGAACAAGGCGGCATTGGAATTGCACAGAGCGTAAACGGGTGATCCGGTGAAAAATCTCTGGCGAGATTTCCGTTTTGCGGGACGCGTGCTGGCCAAGAGCCCCGGCACCACCGCCGTGGCAGTGCTGGCGCTCGCCGTGGGCATTGGAGTCAACGCTTCCTGTTTCGTCTGGCTCGATGCCCTGGTCCTGCACCCGCTGCCCTATCCCAACCTGGAGCGTTTGATGACGATCTGGGAAACCATTCCGGGGCTCCGCGCCGAACGGGATGCGGTCGCCCCTGCTAACTTCGTCGACTGGAGGGAACAGAGCCGCTCGTTTGACGAGATCGCGGCCTACCAGCCGTGGGATGTCAATCTCACCGGGATCGGCGATCCGGAGCGCATTCAGGCCTGCCTCGCCTCGCCCCGTTTCTTCCCGTTACTCGGAATGAAGCCTGCGCTGGGCAGGACCTTCCTAAATGACGAAGCCGAGCCTGCGCGCAATGGGGTGGTTGTGCTGAGCCATGGTTTCTGGCAGCGCCGCATGGCCTCGGCTCCCGATGTCGTTGGGAAACAGCTCTCGCTGGGCGGCCGGAGCTACACCGTCGTTGGTGTGATGCCGGTCGACTTCGATTTCCCCTTGGCCACAGAACTGTGGGCGCCGTTGGCCTTGGCCGGCGAAGAGAAAAGCCAGCGGGCCGTCCACAATCTGCTCGTTCTGGGCCGCCTGAAGGCAGGCACGCCGGTGGCACAGGCCCGCGCGGAAATGGAAACCATCGCCCGCCGCCTGGAGCAGCAATACCCAAAAACTAATGAAGCGCGCAGCGTCAAAACCGTTCCGGTGCGCGAGCTCACCAATAACGTCACCGACCGGTTCGTCATGACGCTGGTGGGCGCCGCGTTCTTCGTTCTGCTGCTGGCCTGCGCCAACGTGGCCAACCTGCAGCTCGCGCGCGCCACCGCGCGCCAGCAGGAGATGGCGGTCCGCGCCGCACTTGGGGCCAGCCGCCGCCGGCTTGCGTGCCAGCTGATCGTGGAGAGCATCGTGATCGCCGCGTTGGGCGGTGTGCTGGGATTGTGGCTGGCGAACTGGAATGTCGATTTCCAAAAGTCGAGCGTCCCGGCGGAAGTGCTGAAATGGGTTGCGGGCATGCGGAACCTGCACATGGATGCTGGCGCCGTCGTGTTCACGCTTGCGGCTTCACTTGTGGCAGGCATTCTGTGCAGCCTGCCAGCCATCGGCCAGCTACTGTTTGGCAAAACCGCGGCCGGCCTGGCCGGAGCCCTCAAAGAAGGGGGCCGTAGCTCGAGCGACGGGCCAACTCGCAGCCGGCTGCGCAGCGCACTCGTCGTGGCGGAAGTGGCACTGGCGCTGGTGCTGCTGGTGGGCGCCGGCCTGATGGTTAAGATGTTTCAGGGCATGTTGCGGATCAACGCCGGATTCAACCCGAACAATCTGCTGACCATGAGGATTGCTCTGCCGGCCTCGCAATACCGCGGTGGCGCGCAGATCACGGGGTTCTATGATCGCGCCCTGCGGGGCCTCGAGACCATTCCGGAAGTCAAGGCCGCCGGCGCTTCCGGCTACCTGGGAACGGCGGAAGGGCTCTACATCGAGGGGCGGCCCGAGCCCCGGCCCGGTGAACCGCGGCCTGCAATCCACGCGGTGAGTGAGCATTACTTCCAGGCTTTGGGAGTTCCCGTTCTCGAAGGCCGCTCCATTTCCCGGCAGGATGGAGCCGAGTCCCCGCGCGTAGCCCTCGTCAGCCAGTCTGTGGCTCG
>Ga0335077_10007652_pt1 | contig 13368 bp, 9 predicted proteins | sample Lox_Sample_31_FD_207151 | JGI IMG/M metagenome (GOLD analysis project Ga0335077, IMG submission 207151) | Soil microbial communities from Loxahatchee National Wildlife Refuge, Florida, United States - Lox_Sample_3.1 | ecosystem: Environmental > Terrestrial > Soil > Wetlands | place: USA: Florida... | reverse complement strand
CCGCTGCCGGCTCGGGAACCAAACCTCAAGCCTCTTCGTAGCACTGACGGGAGGAGACTTCATGCAGCTCATTGACGATGCCCGCTACGCCTTGCGGCAATTTGTCAGCGCTCCCGGTTTCACTGCAACTGCGGTGCTGACTCTCGCCCTGGGCATCGGCGCTACCACTGCAATTTTTTCCCTGGTACATGCGGTTTTGCTGAAGTCCCTTCCGGTGGCAAAGCCAGACGAACTCTACCGCGTCGGCGACGTCGAAAATTGCTGCGTCAACGGTGGCCTGCAGGATGACTGGTCACTCTTCTCCTACGACAAGTACAAGACATTCAGAGACGGCACACCCGGCTTCCTCGAGCTGGCAGCTTTCCAGTCAGGGTACGACCTCATTGGTGTGCGCCGGACTGGGACCAACCAGCCGGCAGAATCCCAACGTATCGAATACGTTTCTGGAAATTATTTCTCAATGTTTGGAATTGGCGCCTATGCAGGACGAATGCTTACGCCACAGGACGATCGCAAGGGAGCCCAACCTCTCGCAGTGATGAGCTATCGTACTTGGCAGCAGAAGTACGGGCAGGATCCCAGGGTTATTGGCGGCAATTTTGCTTTTAACGGTCAGCCTTTCACAATTGTGGGCATTGCGCCGGTCGGATTCTTCGGTGACCGCTTAGAACACCCGCCGGCATTCTGGATTCCGCTCTCCGATGAGCCCTTGATCGACGGCCGCGACCTTCTCGATCTTCCGGAGCAAGACTGGCTTGACGTGATTGGCCGAATCAAGCCCGGCATGGATGTGAAACAAATTGAAACTCGCATGCAAGTGGAGTTACAGCAGTGGCTACTGAGCCCCGTTAGCAAGTTGCACCCCGAGGAACGTGCTCTGGTACCAAAGCAGACGCTGCACCTATCCCACGGCGGAAGCGGTGTTCAGATGCTCCGGGATGAATACCAGGACGGATTGCGCTTGCTGATGGCTATCTCCGCCTTTGTATTACTGATCGGCTGCGCGAACGTCGCCAACCTGATGCTGGTGCGGGCTGCAAATCGTAAACAGCAGACTTCGATTCGGGCGGCCCTGGGGGCGCCGCGATCCCGTCAGATTGCCCTCGTTTTGACAGAAAGCACTGTGCTTGCCCTTCTGGGAGGTTTACTCGGGGTGGCTTTTGCGTTTGTTGGAACACGGCTCATTCTCCATATGGCCTTCCAAAAAACTCCCGTGGCAATCGACGCAACTCCCTCGCTGCCTGTACTCGGATTCACGTTTGCCCTTTCCTTGCTTACCGGAGTCGTTTTCGGAGTTGCTCCGGCATGGATGACAGCAGCCGCTGACCCATCCGACGCGTTGCGCGGCGCTAACCGATCCACAAGCGGGCACGTCGGCTGGTCACAGAAATCGCTGGTGGTTGCTCAAGCTGCCTTGTCGTTGGTTCTGCTCTGCGCTGCGGGATTGCTCGTCCAGAGCCTGCGCAACATGCAAAAACAGCATTTCGGTTTCGAAACCGATCACCGCTACATTGTAGAGATATCCCCGGAAATGGCTGGTTACAAACCGCCGCAACTAGATGCCTTCTACCGCCAGCTCCACGACAATCTGGTGTCAATTCCGGGAGTGGCGCAGGTGAGTTTTTCACTTTACTGCCCCATGCAGGGAAACAATTGGGGCGAAACCGTGTACATCGAAGGTCAAGCCCCACCGCCCCCTGATAGCGACCAGAACAACGCCTCATGGGTGCGCGTGAGCAACGATTACTTCAGTGCTCTGGGCACCCGCATCTTGCAAGGTCGAGCCTTTACCGACCAGGACACGCCGACATCACGGAATGTGGCCATCGTGAATCAGACGTTTGCGAAGAGGTTCTTCAAAAACGAAAGCCCGATTGGCAAGCACTTCGGCGACATCGATATGAAACATGCAGGGGACTTCGAAATCGTGGGCGTAACCGAAGACACCATGTATTGGGAGCCCACTTCGAAGATGCACCCCATGTTCTTTTTGCCGCCCAGGCAATGGGTCAGCTATGATGACCCGCGCTTCATCTCGTTCGAGAACAACTCTCATTATTTGAACGCTATCGAGTTGCGAACTCAGGGCACTGTTTCCAACCTGGAGGCGCAGGTGCGGCACCTGCTGGCACAAATCAACCCTGATCTGGCAATAGTCGACTTCACCCGATTTTCAGACCAGGTCGCGCAAAATTTCGCTCAGCAGGAAATGATTGCAAAACTGACCTCGCTCTTCGGCATTCTGGCGCTCATTTTGGCTTCCGTCGGCCTTTACGGAGTTACTGCCTACTCAGTCGAGCGTCGTACGAACGAAATCGGCATTCGCATGGCATTGGGTGCTGACCGTCTCAAGATCTTGGGATTGATTCTCCGAGCAGCATTTGCGGAAATCGCAATCGGCTTGGCAATCGGGATTCCAGCCATCATGCTCGGCGGACGAGCCCTGGCCAGCGAACTCTTTGGCGTCAAGCCTTACGATCCTGGCATTTTGTTGCTGACGACGGCTACGTTAAGTTTGGCAGCGTTTGTTGCAGCTGTGATTCCTTCGCAGAAAGCCTCGTCAATCGAGCCCATGAAAGCCCTTCGCACGGAATGAGTCCGGCTAGCGCAGTCTGATTGTCATCCTGGAGCAAGCGTTCTTTGCGCAGCGAAGAGCCTGTCCCGAGCGAAGTCGAGGGAGTCTGGGGAACCGCGCGAAGCGTCGCGTTTTCTGAGCGGGGCAAGAACCGCGCGTTCGGCTAGCCTCATTAAACTGCAGGAGCCCGCAGCTTGACCACTTTTGGCTAGGCTGTTATTTTCGCCTCGATAAGCACTGAGGGGGCATTCGTCTGAGTAAGGCAGGGAGGAGATGTCAAGCGCGTGGCCTTCCCTCCGTCGATCGCAGTCGGCGTGACTTTCTTGTTCGCTGCTGCCAAGGCGCAGGTGCAGCACTGATTCCTCCACGCCTGCTGAACTCCCCATTTTCTTACTTTCTCGATCCCGCCAATGTCCTGGCCGCAACGCCCGAATTTCACCTCCATCCTCACTACCGAAACCCAGGGCCGCTTGAGCCGATGCTGCTCAAGGCACAAGCGGGACACGACGTCTTCATCACCGAGAAATATGCTGACCAGATCGCTGCGATTCTTGCGCAATGGAGCGCCGGATTATTGCAATCACCGCAGAACGTGCACGCGATCGACGGTGTGCTGGCGCCGGATTTCTCAGGAGTCTCGCTACAACCAAGCGAATCGAAGCCGCTGCGTTCGGGAATGATCGAGGTCCGCCGAAACAATTTCTCGAATGAAGCACTGGCACGCGACGCATTTCTTCTGCAACTCAAATCCATGTTGCAGGCTTTTTCTCAACTTAATACCGCCGAACTCCAAATCACAGGGATTGAACTTTCCTATGATCATGGCGACGTTGCAAAGCAGCTCAGAACGCGTGTGCGGTACGAGCTTGCCGGTGCCGGCGAGAAGTTTTATCGCGAGCAACGCATCGGCTATTGGGACCTGGAATGGAAAAATGCTCCTTCCGGCGAATTCAAAGTAGCGAAATGGCAAGCGATCGAGGAAACGCTCAGCCGCGCCTCTGCCCCCGTCTTCGTTGACATCAGCGCAGAAGCATTGGGGAAGAACTCGTCCTACTCTGCGCAACTGCAACATGGAGCGGATTATTGGCGAACCGTTCTCGATGGCGCGTGCGGCATCGACATCTACGGCCACAACGGCGTCTCCGTCGGCGATATCGATAACGACGGCTTTGACGATCTTTATGTCTGCCAGCCAGCCGGTCTGCCCAACCGCCTTTATCGAAACCGCGGCGACGGCACGTTTGACGACATCACCGCATCAGCAGGGGTCGGAGTTCTTGAGAATACCGCCTGCTCCTTGTTCGCCGACATCGACAACGATGGTCGCCAGGATTTAATCGTGGTGCGCAGCGACGGCCCACTGCTTTTTCTGAACCAGGGTAACGGAAAATTTCGCCAGAGATCGAATGCATTCAAATTCGCAAACCTTCCCCAAGGCACCTTCACCGGGGCTGCTATCGCCGATTATGATCGCGACGGCTGGCTGGATATTTACTTCTGCCTCTACATCTATTACCAGGGGACCGACCAGTACAAATATCCCGTGCCTTACTACGCAGCCGAAAACGGCCCTCCCAATTTCATGATGCGGAACAATCGCGATGCCACCTTTCGCGACGTCACCGTCGAAACCGGCCTCAACCGGAACAACACACGTTATAGCTTCTGCTGTGCCTGGAACGATTACAACAACGACGGCTGGCCCGATCTTTACGTCGTCAACGATTTCGGCAAAAAGAATCTCTATCGCAACAATGGCAACGGCACGTTTACTGATGTTGCCGCAGGCTTGGGAGTTGAGGATGTAGGCGCCGGCATGAGCGTCTCCTGGTTTGACTATGACAACGATGGCACCGAAGACCTCTATATCGCCAATATGTGGACTGCCGCGGGCGAGCGCATCTCCTGGCAGGACATTTTTCAGCAGAATTCGCCCGAAAGCGTCCGAGCCCTCTACCGCAAACATGCGATGGGCAATTCGCTGCTGCGAAATGCCAATGGCAAATTCGAGGACGTGACGCAGTCCGCCGCGGTCGGCCTGGGTCGTTGGTCCTGGTCAAGTGACGCTTGGGACTTCGATCACGACGGCTTTGCCGATCTCTATGTCACCAACGGCATGGTTTCCGGGCCTTCACGAGAAGATCTGAACAGCTTTTTCTGGCGGCAAGTGATTGCAAACTCCCCGAACGAGCCCAAGGCTTCTCATCAGTATGAGCAAGCCTGGAATGCCATCAATGAACTCATCCGTTCTGATGACACCTGGAGCGGCTATGAGAGGAACGTGTTTTATATCAACGATTGTGACGGGGCATTCTCTGATGTCTCTGGTGTGGTGGGACTCGATTTGCTTGAGGATGGCCGCTCGTTCGCTCTCGGCGATTTTGATCACGATGGCCGGCTCGAACTTTTTCTCAAGAATCGCAACGCTCCTCAACTGCGGATTTTGAAGAACATCGTCGAAAAGCTGCCGTCCTCGATTGCATTTCGCTTGCGCGGAACGAAAAGCAATCGTGATGCGATCGGCGCAATCGTCACGATAGAAACTGAATCGGGCCGCCAAATACGCTCGCTGCAGGCCGGGTCCGGGTTTCTTTCTCAGCGCAGCAAAGAAATTCATTTTGGATTGGCCGATGCAAAGGGTCCCATCTGCGCCACCATTCGTTGGCCGAGCGGCCTCGTGCAGGAAATCAAAAATCTGCCGCCGAATTACAGAATCTTTGTCGAAGAGGGATCGGATCGGTTGCGTATGGATCCGTTTGCGACCGAGCAACGTCCCGGCGCTGCTTCAAAGCCTCCAGTCTCCGAGCCTGAGCCTTTGCCTGCTTCGACCGAAACTTGGCTGCTCGCGCCCATTGCCGCACCTGACTTCTCTCTTTCTGATCTCGCCGGCCGAACGCAGGCACTATCCTCTTTCCACGGCAAGCCACTGCTGCTTACTTTCTGGACGGCGGAGTCGCCCGCTTGCATCGAGATGCTGAAATCTCTCAATCATCTGCGCTCACAAGCCCCGCAGCCCCTCGCAATCAATGTAGATGATTCCGCCAATCTACAGAAGCTGCACCTCTTAGCACGCCAGCAGAACTTCTGGTTTCCCATTCTTCAAGCTTCCGACGATATTGCCGCTATCTACAACATCCTTTATCGCTACTTATTCGATCGTCATCGCGACCTCATTCTGCCTGTGTCATTTTTGATCGATGCGAACGGCGACATCGTCAAGATCTATCAGGGCGCAACCAGTTCCGCGCAAATCCAAGATGATCTTCAGCACATCCCGCAGACCAATGCGGAACGCCTCGCCAAAGCCCTGCCATTCCCCGGAATTAGCGAAACAACTGAATATCGCCGCAATTATCTTTCCTACGGTTCGGTTTATTTTCAGCGTGGGTATTACGAGCAAGCCGGAGCATCATTCCAGCGGGCCCTCCGCGATGATCTATCCAGCGCCGAAGCCCTTTACGGCCTCGGCAGCGTTTATCTTCAGCAGAACAAAACATCGGAGGCGGGAGACTGCTTTGAACGTGCAACCAAGCTTGACGCAGTTTATCCCGACACTCTGCCCAACGCCTGGAACAATCTTGGCCTACTTGCCACTCGCGAAGGCCGTACCAGCCAAGCCATTCCGTATTTCGAAAAAGCCCTGCAGCTCAATCCGGATCACCTGGTCGCGCTTGATAATCTCGGTAACGCTTATCGCCAACTCCGCCAATGGGAGGCTGCCCGCGAGGTTCTGGAGCACGCGGTCGAAGTTGGTCCGCAAGATTCCGAAGCAAACTACAGTCTGGCGATGGTCTACGCACAATTGAACGACACAGGCCGGGCTTACGAATATTTGCAGCGCGCTTTGAAGGTTCGCCCCGATTATCCCGAGGCGCTCAACAACCTCGGTGTTCTTTATCTCCGCACCAACCGGCGCGACCAGGCGGTCGCATCGTTCCAGCAATGTATTCGTGTTGCGCCCGGTTTTGACCAATCGTACTTGAACCTTGCGCGGGTCTACATACTGGAAGGCACACCTGATAAGGCTCGTGCGGTTCTCCTCAATCTACTTAAGCAGCATCCCGATCACCCGCAAGCGCAGAGCATGCTCGCTGAACTTGGGCAATAGTTGCGGGTTGGTGCCCAACATTTCGGATGATTTTTGACTAAAGGTGGAATTGGTTGAACTGATCCGCGTCAGCGGCTGGCAGGCAAAGGATAATATCCCGCTTTTGCGTACACATTCACACACGGGCGAAGGTCCGAAGACTTGCAACCCGGCCGATCTACGCGAACCTCAATGTCTCGCCGCGTATCGCTGGGAGTGGCGCGCGTAATGTAGCCGATCGTGTACTGATTCCGCGCATCGCCCATGAGTCGCGCATACACATCCTCGATAGCCGAGCGGGAGTATTCAGGCAGGACTTCGCCGCCGGTGGCGTTCGCATACTTCGGCAAAATGTCGCTGTAACCCTGGCCGGGAATGTGGAACTTCTCCAGCGCACGGTACCCGGGAACTGCTGAATTTCCAACCGCGGCTCCGTAGAGCAACACGCCGTTCGAGAGCAACACCTGAAGTACCGCGTTGTAGCCCGCCTCGCTGCGATAATCGCGGCCATCGCTGATCACAAAGATAACTTTTCGACGGGTCTTATCTTGCTGTCCGAGGTCCAAAGCCGCTCTCAAAATTGCATCATTCAGCGCGTGAGCCCGCTTCGATGGTGTGATTACCGGCGTTGTGGGCTGTCCCACTGGCACTCCATTTATCGAAGGCCCCTGCGGCCCTAACGGTCCACCAGTAATGGGAACTCCATTGTTCTCACCAGAGACGGTTCGCAATTCGTTCAGCTTCGCATCCAGTTGACGGCCGACCGCCTGGAAATCCGCCAATCTGGTCACATTCTCGTCGTATACATAGAGTGCCACTTGATCAAACTGGCTGAAAGCGCCCTCAAGCGCGGCGAAGCTTGCTTTCACCTTTTGCAGTGTGGCGTCGGGCAAACCGAGATCCAGAACGACCGCCGTAGAAAGCGCAAACGGATCGCTGGTGAAGAAATTCATCGCTTGCTTCTTTCCGTTTTCGTAAACCGAGAAGTCCTTCGCCACCAGGCCGCTTACCAGAAGCCCACTTTCATCGGTGACACGAACCGGCACGATCACCTGGTTCACATTCACCGATAGCCGATAGAGTTCATCCTGCGCCCCAGGTTTTTGCGCTGTACTGCCTGGCGGAACTGTTGTGATTTTCATCAGTGGTGGAGGCCCTGGCGCATGATCATTTGGAACCTCAGGCGCATTTGATGACGAAGGTGGCGCTTGATTTGGAGGTACGGCCGGCACCTGTTGTTGGGGTGATTGCTCCTTCTGTGCAGGCTTTTGCGGCTCCGGCGCAGGTGGTGGCTGAACCGCAGATGGCGCATCCGGTATGTTTTGGTTCGATTGTTGTTGGGCCCACCCCGTCCTTGGGCCTCCAAAGAACACGACAAGGGCCAGAACCCCGGCGGAAAGCCATTTCCCATCACATCTCATGCCAACGAGACCCACGGTACGATTAACCTTCCGCTTTTTGGGATGCTGAACCCGGCTATTTGTTGCATCTAACGTTTAAAGGATAGACTAACAGCGGCCCAAAGAGAACCTTCATGTCCAAACCTCCTTTGCTTCGGGTTGCCAACCTGTTTGCGTTGGTAATCGCGCTGGCTGCCTCCGCCTGGGCGGGGACTTCTCCGCAATCGTCCGATCAGAACCAGGATCAGGACCAGTCGGCCGCAACCCTACAGGTCAACGTCAACGTGGTGCAACTCTTCTTTAATGTGAAGGATAAAAAGGGAGCCCTCATCCCTGACCTTAAGAAGGAAAATTTTCACATTCTTGAGGATGGAAAGCCGCAAACCATCAAGTATTTTGCCGCCGAATCCAACCTGCCTTTGACGCTCGGCATTTTAATTGACTCCAGCGGCAGCCAGGAGCGCGTCCTCGATATGGAGAAAGAAGTCGGCGGCGATTTTCTCAGCCAGATTCTGCGCGACAAAGATTTGGCTTTTGTGATCAGCTTCGACGTCGATGTCGACCTTCTCCAAGATTTCACGAACTCCGTTCATTTGCTGAAGACCGCTCTCAACAGCGCCAAGATCAATACCGGCGGTGGCGGTGGAACGGGAATCCCAGGTCTAGGGGGTGGCACGATTCCGACCCAAGGCGCACCCCGCGGCACGCTGCTTTATGACGCCGTGTATCTGGCTTCGCACGATGAACTCGCCCAGCAAGTCGGTCGCAAAGCCATGATCCTCCTCACCGACGGCGAGGACCAGGGCAGCCGCTTGAAAATTCGCGATGCTATCGAAGCAGCGCAAAAATCCGACAGCATCGTCTATGTTTTACTCTGCGCTGATCGCGGCTTCTATGGTTTCGGTGGCTATTCCGGCGATCGTGAAATGAGAAAGTTGACCGAGGAAACCGGCGGCCGTGTGATTGAAGTCGGCAACAAATTCGAAAAGCTGAAGCAGGGATTCGATCAGATCGCCAACGAACTGCGCAGCCAATACAACATTGGTTATACGCCGGCCAACTCCAAACTCGACGGCACCTACCGCAAAGTACAGATTCAGACGGACAACAAAGATTACAAAATTCAGGCACGTGCAGGTTACTACGCCGTTCCCAAAAAAGACTGACAAGCGCTACTCTGCGCAATTTTGTGTGCAGTTAGCGAGGCCATTCCTTTTGATATGGTCATCCTGACGCTGCGAAGAGTTTGGCTATGCGAAGTCTTCCGAGGAAGGATTTATGCATTTTGGGGGCGGGGTGGCCCACCCAAACCGTTTTTGCTTGGGAGGGGATTTCGTTCACATTTTCTGCCGGTCTTTTATCCGGATCACAAATTTCAGTCCTGACCACACTTCGCTCACCGCGCAGACTTTCACATCCACTAATCCTGCGGCCAGACAGATTCTGCGGACTTCGTCTTCCGTAAGATCGGTGGCTACTCCCGATGATTTCTTTGGCCAGCTCACCCACAGCATTCCCGCGGGCGTGAGGCGCTTTGCAAACCTAGGGAAACTCTTCTTCAGATCAGTCGCACGCTTCACGAAAATCATTGCGAAATCCAACGAACCTTGCCCGTCTTTCGCTATCTCGCATGTTTTTAGCGAGCTCTTCAATTCAGTTTGTACATCCGCAGGCAAACCGATGAACGCGACGCGAAACTGATCTTTGATTCCAAGCTTCTTCGAGAGCGGTGTGCCCGAGTATCCCGCCATATCGGTGCTCAGTTGGGTGGCCCAGGTTGAGGAGCGAAGTTTGTGAGTCGACCTTGGAAGGATCAATTACTGGGACGGAGCATAGTAGCCGCGACGGCTGCGCACGTGCAAGCCTTTTTCCTGAGCAAGAATTTCGATTGTACGATAGCGGCCATCCGCCCGAAATTCGGCCGGTTTGTAGGAAATAGCATACTGGCTGCGCAGTTCTTCTTGAATCGCAGCGAACGCATTCGCCACTTCCGTCAGTTGAAAAGGAATGTAGGCGCGGCCCCCTGTCGCATCGGCAATTCGCTGCAACACTTTGTCTCCATGGCTGCCGGCGCCGGAAAGGTTCGTGCTGATGGTGTAAACAATCACCTCGGCGCGTTGCGCCATCTCAATCGCCTCTTCGCGCGTCACATGGCTCTGGTTATCGTCGCCATCGCTCAGCAGGATGACCGCTTTGCGCACCGGCCCCGTATGGGGAACTTTCAAAAGCTTGTCCCGGCAGGCGAAATAGAGCGCATCATAAAGCGCGGTCCCGCCTCCGGGCCGCAGCATCCGTACTCCCGTCGAGAGCGCTTCAGTGTCGTCGGTAAAATCCTGCGTCACTTCGGGAGTGACGTCAAAACCCACTACAAAAGCGTGATCATATTTGCGACGCACCGTCTGATTCAGAAACTCGATGGCGGATTCCTGCTCGAACTTGAAGCGGTCGCGCACGGAGTTGCTGGCATCGATCAACAATCCCACATTCAGAGGCAGATCGGTTTCTGCGCGGAAGCTGCTGATATCGCTGGCAGGTTTCGAGTCGTCGAGAATTTTGAAATCGTTCTTTTTCAGATCTTTTACATAGTGCCCATGCTTGTCCGTGACCGTAAAGACCACGTTCACCTCGTTAACGGTGCGGCGAATGGTCGATATCGATTCGTCATCAGGCCCAGCTGGCCGACGGTCGCCCGCTTTTGCTGAGTCTGGTTCTATTGAACGATCAGCCGGAGCAGCGCTTTCGGCTTTGTCGTTGGCTGCCGGCGTTTCTGAGCTGTCCTGCGATTTGTCGCGCGTCGGTGTCTCCGGAGGCGGACTGGGAATGGGCGTCGGCTGCTGCGCTTGTGGTGCTGTTTTTTCCTTAGCTTCCGACGGTGCCGAGGGCAGAGCGTCCGGCTGACTGCTCTGGCCCTGCAACGTGGCCACGATAAGCAAGAAAGCGCAAATAGCAAGGAGGATGCTGCGAGATTTCATCTGTTCCCTTCATTATAGTCGCAGTTAAGGGCTCCGGCGGCGTGCGTAACTGATGCCTAAACTGCTGAAATTGGCGGGACCTCCGACTCAGTTCTGGTTCTTAAAGCTGTACCTAGTTGCCACAAACACAGAGCCAATGCCGCCAAGCCGGCAATCCAAAACCCCATCGTAATGTCGACGACCCAGTTCGGCGCTTCGCCCACCCGTCGCAGCACAAATGGCAGGAAATTCCAGGTTGTGATGTGAACGTAATCCCACGGGTCCTGAGTCATCGGAACATTATTCAAACCCCACTGCTGCATCTTCCCTAGCGCAAACGCCACGATGTTCTTAAAACGCAGCGCGATCACGAATGTCGGATGCCCGATGGTCTCCATCTGGTAAATCTCGAGCGGCAGCCAGAAGGCAAGAGAAGCAACCTGAATTGCGGCGCTCACTGCTATTATCGCGACGCCCGCTCGCCAAATGACTTTACCCAACTGCTGGCGATACCGTAGCAATAACGGCACCGAGATGAATGCTGCCAACTCGGCCGCGGCTGAAACATATCGATCGCCCCAGGCGAAATCTCCGCTCCACACCGTGTATCGCGCATAGAAACAAATGTAAGCCAGGAGCAGAAAAGAGGCGGTGAACACATAGGCCTTCGTCGACGTGGCAAGGTATTTCCAAGCAAAGATCCCAACTAAAATCGTCAAGATTAACAGCGAGTCAAAAAGGAATATGGATTTTTCCGGCGTGATCAACGGCCCCAGAAATCCCACGTGAAATGGCGTTTCCCATGGATAGTTCGAAGGGAGTGAAGGATTCATCCGTCGATACTCCTGCGCTACCACGGACACGTATGTATTGAAGAACGATCCGAAGCGGTAGTACTGGTAAACGCGGTCCATCACCACAAATACCGCATAGATCGGAAACGCTGTTTCGGTATAAATCACCAGCCGCCGCCAAAGTTCGCGACCTCTTGTTTTCTGGTCCCACCACAATAAGAGCAGAACGAACACTCCGCCCGCGATCAGGTCAAGACCTGTCGTTAATCGCGTCAGCAAGTTCAAACCAAACGCCACTGATCCAGTCAACAGAGTCCGTCTGCTTGCGGTTTTCACCCACTCACATTGAAAGCAGAACCCGGTCAGCGTGAGCAGTTGAATATAGTTGTTCTCCATCATGTTCTGCGTGTAGTGCAGGTGAGTGGTGCAGAACAGAAGCGCAAGAACTCCGGCAACAGATTGCCCCATCGAGAATCCCAGTTGCTGCAGAAATCGCAAACAGACCAGCGCCGTCAGCACGTTGATCAAAATCTGTGTCGTATAAGTCACGAAGATATTTCGCACGCTGGGATCAGTTCCGTCGTAGTCGCTGAAGATCGGAACGCGTTCAATCCACGTACCAACAATATCCGTCGGCAACATCAGCAGCGATTGCCCGATTCCATACCAGCCATACAATCGTCCGCCCCGTCCATGCACGCCGAATTCCGGATATTCGTCGGGAAAAACCGGCGGCTCCGACGTCCAGAACGAATGCGTGGTCTGCAACCGATGCGTGGTGTCGCTCGAGCCCAGTTCCCCCGACTGTGCAACAAATGCCACCAAAGCAGCGACTAGACACGTCAATACTCGAGGATTTTGATACCAGCGAAGATGCAGTGACATCTTCGTTTCATGGTAATGCCGGTTGCCCCAGGTTGGCGAACGGCTTTACCCAACCCTGCACATGTGGGAATCGCGATTTAACGGGGAACGCTAGGAAAACTCTTCAAATCCGGCTCGACCCAGTTTGTTCGTGCGCTGTCGCTCTTCAGTCGTTCAGGTGAGTAAAACTCGAAAATGACATCCTTGTTGAGCAGCCACGCATGCGCTTGCGCGAATTCTTCAAAGCTGGCTATCTGGGCAGATAAACGAGACGCGATGTGCACAAGGCGCATCCAGGCGGTAGTGATGGTTTCGTGATACTTCTGTCCGGCTCCTGCCATCTGGGCAAACTTGCGGATGCTCTCGCGCATTCGGTCCTCGGCCATCGGATAGTCGTTTTCCCGGAGGTAAATCCACGCAAGACGGATATGGTCTGCGTGCCTGAACCCGATCTTTTGGGTAACGACAGGCTTCGAACTCCGCAACGAAAACATGATCCGAAAGCGGTGCACTTCCATAACTCAATTGAGCGGTCTTGTCTGGTGTTGTTACCATGGTACATTGGTAGTATACTGCTCACGATGATTGAAGTCGAACGAGTGCAAACCGGAGTTCGGGTCGAGAAGCGGCTTTTGAAAGTGCTGAAGGCTCTCGCCGAGCTGAAAGACCTCTCGTTGGGAGACCTGTTAGAAGGCAT
>Ga0335077_10007650_pt1 | contig 13369 bp, 11 predicted proteins | sample Lox_Sample_31_FD_207151 | JGI IMG/M metagenome (GOLD analysis project Ga0335077, IMG submission 207151) | Soil microbial communities from Loxahatchee National Wildlife Refuge, Florida, United States - Lox_Sample_3.1 | ecosystem: Environmental > Terrestrial > Soil > Wetlands | place: USA... | reverse complement strand
CCGGCCGGACCCTTCCCGGAATTAAGCTCTCGCTGTAGTTGCGCGGCCCTTTTGATGTAGCTACAATGGTCGTTGAGGTAGCTACATGCAAAAGGTCGGCAGTCGCGAATTCAAAAATCGCCTGGGACGGTACCTGCGCGCAGTGCGGCGCGGAGAAACTCTGGTCATCACCGATCGCGGAACGCCGGTGGCAAAGGTCACGCCAGCGGATGACAGGCCAGGTGCGCAAGCAGATATCTGGGCGCGATTGGAAGAGCTTGAAGCCCAAGGTTTAATCCGGCTCGGCCGGGGACCTCTGACACCATTCCGGCCAGTGAAGAGCAAGGGAAAGCCCGCCTCGCAAATGATCATCGAGGACCGGCGTTAATGCTTTACGTGGATTCCTCCGCTCTGATCAAGGGTTATGTAGAAGAAAAGGGATCGCATGAGCTAAGGATCAAGGTTCGAAAAGCCACCGAAGCCAAAAATCCCGTACTGACTTCTTTGTTTAGCTATGCCGAAATTCACGCGGCATTGGGACGAAAGCTTAGAGAACGGCTATTACTGCCTGCCGATTACCATTGGGCGGTCACACGGTTTGAATCAGACTGGCGAGCGTACTTTGTGATTGTGGAAGTCAGTCAACGTGTGCTGGATTTTGTTCCAGATCTCGTTAAGAGGGACAAGTATCCGCTCAAGGGATCGGATGCCGTTCAGCTAGCATCGGCGCTTTGGATCGACCAAGCGTCAGGTCGCGCCGAGAAGCAAAAATCACCCAAACGAGCAATGGTGTTTGTCACCTCCGACGGGCAGCTTGCGGCAGCGGCCGATTACGAACAATTCGAAGTATTCAATCCTGAAGCGTCTTGACTCGGGCCACTTCAATTGCGCGTCACCGATAAGCTGGCTTCGACGGGTCCAGCAATGATTGCGCGGACGCGGTCGCGCAATGCCGGGACGTCTTCTTTGCGCAGCCCCTTGGTTTCAATCGTGTCGTGCAAATAGATTGTGATTTTCGCGGGCCAGAGCATCCAGTGCCCGGTGCGGTGATGCTCGAACGAGCCCACGATGCTGACCGGAACGATAGGAATTCCAAGTTGCTGCGCGACACGAAAGCCGCCATCCTGGAACCCGTCTACGTAGCCGTCGCGGGTCCGCTTCGCTTCGGGAAAAATGATGAGGCTGGTGCCGGAATCGATGGCGTCCTGGGTCAGCCGCCACATACGCTTCAGATCGCCAGGCCGCCGGATGTCGGGAACCGGCACGTTTCCAAATCGTTTCATCAGCCAGCCGTACGCGGGAATCTTGAAATGCGATTCCAGCTCCCAGCCGCGCACAAACTGTGGAATGGCGCAGTACAGCATGAACGGGTCAAACAGATTGACGTGGTTTGAAACAAAGAAAGACGTGTGATTCGGATCGAATCCTGGAGAGCGGCGAGCTTCAACCTTTGCGCCAGAAAGGAACGCGATGCGCCGGCAAAAGCCACGCTGGAGCCAATCGTGTTTGCGCGGGTCGAGGAAAATGCCCAGGATGACAAGCGTCGGCGCGACGATAAAGAAGTGCAAGCCGCTGAACACCCAGAGAATCGCGCTGCGGAGAACCAGCCAGGCCTTTTTCATATGAAAACGTCCACCGCCGCCGGAAGCACGTCGATCGAGCGGCACTCTATCGTGGCAACTTCTCCATCGATCATGACGTCAATTGGCGCGGGGAGTTTGAATTCTACGTGGCGCACCGCGCGCCGCGAAGCCAGGGGATGCGCAATATGAGAGCCGTCGTACAGTCGCGGCAAGTTTCGCAGCAAGCCGAGCCGTCCAATAGGGCCCCAGCGAACAAATTCGATCAGGCCGTCGGTGGCGTCCGCCTGCGGCGCGATCAGCATCGTGCCCCCGGTGTATTTGCTGTTGTTGAAGGTGAGAAAAAGGCAGCGCCGCTCGTCCCATTCCTGGTCGTCGTCGCATCGCAAAGCGAATGCGCGCCGGCGCAGTTGTAGCACTCGCACGAAAACGCCTAGCAGGTAACCCAGATGCCCGAAAGGCTTGAACGCGCGATTCGTCAGCGCGGCCACGTCAGCGGTGAAACCCACACTCAGAAGATTGAAAGAATAAATTTCGCCGGTGGCGTGAGTCAGGCGAAGCAGATCCACGGGGCGCTTGCGATTCTCCAAGAGAGCTTGCAACGAAGCTTCGGCGCCATCTTCGGCGAAGTCGCGCAAAAAGGAATTGCCGGTGCCGAGCGGAAGAAATCCCAGCGCAAAACGATCTACCGATGTGCGGTCCACGAAAATGCCGTTGAGTATCTCGTGCGCCGTTCCATCACCTCCAACCGCAAGGAAGCGCCGGTACCCTTGATCGTAGGCTTCGCGAGCGAGCTGCGCCGTGTGGCCCGGACCCGTCGAAGCAAAAACGTCCACAAGCAAATTCCTTTCGCGCAAACGCGTCAGGGCCGGCCCCGCAAGCTTCGCGGAGCGGCCGCCACCGGCGGCGGGGTTGACGATGGCAAAAAATCGTTCCATTTGGAATTTGCAAAAGTCAAGAAAAGCGAAATCCGAAACTACCGGCCGCTGCGCGAACTTGCTTCACAGCGGCCGAATCGCCGCCGCGCTATCCAATTTCGCCAGGCGCGCCGCCAGCTCATTCCGCTTGATCTTGAGAGAAGCCGTCCGGGGAAAATCCTCGTCGAACAGAATCACCCCGTGCACCCGCTTGTAGTTTAGCAGGCGCTGGTTGCGCACGGTGACGTCGCGGTGAAGCTGCTCGTCGTATTGTTGCTCTTGATCCAGGTGCAGCACCAGAACGAGCTGCTCGCCGGTCATCGAGCGCTTCGGCCAGATGTAGTTTGCGGCAAAAACGCAAAATTCTTTCACCGGCAGGCTTTCAAACGTCTTTTCGATGTCTTCCGGATAAATGTTTTTTCCTTCTTCCGTGACGATCATGTTTTTCTTGCGCCCGCTCAACTGCAAGTGTCCGGTCTCGTCAAGTTTTCCAAGATCGCCGGTCATCAGCCAGCCGTCCACAATCGTTTCAGCCGTCAGCTCAGGATCGTTGAGATACCCGGACATGACCGTCTTGCTGCGCACGGCCACTTCGCCCACGCCGTCAGGGGCAGGATTGAGAATGCACACTTCCATCCCAGGTAGCGGCTTGCCCACGGTGTCCGCGCGAAACGGCTTCAAATCGTTGACGGTGATCGCCGTGCCCGCTTCCGTCAAACCGTAGCCGTTCGCGACGGGAATTCCCAGGTCATAGAAAAATTGCAGCGTCTGCGGCTCGGTGAAGGCGCCGCCAACGATGATGGCGAGCAGCTCGCCGCCAAAGGCTTCGTGTACCTGTTTCAGCAGCAGGCGGCTCAGGCCCAGCCGCGGCCGGCTTTTCGTCAGAGCTTTGTTGATCGCAACCAGCGCGTTGAAGACTTTTCGCTTGCCTGGCGGAAGCGCATCAAACCGCGCCTGCAAGCCTTTCTGCAAATTCTTGAGAACTAGGGGAACGAGGCTCACATAAGTGATCTTGTACTTCGGGAAAGCTTCACGGACATACTCCGGCCGCAACGTGCGCAAATGCACCACCGCTGCGCCGCATGTAAACGGCCCGAAAAATCCCACCATGAAATCGATCGCGTGGTTCGTCGGCAAAATGCTGAGGTAACGGACACCTGGCCAGAATGGATAGATGGAAGTGAGCGCGACGCACTGCTCGAGATAATTCTCGTGCGTCATCATGCAGCCCTTTGGCCGGCCGCCCGTGCCCGACGAATACACGATACTTGCGGTATCGCTCCGTCTGCGCGGCACGAACCTAGGCTCGCCTTCTCCGCGAAATTCTTCCCATCTTTGTGCACCCGCCAGGTCCGCATTGGCCGGAGCTTCCGTCACCAGGACTGTTTTGACGTTCGCTGCCGCGGCGCGCCCGACGGAAACGCTGAGCTGCCGCCAAATCGGATACTCGGTGATGAGCAACGTTGCTCCCGAGTGTCTCAGTAATTGCCATTGTTCTTCGGGCGTCAGTTTGTAATCCAATGGAACGAGCACGCCGCCACAGAAAAAAATCGCATACGCCGAAATCAGCCACTTCGACTGATTCGTCATGATGATGCTCGCGCGGTCACCTTCAGAAAACCCCGCTTCCTGCAAGGCCTTGGCGAGCGGAAGTGCGCGCTTCTTGAACTCTGCAAAAGTGAGGCGGTCCTTTTCGCGCTCGCGGTCCGCTTCGATCAAACACACTTCCTTCGAGAAGCGCTCCAGCGCCTCTCTCAGCGCTTCACCGACGGATTGGTATTGGGAAAGATCCAACATTACAAGCGGGACTGAATGCGCTCCGCAAGGGTTTTGAAGTCGCTCACGCCCTGCACTTCGTAATCGGGCAATTCGATCGCAAAGTGATTTTCGAGCCGCGAAAGCAGCTCCAATGTCTGGAGGCTGTCGATCCCGAGCTTTTTGAAGAAATCATCCTCGGGCGCGAGCGAGCCGGCCGGCAATTGAAAATGCTTGGTGGCCAGGTCGAGCACCTCCTGCGTGGTTTGTTCCAGCGTGCGCATGAATGCCTAAATTTATCATCTCGGGCGCAAAGAGGAAAATTCGCTCCCGAGGGCAGCGTATCCCCATGCTATGGCAAATACGGCATCGGTCCGGCGTCTTCTACGAATTTCTTGAGCGCTGCCATCACCGCGGGCCGCGCGAAAAGCTCGCAAAAGAGATCGATTTCGCGCCGAAGCTCTTCGTGCGGGATGGGCTTGATGAACTTTTTCGCTGCGACGCGCGCCACGGAATCAAATTTCGTGATTTGCGAAGCGGCAGACCGTGCCGCACGAAGAACTTCTCCTTCCGAAGTGAGCTGGGCGACCAATCCAGCGACCTGCGCGCGAGCAGCGTTCACACTTCGACCTGTCAGAAGCAAGTCGCGCACAAAGCCGTTGCCAGCGTCGCGCTTTAGCCGTGGAATACCGCCGAAACCGGGAATCAAGCCCAGTCGCAGCTCGGGAAACGCAAATCGCGCCATTTGATCCGCAACAATGATGTCGCAGGCCAGAGCCAGCTCAAACCCGCCGCCAAAGCAAACGCCGTGGACAGCAGCGATGGCAACAAACGGGGCCTCATCTATTGCATTGAGCACGGCATGGACGCGTTTGAGAAATTGGCGAACGCCCGAGACACGTTCTTTCTCGGTAAGCGGTAAGGCTCGAGCGTACAGCTCGCGGAGGTCGGCCCCCGCACTGAAGCCCCGTCTCTTGTTGCTGGTAATGATACAAGCCGAGCTTTCGGGAGAAAGGGAAGGGAAAGCAGCAACGAATTGTTCAAGCTCATCAAGCATGGCTGTGCCGATTTCGTTGGCAGGCTCGTGGTTCAGCGTGAGTTCGATGACACCTTCCCGCCATTCCCAGCGCAGCGTTTTTCCCGTGAAGCTCTTCATGCGTGCTGCCTGCCGACCGCCTGGCCTTCCGCAGCGCTCGACGCGGAAGGCGCGCTTTGTCCCTTCGTGTCGTACATGGCATTGATTTCGGCAGCGTGGCGGGCATTGATGGCGTCGCGACGCAGCTTGCCGTTCGCGGTGAGCAGCCCGGTCTCCGCCGTAAACGCGGCCCCGAGAACTTTGAAATTCCGAATTTGGCGGTAGTGCGGCAAATCCTTATTCACGGCATCGAGCGCGTTCTGCACTGCCGCCGTTTCAACTGTTCCCGTAATCAGCACGCAAAGGTATCCTCGTCCATTTCCGACTACGAACACCTGCTGCGCCGAAGGCAGTAAGCGCGCAATTTGCTCCTCGATAGGTTCCGGGGCAACCTTATGTCCTGAATTTAAGATGAGCAGATTCTTGACGCGCCCTTTGATGCGCCAATTGCCCCGGCCATTCGCTTCACCTTGATCGCCCGTGTGGAACCATCCGTCTTGCAGCACTCGTGCCGTCTCTTCCGTCCGGTTCCAATAGCCGGGGAAAATGTGCGGCCCGCGCGTCAGAATCTCCTCGTTTTCGCCGACCTTCATCTCGATTCCAGGAACTGCCGTCCCCACATATCCCGGCTCTGCGGCCACGCGCGGATCGTCCATCGTGCAAATTCCGGTCGTTTCCGTCAGTCCGTAGGCTTGCAACACGGGGATTCCCAGCATCTCAAAGAACCTCTGTGTTTCCGGAGCCAGTGGCGCGGAGCCGCAAATCAACGCGAGTAGATCTCTCCCAAAGCGCTGTTTGATCTTGTTGAAGATGAGAGTCTTCGCAAGCCAAAACCACAAGCCGTCAAGGACTCTTAAGCGGCCCGCGGTCCGTCGCTGAAACGCCTCTCGCGTTTTTCGAAACAGCCAGCGAATCGGCGCCACCTGCTTCGAGAGCGCCTCTTCAACCCCGCGCCGCACTCGTTCCAGGAGCGTTGGTACGTTCAAGAAATAATTTGGTGAAGAGAGGCGAATCTCGTCGGCCAGTTTATTAAGATCGGTCGAAAGCGTCAGCGTTGTCTCGCGCGTCAGGCACGACAGCAGTAAAAGCCAAGACGCCGCAAAATTAAACGGCAAATAGTGAAACACTCGATCCGGACTTGCGCCCGGCGCTCGCACCATCAACTGTCCAAGCCGTTCCGTCGTGCGTTCCAGCATGAAACTGAGGTTGCCGCTGTTGAGGCAGACGCCCTTCGGCTCGCCTGACGTTCCCGAGGTATAAATGATCGTAATGATGTCCGAGTCTTGCCGCGGATTCGGTGCCTCAGCACTAGAAGTTTTCACACCGGGACTCTTCATCACCTCATCAAACAGAATTCCCTGCGGCCCACCCGGCCACGCTTGCGCAATCGCTACGCCCAGCCCGGCATCGCTCACAAACAGCAGCCGAGCCTCGCAATCCTTCATCATTCCGGCGAGTTCGACCGGTGCTTGCCGCGAGTACAACGGCACCACAATCACGCCCTCCGCCATCAGCGCCAAATCAAACGCCACCCACTGGATGGAGTTGGGCGAAAGCAACGCGCAACGCTCACCCATCTGCACGCCGGAATTGCGCAGGAACGCGCGCACTTGCTGAACCTGCTCGAGCAATTCCTTGCCCGTCACGCTCACAAACTGCTCGCCATGAATTTCCCGCAGCACGACGCGGGCATCCGCGCGCTTCAGTTGAGCGAAAATAGTTTCCAGAAAATTCGGCATGAAAAATCAGCCGGCAGCCGCGACCGCTGTCGGGGTGGAGTCGTACTCCTCCGCGAGTTCGATCAACTCTGGGCTAAGTGGCGGCAAATAGTCTTCCCAAGAAAAAACGCCGGTGCGCAAAGGAAATTCCGGATACGTGCTCCGGACCGCATCTTCCAGCAACGTTCCCATTCGCGCCATCACTTTGAGGTTGCGCACCACCGTTTCCCCGATGCCGTCGCGAACGGACTCAGCTTCTCTGACCAGCGTCTCCATGATTTGAAGCAGCTTCGGCTCCAAATCCGGATCGTCCACGCTCGCCATGAGATGTTCATGCCCGCGCTCGCGCATCAGGTTCTGGATGCGCTCATCCATGCTCACTCCGGCCGAAGCCACCAGGCTCGGCATGCACGTCACGATTCCATGGTAGCGCGAGGAAACCATGTACGAGCAAGCCCGCAAAATCGAAACGAGCTGGAACATGTCGTAATCGTCGGAAGTAAAAGTCGGGATTCCCGGAATCTGTGCCGCGATATCGCGGCACGCGACCGCATCCAGCCGCTCGCATGCCACCAAAATTGGGAACACGCGGTGACGTTGCAAGAACGCCTGCGTCGCCTTGATGAATCCCGAAATATAATGCTGGTATTTCTTGTCTACCTCCGTGCCGGATTCAAAAAAATAAACCGTGCGGTACTGGCTGTCCTTGTAAGCTCCGGTCGTTACGCTGGCGATGTATTTCCCGATGGAAGCCCTTACGGGCCACACAAAGGGATGGATCGGGCAAAGCACCAGCACCGGCGTCTTCTCATCCCAGCCGGCTTCGCGTAGCACGCGCCGCGCATATTCCGGCGGACGCGGCTCGAAAGTCCACGCCGTGTCACTGCCCAACTCCGTCGCAATACCCAGCGAGTACAGCAGCTTTTGCGATTCGACGTTGCGCGTGATCACCATCGAATCTTCCACATACCGCGCGCACATCGCTTCAATCAGGCCGTCCATCTGCCCGGCCTCGCCGCCGTAGCCGATGGAAATCTTATTCTCCGCGGAAGCCAGCCCCAGCGAGCCGATCATCATCGTCGTCAGCGCGTTAGCGAACTTGCTCTTGAACATCGACCCTTCGCACGCGATCACGCCGTGATTCTGCTTCACCTCGCGAAAAAGAAACGGCGGGTATACATCCGGCAGGTGAACTTGCCGCGTGCCTTCGAAGTATCCCTTGGTGCGGTCGAAGTTCTGCGTCATCACGCTGAAATCGACATTCTCCGCGCCCAGCACGTGCCGCACCTGCCGCAGCATTTCCTGCACGCGCACGTCGCTGCCTGTGTTGCGCGTCCCGTTGTAGCCCGCAAACAGCAGCTTCAACTTCTCGCCCGGAGTCCAGCGTTTGCCGAACCCGAACATCCAGCCGAAGCGCCGGATCTCGATCAGCGCGCTCACCCATGCAACCAAAAGAAAGTCCGTCATGCGCTTGTACTCCCTACGACGGCGGTCTTCTCTACGCTTGTGCCCTCTGGCCACGGTTTTGCCGGATACCGAAAATGATTTTCCCGGCTGAATTTCAAAAGCGGTGTTGCGTAAGCCGAAAATTTCGCCGGGGCCTCCCCCAGTTCCGCGACCACTCGCGAATTATCAAAAACCGTGTTCCAATCGAGGTACGGCCAAAAAACTTTCAGCAACGATGCGCCGTATCCTAGCCCGCCTCGTCGATTCGCTCCCCAATCAACCGACCGCGAAAACGTCCCGCCCAGCCACGGCAAGAACAGCGGTTGCCGCATCCCGCCGGCTTTCGCAATCGCCTCGGTTAGTTCGGCGTAGGTTTGCGATCCCGTGCCCGCCGACAAGTGATAGATTCCGTGCGCGGGCGCTTCTTTTTGATGAATGGTCACAATCGCTTTCCCAACATAGTTCGCGGGGACGATGTCGATTTTATCCTGAGCCCGTAGCGGCAGCACAGGCATCTGCGCCAGGTAATGAAACGCCTGCACCATGTCGAACTGCGAAGTCTCAGCCTTCCCACTGTCACCCAACACGATGGCGGGCCGGAAAATCGTCTTTGGAACATCCGGCAACAGCTGGTTCGCCATGTGCTCGCAAAATTTCTTCGTACGCGCGTACGGGTCGTAATCCGACCGGCTCCAGTCGATTGCTTCATCCTCGCGGACCACTTCGTTTTTTCTTTTTCCCGCTACCGCCACCGTCGAAACGTGGGAATACCTCCGCAGCCCGTTGCGATTTTGCGAGCGCCGCGCCAGTTGAATCACTTCCAGCGTCCCGCGCAAATTGACGTTCAGGCACTGCTTCTCCGACTTGCGGTTCAGCGAAGCCGCGCAATGAATCAGCGAATCCGTGGTGTCGACGAGTGCGTGGTATTCGTCATCGCCCAGACCAAAACATTCGTCGGTCAAGTCGCCTCGGAAAATCCTGACTCGCGTATTCAAGTATTCAAAGAACTCTGGAAACTCGAGATGCAATTGCAGAGAAGCCCAAAGCCGCTCCCGGGCCTCTTGTTCCGTTTTCGCGCGCACCAGGAGGTTTAGCTTGTCGCGATGCCCGCTCAGGAGCCCCGCCACAAGGTAGCTGCCGAGATAGCCGGTCGAGCCGGTTACGAAGATCGCCATATCGCGTCAGATGGCGCTGCTTTAGAGAGCGCCTCTCGTGCCGGCCCGCTGGCCCAATCGAGCGTGCGCTCGCGTGCCTCCAGCGGCCGGCCTTCCATCAACGGATAGCACCACCGGCGCAGCGCCGGGATGTGCACGTTGATCCAATAATTCCACCAGTCCACCGCCTCCGGAGTGTAGTCAAAGAGCGCCCGCTCTTCCGGAGACAACGCCGCGGAAAGCAGCCGTGCGTTTTCACACTCAAAAACCTGATCATTGTGCAGAATGAACGGCTCGTACAGCTCGATCATTTTTTGCGCCCGGGTCAAATCCCGTTCCGCTTTGGCCAGCGGCGGCTTTTTCATGCGTAGAGTCGCGGCTGCTCGATTGATCCCGGAGACCACCGCCTTCTGCATCGGAATCGACAGCCGCTCGTAGCGCTGCTTGGAAACGGGAATCGACTCAAACTTTACTTTCAGCCAGCTATCGATACTTTGCGTCGTCCGGTAGTGCTTCCGGTGCGCCAGTCCCGTCAACTCGATGCTGCGGCCCATGTTCACGGGATTGACTGCCGAGGTCGCCAATTGGTAGAGCCGTGCGTGCCGCCGCGTGACCAGCGCTGCTGCAATCAAGGTCATTCCCCGGCACACCATGTCCACCGGAATCACGTCCAGGTATTTTCGTTCGTTCGACGGAAGCTGCCGGAAGTTCGTGCCCAGCAAATAGGATAGCGGTCCCGAGGTATTAATCCCCTCGTTCCACCCGGTGAAAGGCGAACGCTCCGAGCTTTCTACTATCGACGGCCGAATAATGGCGATCGGCAGGTCGCGCCCCCGCCGCGCCAGCAACGATTCGCCCAGACTCTTCGTGAACGTGTAGGTGTTCGGCCAGCCGAGGTGCTGCGCTCGCTTCATGCCCACTCGTACCAGCCGGTTGCGTGCCCAGCGCGCCCGGTTACGCCTCAGGATCCCTTCGAGTTCTTCGGCAGGTGCTCCCGCCGCATCCCCTCCACGGCCCAGCGCTTGCCGGCGGAGTGCCTTATCCAGCTCCGGGCTTTCCGAGCGCTCCTCAATCCGTCGAGCCGTCTCGCGCAGCGAGGCAATCTCATGCTCGGCGTCGAATCGCCCATCGTTCGCGGGGTTGTAGTTGTCCTGCAATTCTTCGCCGACGCGCCCATCGCGCATCCCCACGACGTAACATGTCGAGAGGTGCATTAGCCCCGCGTGATTGCACTTTCGCAAAAAATCCAGCAGGTGCAGCGTCGAATCCACGTTCGACGAGATGGCGTCGCGCAAATCCGGATTGAAATCCGTCAATCCGGCGCTATTCACAATCAGGTCGAGCGACCTTTGCAGCCGCGCTTGCGCCGCTTCATCCAGCCCCAACCCCGGCAGGCTGACGTCCCCCTCCACCACATCCACTTTTTCGCTGAGGAATTTTCCGAGCTTGCTTCCGTGCCGCTCGTGCAGCTTGTCAAACGCCGGCGACTCTTCGACGATCTTCTCAAAACGTTTTAGCGCCGAAGTCGTGCGATTCCGCCGGATGAGCAGCGTGATCTTTCCAATGTTGGGAATCTTCTCCAGCAAATCGACCAGCCAGACCTTCGCGATAAAGCCTGTAACACCGATCAGCAAAATGTGCCGGTTTGCCAGCGTCTCCCGAACCGCTAGCCGCTCCACCTTCGGAGCATTCCCAAACACGGTCACCGCCTTCGCAATGGCCGGCGCCTGCCGCGCCGTCGGTTGTCTCTCGCTCTCGAGTAATTCCGGTTTCGCCGACCAGCCCAATTGCTGAAGCAGCTTTTCCTTCGGGATTGCGCCGTCTTTCGCACTGCCTGTCAGCCACGCAAAAGGTCCCCGCGGTCGCACAATTGGCGCCAGCAGTCGCCCCGTGGCCTTTCCGTCTCGATATTCCAGCCGGTTCGCGATAAACGATTCCACTCCCAGGTGATGCGCCAGCGGCCGCAGGATATTTTCCAGCAGTTGTCCCACCAGCACGACCTGCTCTCCCCGCCGCACCGCTGCTACCAGTTCCTCGACCGCTTCCCGCCGCAATTGCGGCCTCAAAACATAATGAAAGTACTCTTCCCCGAGCAGGTCCAACCGGTCCCGGCTGACTCCCCGTAACAGCGTGTGCAGCAGCCGCGTCGCAAACGTGCGGCTTGCCGCGTAGGCAAACGGCCGCGTCAGCGCCATCCCTGCCATTCCCGCGCGCCGCGCCCAGCGCTCCGCAAAGCTCTGCGAATTCCACGTAAAAAACCCGACCGGCCGCATCGCTCCCAGTTCCAGCAGCGACCCTTCCACTCGCCAATACTTGGCCGCGCCCACTGAGACAGTCTCGTTCGAATTGGCGCTGGGGGATGTCATGGATCGCAAGAAGTTAGCCGCAGGTCATCCTCTCCGCGCAAGAGTTCGTTGAAACATGTTTCATCGTCACAGTCCTCAACTCTTGGTCGCGCTTCTGGGACGGATTCTTAGCCTACGGTTCCCTCCACACCGCTGGTGTGGCCCCGGCTTGTCGCCGCAGGCTGCCTAGGAAGTGTAAAAATAACATCCCTGAGCGCCTTCCCGCAAGGCAACTCTGGGGCTAAAACCGTTCTTGTTCGATGGGCGCAAGATCCGATCCGGGACTACTCTAGACGCCCCAGCCGTACCGCTCCGCGTGCTCAAACGTCCGCTGCATTTCTTCGCGCAAAATCTCTGTGAACGCCGACCCGCCTACTACCTGCGCTCCCGCTTCTGCAAGGTCCGCCGTGCGGTATCCTCCCGCCAGCACGCGCGTCAGCGATTGCTCGATCCAATCCGCTTCCAAATTCAATCCAAACGCGTCCCGCAACATCATCGTCGCGCTCAAAATCGACCCAATTGGATTGGCCGTATCCGTCCCTGCCAGGGTCGGTGCCGACCCGTGAATCGGCTCAAACAACGGCGCCGACGCCCCAAAGCTCGCCGAAGGAATCAACCCGATCGACCCCACCAGTGCTGCCGCTGCGTCGCTCAGGATATCCCCAAACATGTTGCTACAGAGCATCACGTCAAACTGCGACGGCCGCAGCGTCAGTTGCATCGCGGCGTTGTCCACGTACATGTGCTCCAGCTTCACCGACGGATACACGCCGCTCATTGCCGTCACGGTGCGCCGCCAGAGTTGCGAACTCGTCAGCACGTTCGCCTTGTCCACCGAGCACAGCCGCCGCGACCGGTCTTCCGCACGGTTATACGCAAACGTCGCGATTCGCTCAATCTCCGGTATCGAATACGACTCCGTGTCCCACGCCCGTTCTACTCCGTTTTCCGTGACGTTTCCTCGCTCGCCGAAATACATTCCCCCGGCCAACTCGCGCACGATCTCCAAATCCAGGTCGCCCAGCCGTTCCGGCTTCAGCGGCGAAAGCCCCCGCAGCGGCTCGATTAGTTTCGCCGGCCGCACATTGACGTACAGTCCCATCCCCTTGCGCAGCCCTAGCAATCCGCTTTCAGGCCGCTTCCCGACCGGCAATGCATCCCACTTCGGCCCGCCCACTGCTCCCAAAAAAACCGCGTCAGCTTTGTTGCATGCGTCCAGCGTTTCATTCGGCAGTGGCGTGCCCTTGCCATCGATCGCCGCGCCACCTAAAGGGAGTTCTACGAACTCAAACTGGTGATTGAATTCCTGCGCCGTCTCTCGCAGCACGGCTGCCGCCGCC